>ERZ1031327.9-NODE-9-length-84914-cov-30.452433_pt1 | contig 84914 bp, 88 predicted proteins | sample MGYA00518211_ERZ1031327 | MGnify/ENA primary metagenome ERZ1031327 (study PRJEB33718, sample SAMN03159839) | human skin metagenome | collected 2014-02-25 | study: EMG produced TPA metagenomics assembly of the PRJNA266117 data set (Human skin bacterial metagenome and...
ACCGTGCCGCCCAGTGCGGCGGCGCGCTCGCGCAGCCCGGCGAGGCCGGTGCCCGCCCGAGCTGGCTCCTTGGCCGTGGGGCCCGTGCCGTTATCAACGATGTCGAGGCGCAGCGTCTGCCCGAAAGCAACCGTTACCATCGCCTCAGTGGCCGCGCCATGCTTGGAAGCATTGGTAAGCGCCTCGGCCACCGCATGGTAAGCCAGCAGGGCAGTGGTCTCATCCACCGAGCGCTCGATGCCTTCCACATGTAGTTCGGTCTCCAGTCCGGAGTGGGCGAGAAGTTCGTCGAGGGCGGGGATTAATCCGGCGTCGAAAAGCACCTGCGGGGCAATGCCACGCACCGTCGCGCGCAGGGAGGCCAAGGCCAATGAGGCATTATGTTCCGCATCGGCCAAGGTCGGTTGCGCCTCAGGAGGGGCTTGCAATTTTGCGGCAGCCAAGTTGAGCTTGAGCGCGGTGAGGTACTGTTGCGGACCATCGTGCAGTTCGCGCTCGATGCGGCGGCGCTCGCCGGAGAAGGCATCGATAAGCGTCGCGCGCGAGGCCGCCAATTCCTCGGCCGAGGGGCTCAATGCCAGCCGAGTCAGCGAGGTCGATGCCAAGACCAAGAGGCGGTTGAGCCCCACCAATAAAGGCACCAGCAGCGAAGCGGTCAGCCAACAGGTGAAGAAAATCAGCGGCCGGTTGGAGGTAGACCACTCGCCAAAGGAGAATTCGGTCTTTGGCACGAATGGCGCAATGACCAGCACACCCGCTGTAAAGCCCAAGGCCGTCCACGCGGCAAAGCATGCAGCCGAAATTAGTAGCTGCAAAATAAGGTGATAAAACTGCTGCCAATCAAACCACCGGCCCGCACGCCGGAGTGGGATCTCCACGCCCATCCACTGCGCACCCAACCGGCCGACAAACTCCGCGGCGCGGCCCACAAGCGGAATCCACGGCAGCATCAGCACCGAAACCACCAACGCCGGGATAAATAGCGCGCCGAGGACGAGGCCCCACGCGCAGGCTTTGAGGGTTCGCATAACCCATGAGCCTAGCCGCCTTACCCAGGGTGGGGCAGTAGAGCTAGCTCTACCATTTTCCGGGCAGCCCGCCCCATGTCTTTCTTCTGCGCGGCCGAGTGGAATCAAAGGCATGTTAAAAGCAGAAAACCTCACTAAACGCTACGGCCGCCACACCGTGCTCAAGCAGGTCAATGTTTCCATCGCCCCGGGCGAATTCGTCGCTATCATGGGGCCTTCCGGCAGCGGAAAAACCACGCTCCTGAACCTGCTATCCGGGCTAGATAACCCCACCTCCGGCCGAGTCAACGCGCCGGGGCGCAAGCAGCGAGCCTTTGTATTCCAAGACTATAACCTGCTGGAATCCCTCAACGCCAAGCGCAATGCCACCTTGACCGCGCGCTTTTCCGGCCGGCGCCCTACACGCGGCCAGGTGGCAGAGGTCTTTGATTCGCTTGGCCTTGCTGGTTTAGAGCGCCGCCTACCCGCACAGCTTTCTGGCGGGCAGCAGCAACGCGTGGCCGTCGCCCGGGCACTGCTGGCTCAGGCGCCCTATATCTTCGCTGACGAGCCTACGGGCGCGCTTGACGACGCCACCGCATCCACCGTCCTTTCCCACCTGCGCGCCGCCGCCCGCGATGGCGCCAGTGTGGTCATGGTGACTCACTCTCACCTCGCCGCGGAAGCAGCCGACCGGATCATTTCCTTAGAGGAGGTGGCCCATGCTGGTGTGGCTTAAGGACTTACAGTCCAATTGGCTATCGTGGCTGGCCGTGGCGCTGACCCTGGTGGTGTCTTCCACCTCGTGCACCCTGGCGCTGGCCATGCTGGTGGCTTCCTCCGGGGCCGAAGGAGATCCCGCCGGCCCGGTGGGTGGCACGGTGTTGGGCATGGCCCTGTGCGTGGTGGTATTGGTGACGCTATCGCAGATGCGCCTTATCATTGCCGAGCGCGAGCCTATCTACCGCTCTTGGCGCATGGTGGGCATGCCCGGGGGGATGATCCTCGCTTTCATCCTGGGCCAAGTCGCAGTGGTCAGCGCGGCCGCCGGGCTCCTCGGCGTGCTGCCGGCCCGCCCCCTACTTGCCCCGTGCGTGCGCGCCCTGCGCAGCGACGGCATCCCCATGCCGGACATTGCCATAACCGGCCAGGTCGTTGTCATTGCGGTAGCCGTCTGCATGTCCGCGGCCCTGGTCGGCGCGCTCCCCCCACTGCGCCGAGTCTTCCGGCCGCACACAACCGCACACCCGGCGTGGCTCATGGTGAAGTTCGTGCTTGCGGCCGCGGCTATCAGCGGTACAGCCTACGGGGGCCTGCAGATTGATGACCCTGGAGACCTGCTCTCGGCCGAGATGGGTTTAGTCATCCTCGTCGCGCTCTTTTTGCCCTGGCTTATGCCTGTCCTGGATCAATGGACCCGCGCGGCCGGCATCGCTGGGGCTAATGTGCGCGTGCGCCGGTGCTTTTCCACCCCACACATCGTGCCATGGGTGCTCGTCGGCGGCTTTATCGTCGCCGTCGGCTCGGGCCTGCGCTTTGCAAGCGACGCAGGCGCCGGTGGAACCTTGTCCTCCTGGCAAGTCTTCGTCGCCCTTTTAGGGCCTGTCTTTGCTCCCAGCATCGTGGGCGCTGTGCTTACCTCGCTGCTGATGCACGGGCGCATCGCGGCCGATATCCGCGGCCTTACCCTGGCCGGCGCCACCCCCTCGGCCTGGACACGCGTGCAAGTGGGAGAAGCAGCTTGCCTCACCCTGACCGCGGCCGGCGTGGTCTGGGCGCTGTGCTTGGCGACGCTCCTTCCTCTCCACCACCTCCTTACCCCACAGGCTCCCCTCGGCCGGACGCTGATAGAGGAGTTGTGGTGGCCGTCCTTCGCCGTAATCTTTGGTGCCATGTTTATCGCACTGGGCGTCGTCAAGCTGGCGCTTGCCGGATTCGTGCGCGCTGGGCAACGGGAGCGCTGAGGGGATCGCTGAGGGCGTAAAAATGTGGGCCGGGCCATTGTTGAGGGTTAGCAGTCACGAGGGTAGAGTGCTAATCAGGTTGTTTGACCCACAGTTGTTCACCCGCGACGACGGCTGTGCTGGACATCCACAACCGGCACGCGCGCGCCATACCGGTGCGCATACGAACACTACGGAGGAAACATCATGGCAAACATCAAGCCTCTCGAGGACCGCGTCCTCGTACAGATCGTAGAAGCTGAAACCACCACCGCTTCCGGCCTGGTCATCCCAGATTCTGCCAAGGAAAAGCCACAGGAAGCTACCGTCGTTGCTGTAGGCCCAGGCCGCACCAACGACAAGGGTGAGCTCACCCCGGTAGGCGTCAACGAAGGCGATACCGTGGTCTTTTCCAAGTACGGCGGCACCGAGCTGAAGTACAACGGCGAGGAATACCTGCTGCTGTCCTCCCGTGACCTGCTCGCCGTCATCGAGAAGTAGGCCCAAATATGGCAAAGCTTATTGCATTCGACCAAGAAGCCCGCGAGGGAATCCAGCGCGGCGTCGATACGCTGGCTGATGCCGTCAAGGTCACCCTCGGCCCGCGCGGCCGCAATGTCGTGCTGTCCAAGGCTTTCGGTGGCCCCACCGTCACCAATGACGGCGTGACCATCGCCCGCGATATTGACGTTGAGGAGCCCTTCGAGAACCTCGGCGCGCAGCTGGTCAAGTCCGTTGCGGTCAAGACCAATGACACCGCTGGTGACGGCACCACCACCGCTACCTTGCTGGCCCAGGCGCTCATCTTCGAAGGCCTGCGCAACGTCGCGGCCGGCGCCAACCCAGTCGAGCTCAACCGTGGCATCGCGGCGGCGGCCGAAAAGGCCGTCGAGGAGCTCAAGGCTCGGGCCACCGCGGTCAACTCCTCTTCCGAAATCGCGCAGGTAGCTACCGTCTCCTCCCGCGACTCGGAGGTTGGCGAGATGGTTGCCGGCGCCATGGACAAGGTGGGCAAGGACGGCGTTGTCACCGTTGAGGAATCCCAGACCATCGACTCCACCGTCGATGTCACCGAGGGCATTTCCTTTGACAAGGGCTACCTTTCCCCGTACTTCGCTACCGAGGAAGAGACCTACCACGCCGTGCTGGACGACGCCGCAGTATTGCTCGTCCGCAACAAGATCTCCTCCCTGCCGGACTTCCTGCCGCTGCTGGAAAAGATCGCCGAGACCAACCGCCCGACCCTCATCATTGCGGAAGACGTCGAGGGCGAGCCGCTGCAGGCGCTCGTCGTCAACTCCATCCGCAAGGTACTCAAGGTCGCTGCCGTTAAGGCCCCGTACTTTGGCGAGCGCCGCAAGGGATTCATGGATGACTTGGCTGTCGTTACCGGCGCCACCGTCATCGACCCAGAGGTGGGCATTAACCTCAACGAGGCTGGCCTCGACGTGCTGGGTTCTGCCCGCCGCGTGACCATCACCAAGGATGACACCGTCATCGTCGATGGTGGCGGCACCGCTGAGGCAGTAGAGGAACGCCGCGAGCAGATCCGTCGCGAGATCGAGCGCACCGATTCCACCTGGGATAAGGAAAAGCTCGAGGAGCGCCTGGCTAAGCTCTCCGGCGGCGTGGCCGTCATCCGCGTCGGCGCCGCTACCGAGACCGAGGTCAACGAACGCAAGTTGCGCGTCGAAGACGCCATCAACGCGGCCCGCGCGGCCGTTGAAGAGGGCGTCATCGCCGGCGGCGGTTCGGTGATGGTCCAGATTTCCAAGGAACTCGAGTCCTTCGCCGAGGGCTTCGAGGGCGAGGCTAAGGTCGGCGTTCTCGCCGTCGCCCGCGCCCTGACCCGCCCGGCGTTCTGGATCGCCGAAAACGCTGGCCTCGACGGCGCCGTCGTCGTTTCCCGCGTTGCCGAGATGTCCAACGGTGAGGGTTTTAATGCCAATACCCTGGACTACGGCAACCTCATCGATAACGGCATTATCGACCCAGTCAAGGTCACCCACTCGGCCGTGGTCAACGCCACCTCCGTGGCCCGCATGGTTCTTACCACCGAGGCCTCCGTGGTGGAAAAGCCACAGGAAGAGCAGCCTGCTGACGCCGGTCACGGCCACCAGCACTAAACGGCTACCAACATCACCCGCCCCGCTTCCCGCGTGGCGGGTTTTGTTGTACCTAGCTAGGGCCGTGGAATACATCAAGGTCACCGCTGATACCGACCCCATTCGCAAGGCCTTCGCCAAGGCCAATGGCGTCAAACTCGCACTCTTTTCCGCGCATTCCGAGGGTGCCTGCCCCAAGCGCAGCGGTGCGGGTGTGGTCTACGTGGAGCAGGGCGTGATGAGCGGGTGGACTCCGGCCACACCGTCATCTGCATCGATCACAACTTGGCCGTACTCGCGCATGCGGATCACGCCGTCGACTTGGGCCCTAGCGCCGGTTCGGCCGGCGGCCAGCTGGTCTATAGTGGCTCACCAGCTGACTTGGCACAGCAGCGTGATTCGGTGACGGGGCGCTTTCTTGCCGACGCCATCGTCTCCCCCTAGTTTCCCGTCTTAAGCGTTGACAGGGGCAGTGGCGCGGCGGCGCTGGCGCAGCGCTACCACGCGCTCGGATTCGCTCATGCCGCCCCACACACCATAGGGCTCGGCAGATTGCAGGGCGTGCTCGCGGCACATGTCGATGACTGGGCAAGAGTTGCAGATGGCCTTTGCACGGTTCTCGCGTTGGGCACGGGCACGGCCGCGCTCGCCATCCGGGTGATAAAATACGTCCGAGTTTTCGCCACGGCAAGCGCCTTGAAGCTGCCAATCCCACAGGTCAGCGGTGGGACCGGGAAGCAAATTCGGCTGAGACACGTTACTAAGCTCCTTTGTAAGGACGAAAATTCTTTGTGGTTTCCGCAGTCTCGCGGGAAGCAACCTCACGTAGTGTTTCGTGCGTGGGTAAACGGTGGGTTACCGATTTTTGACTTTTAGGTATTCTCCCCTCGCTAGCCCCACCTGCACCGCGGTTTACCAGCGAAAACGGCGAAGGTTAACGGTATATGAATTTTCCGCCGCTCCGGTTACATTGGTGATGTGACCGCGCGCTGCCTTTGCATAAACTTCCCCTGTGCCAATATGGTTAGTTACCGGTTTAAAACATGTCAGAGGGTGCATACGTGAGTGATAAGGAACAGGAGTTAGCGGATCTCGTCCCGCATGCCGTCGACGGCAGCCGGCGGGCGCTGCAAAAAGTCCTGCGGATCATTCACCCGCAGGTGCTGCGTTACTGCCGCGCCCGCATTGGCGGCGGACGCCAGCCCACCGCGGAAGACGTGGCCCAAGAGATTTGCCTTGCAGTAGCCACCTCTATTGGTTCCTATGAAGACAAGGGTCGCCCGTTTATGGCCTACGTCTATGGCATCGCCTTTAATAAGGTCACTGATGCTCACCGCGCCTTGGGCCGCGATAAGTCCACACCTACCGAGGAAATCCCGGAAGATTCCGCGCGAGAAGCCACCCCCGAAGAATGGGCGTTGGAGGCCGACGGTAGTAACAGAATGCGCGCCTTGCTCGATACGTTAAGTGACAAGGCGAAAAACATCGTTATTCTGCGTGTGTTCAATGGTTTGTCGGCAGAAGAGACCGCGGCAATTGTGGGTTCCACCCCAGGTGCGGTTCGTGTCGCACAGCACCGAGCACTCGCTCAATTGCGAAAGAATCTCCAAGCCGCACAGGAAACTGCGCACTAAGGGTCTACTTGCCCTACTCACAGCGGATATCTCATAACAGAAAGGAAGGGGGAGAGACACCATCATGGCACCGAAGCACCACGGCGATAATGACGGCCTCGCGGATCAGCTCCAGCCCTTGGTAGATGATGATGCATTCCTCACCGAGCTTTCGAAGGGAAATAACCCTTCCGACGGCCAGGATGACCTGGCGGAGCTGCTGCTGGAGTTAAAGGGGGACGTCGATAAGCAGATGCCTCCAGCCCCGCTGGTAGAAGGCGCCGACGCTGAGCCTGAGGTCATTGACTTAGGCCAAGCCCGCAAACGTCGCCGCGGCGGCCCCATTGTGCATGGGCTCATCGGCGCTGCCGCCGCAACCCTAGTCATCGCTGGAGCCGGTGGTGCGATGTTGCACGCTGGAACCTTTGATAACGGCGATAAGACCCGCAACGTGGAACTGGCCGGCACGCTGGAAGAGATGGAATCTCGCGCGGCCGAAGGCGATATTGAAGGCGCTCGCGAATTGATGAAGGACGCCCGCGCCAAGCTGGACGAGGCCGAAGGCAAGGAAGAAAAGGCCATCGCCGCCAACCGCGAGGCGGAACAAAAGCGCTCTGCGCAACCGAAGCCCACCCCGCACACCGTTACGGAGACTGCCACCGAAACCGTGGCGGAAGAAGCTTCGCAACCGGAGCAGCAGCCGGAGCAGGTCACCGTGACCGAAACTCAGTACGCCACCGAAACCGTGGTGGTCACGGAACAGGGGCAGCCAAACCCGCAGCCCAATCCCAACGATGACGACGAGCCGACGACCACCATCGAGTTGGGCCAGCAGCAGTAGAAGCTAGCGGCCCTCTAGGCCATCCAAGTAACCCAAGGCGTAGTCCCAAGGCACGTAGCGGGAGGGATCTGGCTCGGCGCCCGGCTCATGCACCGGCGCTAGCTCGCCTTCAAGGGTGGCGCGCATATTGGCGGCCATAATATCCCACTCATAGAAGTGGTTTTCCTGGCAATCCTCGCACAGGAAGAAGATGCCATCGATGCCGCGTGGGCCGAGGATGGACGCGAATTTCTGCACCAGCGCGAGGTCGTGGATGATGGCGATCCGGTCGTCGTCGGTAAGCGGCATGACCTGCTCATCCTCCTCCAAGAAGGAGGCTGGGTCATTCGGATCGTCGGCGAAAGGATCGCGGGGCATATTGGCGAAGAAGTTCACGCCTGCGAGCCTATTGAACTTGCTCGCTCGAGGCAATTTACCCCTGCCCAAATGGTGTCTTCGGCCGGCAACGCACTACAGTTGGGTTAGCCGCTAAACCTGTTAAGGAGAGACCTCGATGAGCGAGAATCGTATTCATACTGGTGGAGATGACCCGAACAAGGTAGCCCTGCGCGGCCTGACCTTTGACGATGTGCTCCTTTTGCCCGCCGAATCCAATATCGTGCCCTCCGAGGTCGATACCGGCGCGCAATTTACCCGCAATATCCGCCTCGGTGTTCCGCTTGCCTCGGCCGCCATGGATACCGTGACCGAGGCCCGCATGGCCATTGCCATGGCCCGCCAGGGTGGTATCGGCGTGCTGCACCGCAACCTGTCCACCGAGGACCAGGCCGAGCAGGTAGAGATTGTGAAGCGCTCCGAGTCCGGCATGGTCACCGACCCCATCACTGCCCGCCCGGATATGACCATCGGGGAAGTAGACGCGTTGTGCGCCCGCTTCCGCATCTCTGGCCTGCCGGTGGTAGACGAGGATGGCGCCCTGGTGGGCATTTGCACCAACCGCGATATGCGCTTCGAGCCTGATTTTGACCGCAAGGTCAGCGAAGTCATGACGGCCATGCCGCTCGTCGTTGCGCGCGAGGGCGTATCCAAAAAGGAAGCCCTCGAACTTCTCTCGGCCAATAAGGTGGAAAAGCTGCCCATCGTCGATGCGAACAATAAGCTCACCGGTCTGATTACCGTCAAGGACTTTGTCAAGACCGAGCAGTATCCCAACGCGTCCAAGGACTCGGCCGGCCGCCTGTTGGTTGCGGCCGGCATCGGTACCGGCGAAGAGTCCTACCAGCGCGCCGCCGCGCTTGTCGACGCCGGCGTGGACGCCCTCGTCGTCGACTCCGCCCACGCCCACAATAACCGCGTGCTGGAAATGGTCTCCCGCGTGCAGAAGGATTTCGGTTCCAAGGTAGATGTCATCGGCGGTAACCTTGCCACCCGCGAGGCCGCCCAGGCGATGATCGATGCCGGCGCCGACGCCATCAAGGTCGGCATCGGCCCGGGCTCCATTTGCACCACCCGCGTCGTCGCCGGCGTGGGCGCGCCGCAAATTACCGCCCTGATGGAAGCTGCCGCAGTAGCTGGCCCGGCCGGTGTGCCGATTATCGGCGATGGTGGCATGCAGTACTCCGGCGACGTCGCCAAGGCCTTGGCGGCCGGTGCCGATACCGTCATGCTGGGTTCCATGTTTGCCGGCACCACCGAAGCCCCCGGCGACATCGTGGTCTACCAGGGCAAGCAGTACAAGCGCTACCGCGGCATGGGCTCCATGGGCGCCATGCAGGGCCGCGGACTTTCCGGCGAGAAGCGCTCCTACTCCAAGGACCGCTACTTCCAGGCCGATGTCCGCAGCGAAGACAAGCTGGTTCCGGAAGGCGTCGAAGGCCGCGTGCCCTTCCGCGGCGATATCGATGCCATCGTGCACCAGATTATTGGCGGTCTGCGCGCTTCCATGGGATATACCGGCTCCGCCACCCTGGCCGAGCTAAAGACCAAGCGCTTCGTCCAAATCACCGCCGCGGGCCTAAAGGAATCTCACCCGCACCACCTGCAGCAAATCGCAGAAGCACCAAACTACCGCTAGGAATATCATGCGTGAATACGCCGAAATTGGCATCGGCCGCGAGGCCCGCCGCACCTTCGATCTAGAGCAACTATCCATCGTGCCGCAGCGTCGTACCCGTTCTTCCAAGGACGTGGATACCACCTGGAACATCGACGCCTATGCCTTCGACATTCCCTTCGTGTCCCACCCCACTGATGCGCTCGCCACCCCCGAGTTCATCATCGAGATGGGCAAGCAAGGCGGCCTCGGTGTCATCAATGCCGAGGGCCTGTGGGGCCGCCACAAGGACCTCGAGGGAGCTTTAGCCCGCATTTACTCGCAGCCGGGTGATAGCTCCATCATTCAGGAACTACACGCTGCCCCGCTTGACGACGCCCTCCTTACCGAACGCATCTCCCAAGTCCGCGACTCCGGCGTCACCGTAGCTGTGCGTGTCTCGCCGCAGCACGCCCGCGAGATGGCTCCGAAGGTCATCGCGGCCGGCGCCGAGTTGCTGATTATTCAGGGCACCTTGGTTTCGGCCGAGCACGTGGCTACCGGCGGTGAGCCATTGAACCTCAAGGAGTTTATCGGCTCGCTGGATGTTCCCGTCATCGCCGGCGGAGTCACCGACTACACCACCGCGCTACACCTGATGCGCACCGGCGCGGCCGGCGTCATTGTAGGCGCGGGCGTGACCACCAACGCCGAGACCGTCGGCATCGACTCGGCCATGGGCACTGCGATTGCCGACGCCGCCGCAGCCCGCCGCGACTACCTCGATGAGACCGGCGGCCGCTACGTGCACATCATCGCCGATACCGAGTTTGAAAACTCCGGCAATATCGCCAAGGCTTTTGCGTGCGGCGCCGACGGCGTCGTTCTAGGGCCGCTGCTTGCTCAGGCCCGCGAGGCCGGTGGTAAGGGCTGGTACTGGCCCGCCACGGCCGGACACCCGCGCTTCCCGCGAGGCTTCGTTCAGTTCTCCGGTGCCGATACCGAGTTGGACGTGGATTTTCTCACCACCGGCACCCCGGCCGAAGCTGCAGAGGATTCTGCGGCCCCCTCGCTTGAAACCGTGTTGCACGGTCCCTCTAGCGAGCCCTTCGGCCGCACCAATCTCGTCGGTGCGCTGCGCCGCTCTATGGCCAAGTGCGGCTATACCGACCTGAAGTCCTTCCAAAAGGTCAAACTCGCTGTTCGCTACTAATTCCGATCGAATCCCTCAACGCGGCTGTGCCTTTTGGTACAGCCTCGTGTTGTGCTTCGGCTTCTTTTCCGCATTCCGCTGATTAGCTGATGAACACCTGCAGACTAGGAGAGTGGTTGGGAGACTAGCTGCCAGCCACCTTCGCGCCTCCATGTGGTCTGCTTTGTCATCGGCCGCCAGTGCCCTGCATTTTGTACCGGGCACACGCGTGCTCCCGTGGGATTGAGCTCTACTACCTTTTCCTCCGCGGCCGCACGCAGCACCACCGAATTATGCGCCACATCTGAGTGTCCCACGCGCTCTGCCTGCCGCGGACCACACAGTGGAACCCACTCATCCCACTGGTCTCCAAAGATCTCCGCGGCCGAGAGCGTTACTTGCTGTGGGCCTTGTTCGTCCAGCGCAGACGTCACCGCGGCCGTGGTTGGTGTGGTATCGCAACCGCACATTAAAAGCCCCGAGGCGAGCACAACAGTCAAGCGCTTCATAGGTCATTAGTCTAGTGGGTTAGACTATGGGACGTGACTAAGCCAAATACTACCCCGCGCCCCGTCCTCGTTGTGGACTTTGGCGCTCAGTACGCGCAGCTTATTGCCCGCCGCGTGCGCGAGGCCAAGATTTACTCCGAGGTTGTCCCCAACTCCGCTTCTGTAGAGGAAATTAAAGCAAAGGACCCAGCCGCTCTCATTTTGTCGGGCGGACCATCTTCCGTATATGCCGATGGTGCCCCGGCCCTTAAGCCGGAGCTACTTGAGCTCGGCATTCCGGTTTTCGGCATTTGCTACGGCTTCCAGGCCATGAACCATGCGCTTGGTGGCACTGTCTCTTCCACCGGCGAGCGTGAGTACGGCCGCACCGATATAGACGTTAAGGGCGGTGTGCTTCACGCTGGTCTAGAGTCCACCCACAAGGTGTGGATGTCCCACGGTGATGCCGTTTCTTCTGCACCTGAAGGCTTTGAGGTTACTGCCACCTCGGCCGGTGCTCCCGTTGCCGCTATGGAGTGCCCAGCCAAGCAGATGGCCGGCGTGCAGTACCACCCTGAGGTGCTCCACTCGCCGCACGGCCAAGAGGTGCTTACCCGTTTCCTTACCGAGATTGCTGGCCTAGAGCAGAATTGGACGGCTGATAATATCGCCGAGCAGCTCATCGCGGATGTCCGCGCGCAGGTGGGCGAGGAAGGCCGCGCTATTTGCGCCCTGTCCGGCGGTGTGGATTCGGCTGTGGCGGCCGCGCTGGTGCAGCGCGCCATTGGCGATCGTCTCACCTGTGTTTTTGTTGATCACGGCCTGCTGCGTGCCGGCGAGCGTGAGCAGGTGGAAAAGGACTTTGTCGCCTCCACCGGCGCGAAGCTGGTGACTGCCGATGAGCGCGCCGCCTTCCTGGATAAGTTGGCAGGAGTTAGCGACCCAGAAGCCAAGCGCAAGGCTATCGGCGCGGAGTTTATCCGTTCCTTTGAGCGGGCGGTTGCAGGCGTGCTTGACGACGCCCCCGCAGGCTCCACCGTCGACTACCTCGTCCAAGGCACGCTGTACCCGGACGTCGTCGAGTCTGGCGGCGGCGATGGCACAGCGAATATTAAGTCTCACCATAATGTCGGCGGTTTGCCAGATGATGTGGAGTTCGAACTGGTCGAGCCGTTGCGCCTGCTGTTTAAGGACGAGGTGCGTGCCGTCGGCCGCGAGCTGGGCTTGCCGGAAGAGATCGTTAGCCGTCAGCCATTCCCTGGCCCAGGCTTGGGTATCCGCATTATCGGTGAGGTGACCGAGGAGCGCTTGGAGACGCTGCGCGAGGCAGACCTCATTGCCCGCACCGAGCTGACCAATGCCGGCCTGGATGACCAGATTTGGCAGTGCCCGGTAGTACTGCTGGCCGATGTCCGCTCTGTTGGCGTGCAGGGCGACGGCCGCACCTATGGCCACCCGATCGTGCTGCGCCCGGTGTCCTCGGAAGACGCCATGACCGCGGACTGGACCCGCCTGCCGTACGAGGTGCTGGAGAAGATTTCTACCCGCATCACCAACGAGGTAAAGGACGTTAACCGCGTGGTCTTGGACTGCACCTCCAAGCCACCGGGAACCATCGAGTGGGAGTAAAACGGCATGCGTAGAAGGCGCTCAGGCTATTGCTGGGCGCCTTTTCGCTCGTTTTAGTGGCCGGCACTTACTCGCGCGGGGTAAACGGTGGCCGCCACACAATGCGTCCGCCCACCCGCTCGAGGCGGCCGCGCCGAGGTGGGGCGTTGGGGTCATCGTCGTTGACGCCATTATGGTAAGCGCAGCACATGACCAGGTTTTTCATATTCGTCTCCCCGCCGTTGCTCCACGCTTTAAGGTGGTGGACTTGGGAGAGGTCGGCCGGCTGGTTACAGCCCGGCCAAGCGCAGCGTGGGTTTTCTGCAGCGGCCATAATGCGCTGCTTGTCATTGGCCACGCGTGCCGTGCGGTAGAGATTGACTGGGCCTTCTTCGGGGTGCACGAGCGTGACGTAGCCGGTTTCTTTGTCGCCATAAAAGCCGACGTCGTTGAGCACGCGGCGCAGATATTCGGTGCCGGTGATGGTGGCGCCGTTGGTCAGATCGAGTTCGATATCATCGCCGCGGCCGTCGCGGATACGGATGAATTTGTCCAGCGGCACGATGGCATTGGTCACCACTTCTGCCCGCGCGGCCGCTGCTTGGTCAAAGAAGACCTTTTCTACCGCCTCGAGTGATTGCTTTCCGGTCGCGGCCAGCGCGGCGTTAAGATCCGCAATGAAACTAGAGGCTCCGGTGATGGTAAGCGTCCAGTAGTCATTGGGGCGTCGGTAAGTGCGCACGCCTGGGCTTACAGTGTTGTCTTTCATTTCGCGCAGGCGTCGGCGGGCGTGCTTAAGGATGTGGCTCATCGAGCCGGTCATCGCACAGCATTCTGCACGCAGCTGCCAGGCTTGCTTCTTGCTGGGCGCGCGGTTAACAATGCGCTCTAGGGCAGTAAGGGTGGCGATGGAGTGGGTGTTGCGGCGGGCGTCGGCAATAGCACGGCGCTGTAGGCGCGTAAATTTGGTGCGGCCGAAGTAGCTTTCGCACAAAAGAAGCAGATCGGCGGCGATGGCATCGGGCGCGCCGCGGTCCATAAGCTCGGACCCAGACATGCCCTGGCACCCGGCGATGATGTCCATGCCGGGGCCCAAGGCGGTGAGGTAGGTCTCGAGTGCGTTCATGCCTGCAACGCTACGGCGCGCACCTACACCGGCGCACGGCCGGTGCAACCGCTACAGCGGATTCTGTGGATAACCCGCCCCACACCCGGCACTAGGGCCGGAAAAGCTGTGGATAACCCCGAAAAGTGTCGTGTAGATTAGGCAAACGCGAGTCGGCGCGTGCCATCCACGTGGGGGAAGACGAAAAAGCTCAGCCCAAAGACCACTAGCCATACCAGGCCGGCGCCCCACGCGGGCAGGGCCACGATGGGCGCGAGCATCACCATAAGCCACAGGATCATAAGCGGCACGAGCTGTGCGACGGTGGGAACCAGAGCGACATTGCGCTTGTCGGCATAAGCGCGCATCGCGCGGCGGTAGGGGTGGGCAAAGACGAGAACGAAGGCCGACACAAGGCATACGAGCGCCCCAACCAGTGCGGCAAAGATATGCGCGCGGCTAGCCAAGAGTGCCACGGCCGCACCGATGAGGATGGACGAGCCCAAGCGCACCCATGCCGGAGTGGGGATGGGGGTGGTGTGCTCGCGCATGGCGCTGTAGGCAGCGTTGAGGTTCATACCGCTAAGGCTACCATTCGAACATACACTTGCATGTGTCCGGGTGAGGGTTCATACTATTCGGGTGAGTCAAACGAGCGTTCGCCTAGAAAAAGCAGTGGCCGGGGTAAGTAGGTCGGACCGCGTGGCGATGCTGCGTACCCGCATGCGCGCTATGGAGCGCGGCCCGGAAGAAGAGCTGGTAGATACACTCCCCGGCTTGGCGCGCTTGCTTCCTGCAGGTGGGTTGGCGCGTCGGCAGGTGGTGCACTGTGCAAATTGCCCAGCGCTTATTGTGGAGCTTATCTGTCACCTCACCGCCTGTGGTGGGCATGTGGGAGTGGTGGGGTGGCCAGATCTCATACTCGCACAAGTGGCCGATAAAGGTGATATCGAACGCGTGGTAACCGTGCCGGATCCTGGCCTGGAATCCTGGATGGTGACGGGAGTATTGGCGGAGGGGTTGGACCTCGTCATCCACCATGGGCCGCCCGGCGAGGTGAGCCCCACCAAGGCTCGGCCGGTGCTGGCGAAGGTGCGCGGCGGGCGTGCGGCGGTACTTACGATAGGAACCCGGCTGCCGGGTACGGCGGTGGGGATAGAGGCTCGGGTGAGTGCCTATCGGGGCGTCGGCAAGGGCAGCGGACGCATTCGCGGCGTGGACATGGAGGTGGAGGTGACCTCGAAGCAGGCTACCTCGCGCGGGATGCTCACGGTGGGTGAGCGCCGCCGGTTGGAGGCCGTATGAGGGTAGCGGCGGTGTGGTTTCCGGATTGGCCCATCCAGGCCGCCGGCGGTCAGGGGCCGATGGTTATCGCGCGCAACCACGCGGTGGCGGTGTGCGATAGGGCGGCGCGCCGGGCGGGCGTTCGGCGCGGGATGCGCCTGCGTCAGGCCCAAGCGCTGTGCCCCGGGGCGGCGGTGGTGGAGGCCAATCCGGACCGGGATGGCGCGGCGTTTGCGGAGGTTGCGGCCGGCTTAGATGCGGTGGCGTCCTCAGTGGAGGTGCTGCGCCCGGGCCTGGCGATTGTGGATGCGGGTGCGGCGCTGCGCTACCACGGGGAGAAAGCACTAGAGATGCTTGTCGACGCCTCTTCGTACGCCGGCTTCGACTCCGCCCTCGGCGTCGCCGATGAGATTGCCACGGCCGTCATCGCGGCCCGGCACCGTGGCGTGGGCGCGGTGGTGCCAGAGGGCGGCTCGCAAGAGTTTTTGGCCACCCAGCCCATAGGCGTGCTGGCGGCCGATGAGGCCTTGGGCTTTGAGGCTGGGTTTATCGCGCAGCTGGATAAGCTGGGTGTGCGGCGTCTGGGCGACTTAGCCGCGCTGCCGTTTAAGCAGGTAGCTACCCGTTTCGGTGAGCCGGGCCGTCGCGCACACGAGCTGGCCCAGGCCCGTGCGGATAGGCGCGTGGCCCCAGAGCTGGCGCGCCCAGACCTGGCCGTGGAAATGGAAGAGCGCATCGAGCGCGTGGACGCGGCGGCCTTCGCGGCCCGCCAACTCGCAGCTCGGCTGCATGCCCGCTTGGAGGAGGCTGGCAAGGTGTGCCTGCGGCTGCGCGTGGTGGCGGGGTTTGACACCGGCGAGGAGCTAGCGCGGGTATGGCGCACGCAGGAGGCGCTGACGGAGCAGGCCACCGCGGACCGCGTGCGCTGGCAGCTCGATGGTTGGCTCACGCGCGCTACTGGTGAGGGCGCGGCCATGCGCCGCCTAGCGTTGGAGCCGGTGGAGGTTGCCTCCCCAGCCGCCGCCGGCCTCTGGGGTGGGGAGGGTTCGCAGGAACAGGTCAAGCGCGTGATCGCCCGCGTGCAATCACAACTGGGGATTGACCGCGTGCTGCAGCCGCGGGCAGTGGGCGGCCGTGGGGTGGCCGAGCGCATCGAGTACGTGCCCTATGGCGAGCAGCGTGATACACCGCCGCAGGGCGAGTGGCCTGGCCGCATTCCCGCGCCCCTGCCTGCACGGCTGGGCGGTGGTCCGAATCATCCGGCCGCACGCATTCGGCTTATCGACGCCGCCGGGCGCCCCGTCTTCGTTACTGCCGAAGCCCTCCTCTCCAGCGTGCCGGTGGCCTTGGGCTGGGGTGCGAACCGCTTCCGCGTGCTGGGGTGGGCAGGACCGTGGCCGGTGGATACGCAGTGGTGGACCGATAGCCCGCAGCATGTAGCGCGTCTGCAGGTGGTGGGGCAAGCCGAGCACGAAGAGCATCAGCGGGCCTGGCTCTTGGTATGGTCCGGCGGCCGCTGGCGGATTGAGGCGACCTATTAATCGCGAATATCGACCACGAGGCGGGTGGAGTTATCGAGCACCTGCACGGAGTAAGGCTTGCGGGAGGTCATGCCGATGACAAATTGGCAGCGGCCCTCGTAGGTGCCACCATTGACCACTTGGGTGACAACTCCCTCTGTGGGCGCATCTACTACGCCGATGCGGGGGTCGTCCTTGCCGGCTTCGAAGGGGTAGACCACGCCGTCAATATTGACATTGAGCGCGGTATCGCCGGAGTGGTCAATAGTCTTGCCAGAACCCTGCTGCGTAGGCGTGTCAGCGTAGTCCACGAACCATCCGGGCGTGCCACCGCCGTCGAGTTCAAAGACGACGCGCTCGAAGCCTTCGTGCTGGCCGATGCGCACATCGGTCACCGTTAGTTCGGACGGCGCCTTTGGGCGCAGGGTTTTCATCTCCATATTGGCCTGGCCCAACGGGTTGATTTGGGAGTTATCTGCGGATGCGGCCATGGTGGTGCGGTCCGTCTCTTGGGCGGCGCAACCGCTGAGGAAAGCTGCGACGAGAAGCGTTGCGGCGAGACGGGCTTTAAGCATGCCCCTAGGTTATAGTTTCGGCCGTGAAGTGTATAGCTGAGGGGGTGCTTCGTGGCTGAATTGTTGCCAAGGGTGTGAGCTGAAATGCAGAAAGGTTAGGCTTAGGTATATGACCGAGTTCTGTTCAGATATCCAGGTAGAGCCGCTGCCGGGCACGGCGAAGAAGGAATCCGTCTATGTGCTTTTTGAGTGGCCGGGCGGATGGTCGCGCGACGTGCTGGACGGCGATACCTTTGGGCCGGACCTTACGGGGCAGCTCAAGGCCAAATTGAAGGGAGCGGCGGGGCTGCAGCTTATTCGCCGGCCCGGCCGCGATGGCCGACAAGTAGGCAAGATGCACCGCTGCTACCTGGTGTGGGCCGAACAGGGAGTTATGGAGCTCGTGCTATTGACAGGGCCGGAGAAGATCCTTGATTTGGATCTGACCGGTCCTGGCCGCAATGGGGGCGGTGCACTGGAGAGGCCGCTGGTGCTGGTGTGCACGCATGCGAAGCGCGATACTTGTTGCGCGGTCAAAGGCCGGCCGCTGGCGGCGGAGCTGGTGGCGGATTACCCGGATTTGGTGTGGGAGACCTCGCACACCAAGGGCCACCGGTTCGCACCATCGGTCATGCTCATGCCATGGGGTTATTCCTTTGGCCGTATGAATAAGGAAGCCGCCGCACAGATGATTGCGGCGGCGGCGAAGGGGAAGTATTTCTACCCAGCGAATCGCGGGCGCGGGATTTTCGGCCCGCGCGGCCAGGTGGCGGAGTTGGCAGTGGCCCGCTCGCTTATCGACGCCGGCGAGGATCTCGCCTACGGCCAGCTCACCGCCGCAGATGACGGTATGGTCAGCCACGCTGACGGCCGGCGCTGGCGCGTGGCGCTCGAGGAGCGCGAGGTAGAAGGTGTGGTCTCCTCGTGCGGCGATGCACCGAAGAAAGGCCAAGCCATCGTAGCGACCGGCGTGGAGCCGGTCGCGGGATAGGCGGCGTCGGCAAGCGGGGGCTAGCGGCGCATGACCTTGGAAGAGAGCCAGTTGCCGAAGAACTGGGCGGCCTGCACCAGCACGATGATGATGAGCGTGGCCACGACGGTGACTTCCCACTCGAAGGCGCGGTAGCCGTAGACGATGGCAAAGTCGCCCAAGCCGCCGCCGCCGACGTAGCCGGCCATAGCCGACATGTCCACGATGGCGATGAACAGGAAGGTGTAGCCCAGAATCAGCGGGCCGAGGGCCTCCGGAACGATCACGGAGGTGATGATCTTCCACGGCGAGGCGCCCATGGAGCGAGCGGCTTCGATAACACCGGGGTCGATGGCCACGAGGTTTTGCTCCACCACGCGGGCCACGGAGAAGGTTGCGGCGATCACCATGACGAAGGTGGCTGGGCCGCGGCCGATGGAACCGCCCATTACAGCGACGGTCAACGGCTGGGCAAAGGCCAGCAAAATGATGAACGGGATGGGGCGGACGAAGTTCACCAGCAGGTTAACAATGACGTAGACAAACCTGTTTTGCAGGATGCCGCCCGTGCGGGTGGTGTAGAGCAGCATGCCCAGGCCAAGGCCGAGGATGCCAGAAATGATCAGGGTGGTCGAGACCATGATGAGGGTGTCGACGATGGCATCGGCGAGCGAGGGGCTAAGGCGGTCCCAGTCGGCTTGGGCGAGGTTGGTGACGGTCATCGTGCAATCTCCTCAATCTGGGTGGTGGTAGAAAGCGTGCGGTAGAACTCCTCGATGGCGTTGTTATCGCCGCTAAGCCGCACGGTCAGCTTGCCAAAGGAATGTTGCTGCAGAGTGGTGATGCCGCCGTGGACGACGGCGATGGATACGCCGGCCTCCTTGAGGCGAGCGGCAGCGGTAAAGAAGCCGGATTCCTCGGTGAGGTTGATGGTAAACAGACGGCCTTCGTGCGCGAGCAGGTCATCGGTTTCTACGACGTCGGGCTCGTTGCGCAGCGAGGTGGCCACAAACTTGGCGGCCACGGAGGTCTGCGGATTGGAAAAGACCTCGTAGACACTGCCTTGTTCCACTACGTGGCCGTTTTCCATCACGGCGACCTTATCGGCGATGGAGCGAACGACTTCCATCTCGTGGGTAATAACCACAATGGTGATGCCGAATTCCTTATTGACCCGGCGCAGCAGGTCGAGGACTTCCTGCGTGGTGGTGGGGTCGAGGGCGGAAGTGGCTTCGTCGGCAAGCAGCAGCGAAGGGTTGGTGGCCAGCGCACGGGCAATGCCAACGCGCTGCTTCTGGCCGCCGGAAAGCTGCTCCGGGTAGCTCTTGCCTTTGTGTCCCAGGCCGACGAATTCCAGTAGCTCCTGCACGCGCTTGGCGCGCTCCTGCTTGCCGACGCCCTGCAGCTGCAGCGGGTATTCAATATTGCCCGCCGCGGTGCGCGAGTTCATCAGGTTGAACTGCTGGAAGATCATGCCAATATTGCGGCGAATGCCGCGCAGCTTCTTCTCGGACATGCCGACGATATTGGTGTCATCAAGCAGCAGCTCGCCCGCGGACGGGGTGTCCAAACCGTTGATCATGCGCACGAGGGTGGACTTGCCGGCGCCGGAATAGCCAATGATGCCGACGATTTCGCCGGGCTCGATGGTCATGGAGACATTGTCGAGGGCCTTGACTCGTGCCTTTTTCTGTTTAAAGACCTTGGTGATCTCGCGGAACTCGATGCGGGTGCCGCGTTGAGTGGAATCTGCCACGTGTTTGCGTCCTTAGCTAGGAAAGTGCCAAACCCCGCCGGGGGGCTCCGGCGGGGTAAAAGCGAGGGTGATTAGTCCAGATCTGCTTCGAGCTTATCCAGGATCTTCTGCAGATCCTCTTGGCTGCGCTCCACCTCGACGGAGGTACCGGCGGAGTCTTCGTCGACGCCCTCCTGGACGGCGTCGGTGTGCCATAGCTCGGCCAGCTTCTTGATGTCCTCGTTATCGGCGTCTTCCTCGCGGACAGCAAAGACGTTGATGTACGGCTCTGCCTCTTCGGAGTTCGGATCGTCCTGGAAGATGGCAGTGGCTGGGTCGATGCCGGCGCGCTCCAGGAAGGAGTTATTGATAATCGCCGGGGTGCCTTCGCCATGTGCGGACGGGGTCTGCGCAGCGTCTACCGGGGTGACCTTGACCTTGGACTTCTTCTCGTCGATATCCAGCGGGGTCGGCTCCAGGTTGTTCTTGTCTTTCAGGGTGATAAGGCCGGCTTGGACCAGCACATTGATGGCGCGGGCCTGGTTGGTGGAGTCGTTCGGGATGGCGACCTTCTCGCCTTCGATGCCGTCGAGCGAGTCGTGGTCCTTCCAGAACAGCGCCAGCGGCACGATCTCGGTAGCCACGATCGGCACCAGGTTGGTGCCGTTGCCGTGGTTATATTCCGCCAGGAACTTCAGGTGCTGGAAATTATTGGTATCCAGCTCGCCCTGGTCCAGAGCCTGGTTCGGGGTGTTGTAGTCCGAGAAAGGCGTGATTTCAATGTCGTATCCTGCGTTCTTTGCTTCCTGTTCGAACGCTACCCACGCCTGCTTAGCATCGTCGGTGGTGCCGACCTTGAGGGACTTGGAGTCATCGGAGGAGCAGGCCACCAGGCTGGTGGCGGCGATGGTTACGGCGGCGGTAGCAGCCACTACGCGACGGATCTGCATGGGGAATCCCCTTCTTGTAGGAGTTGAAATAAATTGACTGTTTAGCAACTTAGCAATCAGCGAACCGCTTTGTCTATTGCAGGCATCACGTCCTGGCGGGTTGTATAGAACAATAATTCGATATTACGCTGTGTGGGGTGAAATTTAATGGCGGAAGGGCACTATCGTGGTCGCGGGTGGAGCGCATCCTCTCCGGCCGTGAATCTGCTGCACCCGTGCCGGTTAATCACCTTCACGGGCCAACGGTTCCTACCCGGCGCGGGCATTCCGCCGTACCCTTTGCGGAGCTGCACGCGGTAAGTTCGTATAGCTTCCTCGACGGCGCCGCCGAGCCGGAGGAGCTGGTGGCTCGGGCCGTGGAGCTAGGGCTCGAGGGGCTGGCTATCGTGGATCGCGATGGCTTTTACGGTCTGATGAAATTTGCCGAATCTGCTGCTAGAACAGGGCTTCCGGCCATATATGGAGCGGAGTTATCCCTCGTGGAGGCTCCGGTGACCGTGCTGGCGCGCACGCCGGAGGGTTATCGCCGCCTATCGCGACTTATTGCCCGCGCCCGGATGGAGGCGGGGGAGAAGGGGCAAGTGGCTTACCCGCCCTTGGATGAGGTGGCGCGCGAACTAGAAGATGAATGCTTCTTCCTAGTGGGGTCGGAAGCATTGGCGGCAATCGATAACTTGCTCGAAAGAATAAAAATAGACAGCATAGTTCTCGAATATTCGTGCAGCATGTCCCCCGAAGATGCGGATCGGCACCGTTTTCTTGATAAATACAATAACCTTCGGGCTATCGCAACCGCACGGCCTGCGGCCGCGACCCGCGACCAAGCTCGGCTCGCCGCCGCCAAGCGCGCCTTAGCCCGCCGCGAATCCCTCGCGGCCGCCGCGCCGAATGCCCACCCCATGGGGGCCGGCTGGCTGCGGTCCGGCGAGCAAATGGCTCAGCTCTTACCCGATCGGCCGGAGCTTATTGCCGAAACCGTGCGCCTAGCTCGCGAATGCTCCTTTACCTGGGACGCACTCGCACCCAACCTGCCGCATTTCCCAGTGCCGGAGGGGCATACCGAAATGAGTTGGCTGGAGTACGAGGTCTGGCGCCGTGCCAAGGAGCGCTATGCTTCGCGCCCGGCCGAGATTAAGGAAGCGGCGAGGAAGCAGATTAGGCATGAGTTGGGCGTCATCAAGCAGCTGGGCTTTCCCGGCTACTTCCTGATCGTGTGCGACCTGGTGGATTTTTGCCGGCGCGAGAATATTTTGTGCCAGGGTCGCGGCTCGGCCGCTAACTCTGCGGTGTGCTTCGCGCTGGGTATTACCAATGCTGAGCCTATTTCCGCGCAGCTGCTTTTTGAGCGCTTCCTCTCCCCAGACCGCGATGGGCCACCCGATATTGATATTGATATCGAGTCCGGCCGCCGCGAGGAAGTGATCCAGTACGTGTATCGCACCCACGGCCGGGAACGCGCGGCGCAAGTGGCTAATGTCATTACCTATCGCCGCAAGGGAGCGACCCGCGATGCCGCGCGTGCGCTGGGCTACCCGCAGGGCTCGGCCGATGCGTGGTCGAAAGGTACCTCCGAGCCGCCTGCCGACGTCTCCTCTTTGGCCGAGCAATTCCTCGGCCAGCCCCGCCACCTAGGAATTCATTCCGGCGGCATGGTGCTGTGTGATCGGCCCATTGCGGACGTCGTGCCCATGGAATGGGCGCGCATGGAAAATCGTTCCGTGCTGCAGTGGGATAAGGACGATTGCGCGGCCGCTGGCCTGGTGAAATTCGACCTTTTGGGCCTCGGCATGTTGGAGGCGCTGCACCACATGATTGATGCCGTGCGCGCCACCACTGGCCGCGAGGTGCACCTGTGGGAGCTCGACCTCGCCGAACCGGAAGTCTATGACATGCTCTGCCGCGCCGATGCGGTGGGTGTCTTTCAGGTGGAATCCCGCGCGCAGCTAGCCACGCTGCCGCGCCTGAAACCGCGCCGCTTCTTTGACCTGGTGGTCGAGGTCGCGCTCATTCGACCTGGCCCCATCCAAGGCGGATCCGTGCACCCCTACCTGCGCCGCCGCGATGGTTTGGAGGAGGTGGCCTATGACCACCCGGTGCTGGAAAAGTCCCTGGGTAAGACGCTGGGCATCCCGCTCTTCCAGGAACAGCTGATGCAGATCGCGGTTGACGCCGCTGGCTTCTCCGGTGCCGAGGCCGATGACCTGCGCCGCGCCATGGGGTCGAAGCGCTCCCCGGAAAAGATGGCCGCGCTGCGCAGCCGCTTTTTTGTCGGCCTGCGCGAGACCAACGGTATCGAGGGCGAGGTGGCAGAAAAGCTGTGGACCAAAATTGTGGCCTTTGCAGCCTATGGCTTCCCGGAATCGCACTCGCAGTCCTTTGCCTCGTTAGTGTATTTTTCCGCGTGGTTTAAATACCACTACCCGGCGGAGTTTTGCGTGGGCCTGCTGCGCGCGCAGCCGATGGGCTTTTATTCCCCGCAGTCGCTCATCCAAGATGCCCGGCGCCACGGCGTGCGAGTGCTGCCGGTAAGCATTAATGACTCCGGCGCCCAGGCGCGTGCGACGGGCTCGGCCGAGATTCGCTTGGGCCTTAACCTCATCAAGGGGTTGGGGGAGTCCGCCGCCGAGCGTGTAGAGGCGGCCGCGCCTTTTACTAGCGTGTCCGATCTTTCGCGCCGGGCGGATCTCAGCGTGGAGCAGGTGGAAGCGTTGGCCACTGCCGGGGCGTTGGAGTGCCTTGGGCTGGACCGTCGCCAGGCGTTGTGGCAGGCCGGCGTTGCTGCCACCGAGCGCGAGGGCATGTTGCCCGGCACGTCCGCCCTGGCCTCGCCGCACCTGCCCGGCATGTCTGCTTTCGAGCTTATGGCTACCGACGTCGCCGCCACCGGCGTAACGCATAACCAGCAGCCGATGGAGGTGGTGCGGGCCTCGCTTGCCGACGTCCTCCCTGCCTCCCAACTTCCCCATATCCCCGATGGCACCCGCGTGCGCATCGCCGGCATTATTACTCACCGCCAGCGCCCGCGCACCGCGTCTGGCCTGACCTTTTTGGGCGTGGAAGATGAAACCGGCTTGATGAACGTGATGGTCTCACCCGGATTGTGGTCGCGGCATAAAGTTCTGGCCCGCACCGCCCGGGCAATGATCATCCGCGGTATCGTGCAAAATGCCACCGGCGCGGTCAGTGTGGTCGCGGACAAGCTAGAGCCGCTGGACTTTGGCGAGTTCCTCTCCCGCGGTTCCCGCGACTTCCGCTAGTTGCCGCCGCTGCGCAGTTCGTCCGCGTTGAGCTTATTGGCCAATTCCTTGGCTATCGCAAACGGAATCCACAGCAGTTGGATATAGATGAGCTTGGCAAAGAAGAGGGCGATATTAGCCCCAGAGGTCGCTTCCTCCGCTGTGACCTGCTCCGTACCGAAGGCTTGCAGGCCAAATGCGGTGGCACCAGCGACAAGGAAGAGCACTATTGCTGTAATTAAAGCGGTCTTGAGTCCCTTCTCGCGGGCGTCGGTATGCAGGCGCAGCTCGTACTCATCCATCTCCGTGGTGGGCACATCGAGGCGACGTATGGATTGGCGCAGCCACGTGGTGCAGATAGTCGCCGCAATGCCGGCAATTGGCCATAGCAAGTTAGACAAGCCGAGCGCGAAGAAGTGTAGGGCCGCCGCCATGATGGCCAGGCCGAGGAAAATGTCGCCGGCCAGGACAAGGCGCTTGCGGCGAGAAACAGAGGCAGGAATTGCGTTAGCCATTAGGAATTCTTCCTATAGATTTCAGTGGACATAGGGGCAAATTCCTGGCGGGAAAAGATAGCCTCCACGGGGAGGTCAAAGACCTCGCAGACGCGGAAGGCTAAGTCCAGGCTGGGGGAGTGGTCGCCGCGCTCGAGGGCGCCGACGGTCTGGGGGTTAACATCGATGGCCTCAGCCAGTTGTGCGCGCGACATGTCCCGCTCGGCGCGCAGCACACGTACCCGGTTATAAATGGGTGCGGAGGGCTTCTTCTTTGGGGACATAAGTCAAAGTATTGCATAAACCCAATACCCTGGCAAGGGTTGTTACTCGACGCCGAAGATATCTCCGGGCTGGCAGTCCAGCGCCGCGCACAGTGCTGCCAGGGTGCTAAAGCGTACGGCCTTGGCGCGATTATTCTTCAGGACGGAGAGGTTAACTGGGGTGATGCCTATTTCTTTAGCGAGTGCTGCGCCGGTAATATCGCGCTCTTGCATAATCCGGTCGAGGTGGCAGACTACTTGGGGTTCTTGTGTCTCAGACAAGGCCGTCGACCTCCTCTTCTAGCTTGCAGCCGCGCTTGATGGCGGCCGAGAAGAGTTGCAGGGTGCAGACGAAGAGGTAGGGCAGGGCGAGCTCGCCAAGGGACGTTCCGTCCTGGCTGGCCCACCAGTCGATTCCAAGCTGTGAGGAGGCCCAGTTATTGCCCAGGCCTTCGAGTACGAACCGTCCGATAAACCAGATCAGGATGCCGACGGTCATTCCGTTCAGGAGGCGGATATTTTTCGTATTAAAAACCTGTCCGCGAAGCATCGGCTTAACCAGGCGATAGGCAAAGAACGCGATGATTAAGATGGCCGCAATCTTGACGGTGAGCGCCGCGGCGAGCATCCAGAATGGCCCGCCGTCGAGGTTGTGTTTGCCTAGGCCTTCCGGAATGGCCGCGCTCAGTGCGGTGGAAAATTCTCCGGTGGCAAGCTCACGCAGGTAGGTGGGGCCGAGGAGGATAATGGTAACGAGGGTGATTCCAGCCGCTGCGTTAATTTCGCGGCGCTCGGCCTTGGAGGTGGGTTGTGGGGTGGTCATGACAATCCTTTCCGCCGATTTCTTATCGACTTTCGATGTTGTCGTAATTCGATAATATCGATTAACGATAAGTGACGCAAGGGGATGGCCCGATTGATACTGTCAATAGCTATGAGCGAAGAAATGAATCCCGTCTCACAGCGTCTGGTCACCTCGCGCTATATCCACCACCTGAGCTGGATGTTTCTGCTCGCCGCGGCCGCCGCTGCTGTAGGCTTTTGGTGGACCCCGTGGTTCTATTGGGCGGCCGGAATTTTCGTCGCCCTTTTCTTCTGGCTGCTCTGGCTCATCCCAGCCCAAGTGCGCAACATGGGCTGGCTCGAAACCGACGACGAGCTACTTATCACCCGCGGCAAGCTCTGGTACACCTTTACCGTCGTGCCCTATGGCCGCATCCAATTCGTCGATGTCACCTCCGGGCCCATCGACCGCGCGCTCGGGCTGAAAAAGTTGCAGCTCCACACGGCCTCGGCCAGCACGGACGCCACCATCAAGGGCCTAGAAGCCCCGCTTGCCGACGCCCTCCGCACCCGCCTTGCCCACCAAGCCCGCGAACGGATGAGCGGCCTATGAGTACCCAGCCGAGCTTCCGTCGCGTCCACCGCCTTACCCCGCTGCTGCGCCTGTGGTCAGTCATCTTGGCTCTTATCGCGGGTTTCGCCCTCAACGTCAACATGGAGGCCCTGAGCGATATATTCGCCTTTATCACTGGCGAACACCGCGGCGAGGCCCTGCGCGATACCGCTTTAGCTCTCGCCGGTTTCATTGCGGTCTGCGCGGTCGTGTGGCTCGCTTCCGGCCTGTGGTGGCGCCGCATGGGCTACCAGCTCGGCGCGGAAGAACTTTCCCTGCACCGCGGCCTCTTTTCAACCCAATTGCGCACCGCGCGCTATGACCGCACGCAGGCCGTCGACGTCGTCGAGCCCGTCATCGCACGCCTTTTCCGGCTAGCGGCTGTGCGCGTGGAAACCGCCGGCGGCCAATCTTCCGTCATCGAAATCGCCTACCTCAAAAAGGCCGATGCCGAGGCCCTGCGCGATGACATCCTCGCCCGCGTCCATGGCGCACCCACACCAGCCGCCACCGACACTGACATCGACGCAACCGCCGCCGACGCGACCGGCGCCCAAACACCCGCCGCGCCGACCGAAGAACCGGCCCTCGTTCCCGAAATCCCCATCGCGCGCTCCCTTTTGGCGGCCGCGTTGCGCACCTCCACGCTTTTCCTCGTCGGTTTCCTCATCGTTGTGGTAACTACAAAGCTGCCGCTGTCGACCGCGCTGCCCATCCTCGTCGGCGCGCTCCCCAACGCATGGAACGTGCTCGATTCTTCCTGGCGTTATACCGCCCGCACCGACGGCGAGGCGCTCAATATCACCTACGGCTTGGCCGATCGACGCCGCCAAAGCATCCGTCTCGACCGCATCCACGCCGTACAAATTACCCAGCCCTTCCTCTGGCGGCCGTTGGGCTGGTACGAGGTGAGGGTTTCGGTGGCGGGATATGGGGCGTCGGCAAGCGGCAAGGCTTCTGGCTCCACTCGAATCCTGCCGGTGGGCACCCTCGCCCAAGCCCGGCAATTCCTACCGGCCGACGCCGCGCCCACCTACGCCTCGCCGGCCCGCGCCAAGTGGGTCTCCCCGCTGGACTACCACCAACAAACCGTCGCGCTCACCGGCGACTACGTCATCGTGCGCAACGGCCGGCTCAACCGCCGCGTCAAGGCCATCCACGCGTCCCATATCCAGGAGCTAACCTACCGCCGCGGGCCGATTTCCCAGGCGCTCGGCCTAGCCACAGTCGACCTAGATCTAGTCCAAGGCCCGGTGCGTATGGCCGCGCGCAACCTCACGCTTGCCGACGCCACCGCACTCCTAACCCGCCTGCGCTCCCGCCAACTGCCAGGACTTAAACCGCCCCGTTAAATCCCAGCTGGCGCCAGGCCTCGAATACGGCCGTCGACGCCGAATTCGACAGGTTCATCGAGCGCCTAGCCGGCACCATCGGAATGCGCACGTGGTCGGTCACGCGCGAATGGTTAATATGCTCCTCCGGCAGGCCGGTCGGCTCCGTGCCGAAGAGAAGGACATCGCCTTCCTGGTATTCGATATCCGTAAACCATTTATCTGTATGCGTGGTAAACGCGAATACGCGCGCCCCCGGCAGCGCATCCATGCAGGCCTGGAAGTCCTTGTGAATCTGCACATCGGCCAAATCGTGATAATCCAGCCCGGCGCGCTTTAAGTGCTTATCGTCGAAATTGAAACCCAGCGGCTCAATCAGGTGCAAGCTCGCGCCCGTCACCGCGGCCGTGCGGATGGCGTTGCCCGTATTAGTGGGGATGACCGGGTTATCAAAGACAATGTGCAGCTGGCTCATGCCTTCAGTCTAGGATGGTGGCTATGATCGCTACCAAACTAGATGGCACACTGTACCGCGACGAGATTTTTTCCGACCTTGCCCAGCGCGTGGCCGCGCTGAAGGACAAGGGGATTACCCCTGGCCTGGCTACCGTCCTTGTGGGCGAGGATCCAGGCTCCCAATCCTATGTGAAGATGAAGCACCGCGACTGCGAAAAACTCGGCATCAACTCCATCCGCAAGGACCTGCCGGCCGACATCACGCAGGAAGAACTCGAGGCCGTCATCGATGAGCTCAACGCCGATGACGCCTGCACCGGCTACATCGTCCAGCTGCCGCTGCCCAAGCACTTGGATGAAAACGCCATCCTCGAGCGGATCGACCCCGAAAAGGACGCCGATGGCCTGCACCCGGTTAACCTGGGCAAGCTCGTGCTCAACGAGGAAGCGCCCCTGCCGTGCACCCCGAACGGCTGCCTGCACCTTTTGCGCCGCTTCGGCGTTGAGCTCAACGGCGCCAAGACCGTGGTCATCGGCCGCGGCGTGACTGTGGGTCGTCCTATTGGCCTGATGCTTACCCGCCGCAGCGAGAACTCCACCGTCACACTGTGCCACACCGGCACCAAAGACCTGGCCGCAGAGACCCGCGAGGCCGATATCGTCATCGCCGCCGCTGGCCAGCCCCACATGCTCACCGCAGACATGATTAAGGAAGGAGCCGCGCTTCTCGACGTCGGAGTCTCCCGCGTCGACGGCAAACTCACCGGCGACATCCACCCAGACTGCTGGGACAAGGCTGGGTTCGTCTCGCCGAACCCAGGCGGCGTCGGCCCGCTGACCCGCGCTTTCCTGGTACGCAATATCGTCGAGCGCGCGGAAAAGTTGGCGTGAATCTAGATAATCCGCACGACGCCGAGCTCGCGCCCTCCCCGCTGCCGCCCGCCGCGCAGTGGGCAGCAATCGGCCTCTTCGTGGCCGGCGTGGTCGTCTCCGGCGGCTATGCCGTATTCGAATACTGGCGCCGGGCCACGTTTCTCCTCGGCCTCGCCTTGCTGTGGCTCACCGTTGTCCGCCTGACTTGTGATTCCAGCCGCGTCGGCGTCCTAGCCGTGCGTTCGCGTCGCTTCGATGCCTGCTTTACCGGCCTACTCGGCGCCGTGATGGCCTTTCTGGCCTTCTCCGTGGATTCGCTCGGCAGCTAGTTATCCACAGTCTATTGTAGAGCTTTCACCTATCTCGGCCTTAGAGGGTGTCGTTCGGGCGATTATCCACAGGCTGCCGCCCGTCACCGCGCGCCGAGTTGCGCGGCCGGTTTAGGCTCAGGGCCATGATTTCGAACTACCTGACAGCCGTGAACTCCCCGATGGTGCTCATCGAGGAGTGCGTTGGGCTGTCGGTAGAAAAGCTCGTCGATAAGGGCTTTAGCGATCGCGAGGCCGCCGAGTTTGCCCGCCTTGCCGATACCTACTTCGGCCGCACCTCCTTTCGCGCCAAGCAGCGCGCCGCACGCCGCACCACACTGCCGCTTGACGCGCTAAAAATCATCGAGCATTATGCCCAGAAGATGAAAACCCAGCGCGCGGCCTGGGCGCTGCGCGAGGAACTATGCGCTCTGCGCGTTGCTACCAGCGAGATTGAAAAGCGCGCCCGACGCCTTGTCCGCGAGGAGCGCACCACCAAGCGCTCCGAGGGCGTGCGCCTAACCCGCCGCCGCGACGACCTGTGGACACTGACAATTACTGCCGAGTCTGAGCTGGTCGCAGAGATTAATAACCACGTCTCCACCGTCGCCGATGCCCGCCGCGTCTTTTCCCAGGGTGCCGCCGCCTCCACAATCACCACCAACGTGGTCCTCACCCTCAATGAGATGGTCAAAGTTACCCACGGCGAGGACGTCACCTTGCAGCTGACCAATGGCGCACAGATTACCGGTGCAGACCTTGTTCGCCGCGCGCTTTCCGACGTCGGCCTTATCACCCTCATCCATCCTGTCACCGGCCCCGTAAACCTCTATCAAGCACGGCGCTTAGCAACATGGAAGCAACGCCAGATGGCGATGGCGGAAACCCCTGTGTGCCCGTGGCCCGATTGCCATACGCCAGCGGATGAATGCCAAGTCCACCACCTCACCCCGTGGCTGCTCGGTGGGGACACGAATCCCGAGAACCTCACCATGGCCTGCAAGTATCACAACGGGGTCAATGATGATGACCCTAATGCGCCGCCACGCCGCGGCCGGCTTGAGCGCCGCCCCGGCGAAGGCATCGTCTGGCGCCCGCCTTGGGCCAAGCCGCCCGAAAACCGCTGAGTTTCGCCCTGTAAAGCCATAGCCCCAGCGCAGCGTGCCGTACCACTTGTCGCTAGTGCGCGCTGCGCGGCTTCGGCGATCCCATAAGGGCAGAGCTTTTAAATCGAATATTCCGTGGGATCACCGGCCGCTGAATCAATGCGCGGGTCTGGCTGGGAAAGGGTGAGGAAATTGCGCAGGATGCGATCCATTTGGCGTGACTCGGTCAGGAAGGCGTCGTGGCCTACCGGGGAGACAACCTTTGCCATCGCCAGCAGGTTGCCAAGGTTGCGCGAGATGTGTTCTTGCTGGTGATACGGGTACAAGATATCCGTGTCCACGCCGACGACCATGGTCGGCACCTCGGACGAGCCTAGTGCGCGGTTGAGGCCGCCGCGGCCACGGCCGATATCGTGGCGGTTCAGCGCCTCGGTGAGGGTGACATAGGAACCGGCATCGAAGCGATCGGCCAGCTTGGTGCCCTGGTAGTCCAGGTAGGAGTTGACAGCAAAGCGCTCATTGCGGCGGCGGTAGGGGCCGAGTGGGTTCTCGCCGGTTTGGGCCTGGACGCCGAAGCGCTCGTCGATTTCCTGCTCGCCGCGATACGTCAGGTGTGCAATGCGACGCGCGGCCGCCAGCCCCTCGCGCGGGCGCTGAGCAGAGGCGTAATAATCGCCGCCGTGCCAGAAAGAATCTTGCTCTATGGCCGCGATCTGTGCCGATTGGATACCAATCTGCCAGGCGGAAGCGCGGGCCGATACGGCAATGACGCAGGCCGCATCAACGGCCTCGGGGTGCATCAGCGTCCACTCCAGCGTGCGCGCGCCGCCCATCGAACCGCCAATGATGGCGTGGACGTGGGTGATGCCGAGCTCGCGGAGCGCGGCGCGCTCGGCCGAGACGAGGTCGCGCACCGAAAGCGCGGGGAAGCGCGAGCCCCAGGCGCGGCCGTCGTCTGGGTGCGGGGAGGCGGGGCCGGTGGAGCCGGCGCATCCGCCCAGCGCATTGGTGGCGATAACGCACCACTTCGTCGTGTCTAGCGCCTTGCCAGGGCCAACCAGATTGGCCCACCATGCGGCTACATTCGAATCACCGGTCAGGGCGTGTTCGATCACAATGACGTTATTGCGGCCGTGAGGATCTCCGAGGAGGTGGCCGAAGCGGTGGTAGGCAATGTGGGCGTCGGCAAGCGTGGCGCCGGCTTCGGTGTGAAAGTCGCCGATGCTAACAAGCTTCATGCCAACGCGTTAAAACCCAGCTCGAGATCCGCGATGATGTCATCGATGTGCTCGATGCCCACGGATAGGCGGATGGTGGACTGGGTGATGCCGGCCGCTGCCAGCGCAGGCTCGTCGGACTGCGAGTGCGTGGTGGTCGCCGGGTGCACGGCCAGGGAGCGGGTATCGCCGATATTGGCGAGGTTGGAGTGGAGCTTGAGGGCGTCGATAAACGCCCAGGCTTCTTCGCGGCCGCCATCGATATCGAAAGAGAGCACGGAACCGGTATAGGCATAGCCGAGCTTTTCCTTGGTGGCCTTGTACGGCGAAGAATCCAGGCCGGCGTAGTTGACCTTGGTGACCTTGGCGTGGCCTTCCAAGTACTCGGCGACGGCCTGGGCGTTGGCATTGTGCTTTTCGACGCGCAGGCCCACCGTCTCTATTCCGTTCAGCGTCAGCCAGGCGTTGAAGGGGGAGATGGCGGCGCCGGTATCGCGCAGCAGGCCGGCGCGGGCCTTGAGCGCGAAGGCTGGGGCGCCGAGATCGGCGTATTTCAGGCCGTGGTAGGCCTCATCTGGAGTGACGAAGTAGGGGAAGACGGGCTCGCCGTTGCGGGTGACGGTCCAGTCGAAGGAGCCGCCGTCGATAATCGCGCCGCCGATGGCTGAGCCATTGCCGGTGTAGAACTTGGTGGTGGAGACCACGACGATATCCGCGCCGAGGTCCAGCGGCCGGGCGAGGGCGGCGGTGGCGGTGGTGTTATCCACGATGAACGGGACCTGGTTGTTGTGGGCGACCTCGGCGATGGCCGGGATATCGAGGACATCGGCCACGGGGTTGCCGAAGGTCTCGCCGTAGAAGGCCTTGGTATTCGGCTGGACGGCGTCCTGCCAGGATTGCGGATCGTCCGGGTTCTCGACGAGGGTAACGTCGATGCCCAGGCGTTTGAGCGTGACGGTAAAGAGGGTGGAAGTACCACCGTAGAGGCGCGGGGAAGTAACGATGTGGTCGCCGGCCGAGGCGAGGTTCAAAATGGCGGCGGTTTCGGCGGCCTGGCCGGAGGCGAAGGCAACGGCCGCGACGCCGCCCTCGAGGGAAGCGAGGCGTTCTTCCAGCGCGTCCTGGGTGGGGTTGGTCAGGCGGGTGTAGATGGGGCCGGCGTCGGAAAGGTTAAAGCGGTTGGCCGCGTGCTCGGCGTCATTAAATACATAGGAAGTGGTCTGGTAAATCGGCACGTTGCGGGCGTTGTGGTGCCCGTCGAGGTTCTGGCCCGCGTGTACGGAGCGGGTAGCGAAGGACCAGTTGGAATTGGAGTTATCGTATTTCGTCGTCATGCTTGGCAAGACTAGACCAAGCGGTATATCTTGCGAACGAGTTTTGGAAAACCCGCTGGCAGAAACGAGAATAAAAATAGACCAAGCGGTCAGCTAAGTTAGGAGCGGGGGTTGTGATTTGTGGGGTTATCGGTGGCGTGGTGGTTCTTGTTATTGCTGCGGGTAATTCGTGTAATGAGCGCAACGACGCCGGCGGCTACGACGAGAAAAAGAAGAATGAGTGCGAGTTCCCAGATGCCGATAGACATGTATTACCTTTCTTTTATGATCCTTGGGGCTTACGGTATCACTCGCTTAATGCGGCCGCGACCGCGGTGAGGCTCGTGCGCAGCTCGGAGTCGCTGAGGTGGCCGAAACCGAGGACGACGCCATCTTCGGCGTCGGCGCCGCCCCAATAGTCGCGCAGCGGGGTGAGCTTGATGCCGCGGGCGGCGGTGCGGGGGACCACGGCCGGGTCACACAGCAATACCGCGTGAAGGCCACCGTGGATGGGGAGGAGTTGCGCGCCATCGATGGTGCCGAGCGTTTCGGCTACCAGGTTGCGGCGGCGTTTATAGGTGCGGCGCATGCGGCCGGTGTGGCGTCGTAAAGCGCCGCTGGCAAGGTAGTGGGCGAGCGCGGCCTGGGGGATGGCGCCGACGGGTTGGCCGAAGACCTCGCGCACGCGGTCCACGGCCGGGCGCAGGCGCGGCGGGACGACGAGGTAGCCGCAGGCAATGGAGGGGGAGATGACCGAGGAGAAGGTGCCCAGCAGCACGGTGTGTTCCGGGGCGAGTGCGGCTAGGGCGGGCAGCGGCTGGCCGACGTAGCGCAGTTCGGAATCAAAGTCATCCTCGATGAGGAAGGCGTCGTGTGCGCGGGCCCATTCGACGAGTTCGGCGCGCCGGGCTGCGGGCAGCGAGCCACCGTAGGGGTATTGGTGGCTGGGGGTGACGATGAGGGCGTCGAGATCGGCCGTGGGAACGGTGACGCCTTCGGGGCCGGTGGGGATTTCCACCAACGTATGGCCGAGGGCATGAGGTACGCGGCGCAGGCTGGGGTAGCCGGGGGATTCCACGCCCACGCGCAGCTGGCGGCCGAGGGCGCGCAGGAGCACGGAGAGGCCGTCGCGGGCGCCGGCCGTGATTAGCACGCAGGCCGGGTCCACGGTGAGCCCGCGCATGTGACGTAGATGGGCGGCGACCTCGTGGGGCAGATCGCCGGAGGAGTCGACGGCCGCTGCACGCCACGCGGCCCTCCATTCAGGGGTGAGGATTCCGGCGGTGTCGGGCAGACCGGGGGTCAGTGGCACCAGCTCGGGCTCGGTGGCCGGTGCGGGGGCTGGCTCCGGCCGTGGGGCACGCGCGTGGGGGAGCAGCGGGTTGATGACAGTGCCGGAGCCAACCTCGGCGGTGAGGTAGCCCTCGGCCGTGAGTTGGTCGTAGGCGGTGACCACGCTGCCTCGGGAAATGCTGAGCTGCGAAGCCAAGTGGCGGGTCGAGGGAACGCGCTCGCCGGGCAGGAGGACTCCGGCGGCGACCTGGGCGCGCAGGGCCGCGGCGATTTGCACGGGTAGCGGCCGCGTATCAGAGGGATCGAGACGAAGAGGCACGGGCCCATCATAAGTGGTCTAATCCAACACGCTAAAAATGGCTCTTGTCTTGTACCAATTGTGTGGGCCACTATGGCACCTATGACTGAACAGGTAAATGAACAAGGACGCGCTACCACGCGCGTGAAGCGAGGACTAGCTGATATGTTGAAGGGCGGCGTCATCATGGACGTCGTCACGCCGGAGCAGGCGCGCATTGCGGAGGACGCGGGCGCATCGGCCGTGATGGCGCTGGAGCGCGTGCCGGCCGATATCCGCGCGCAGGGCGGTGTGGCCCGCATGTCGGACCCGGAGCTTATCGAGGGCATCGTCGAGGCCGTGGATATCCCGGTCATGGCCAAGGCCCGCATCGGCCACTTTGCAGAGGCGCAGATCCTGGGCGAGCTGGGCGTAGACTTCATCGACGAGTCCGAGGTGCTCAGCCCGGCCGATTACGTCAACCACATCAATAAGTGGGACTTCGACGTGCCGTTCGTGTGCGGCGCCACCAACCTGGGTGAGGCGCTGCGCCGCATCACCGAGGGCGCGGCCATGATTCGCTCCAAGGGCGAGGCCGGCACCGGCGATGTCTCCGAGGCAGTGAAGCACTTGCGCACGATTAAGGCCGAGATTGCGCGCCTGCGCCACCTGGACCGAGACGAGCTTTATGTTGCGGCCAAGGAGCTGCAGGCACCGTATGACCTGGTCGCCGAGGTTGCGGAGACCGGCAAGCTCCCGGTTGTGCTCTTTGTTGCCGGTGGCGTGGCCACGCCTGCCGACGCCGCCCTTGTCCGCCAGATGGGCGCCGAAGGCGTCTTTGTCGGCTCCGGCATCTTTAAGTCTGGAAACCCGGCGGCGCGCGCTGAGGCCATCGTCAAGGCGGCGACCCTCTACGACCAGCCTGCCGAACTAGCCAAGCTTTCCCGCGGCCTGGGTGAGGCCATGGTAGGCATCAACGTCAACGACGTGCCCGCACCGCACCGCCTGGCCGAGCGCGGATGGTAGCTACCGTCGGGGTGCTGGCGCTGCAGGGCGGCGTCGAGGAGCACCTGCGCATTCTTGATGAGCTCGGTGTGGCTACGCGCCGGGTGCGGGTGCCGCGCGACGTGGACGGGCTCGACGGGCTGGTGATTCCGGGCGGCGAGTCGAGTGTTATCGATAAGCTGGCGCGCGGCTTCGGCTTAGCCGAGCCGCTGCGCGATGCCGTGGCCGCAGGATTGCCGGTGCTCGCGACCTGCGCGGGACTCATCTACTGCGCCCGCGAGCTGGAGAATCCCGCGCCGGGGCAGCAGACCCTGGGGCTGCTGGACGTGACCGTGCGCCGCAATGCCTTTGGCAACCAGCGATTTTCCGAAGAGCGCATCGTGCCAGTCGCGATGCGGGAGGACACGCTCGACATCGAGGCGAGCTTCATTCGCGCGCCCATCGTGACCCGCGTTGGCGACGGCGTCGAGAACATCGCGACGGTGCCGGGCGAGAACGGCGACGCGGTGGTCGGCGTGCGTCAAGGCCGCGTGACGGCGCTGAGCTTCCACCCAGAAGAAAATGGCGACGCTCGCGTGCACGCCGCCTGGCTCGACAGCTTCTAAGCACGCAGACACACCAAAGCCGCCCCGCAGCGAAGCAATGGACGCTGCGGGGCGGCTTTTACCTGGGAAGAATTACTTCTTCAGGCCGTCGATGATCTCGTTGAACTGAGCAACTGGGCGCATGACAGCAGAGGTCTTCTCGTCATTAGGCCAGTAGTAGCCGCCGAGGTCGGCGGGGTTGCCCTGGGCGTCGACAAGCGCCTGAGCAATCTCGTCTGCCTGGGAGGACAGTTGGGAAGCCACGTCCTTGAAGGCGGCAGCGAGATCGGCATCATCGGTCTGGTTAGCCAGCTCCTCGGCCCAGAAAGTAGCCAGGAAGAAGTGAGAACCGCGGTTGTCGATTTCGCCTGCCTTGCGGGACGGGGACTTGCCCTCATTGAGCAGGCGCTCGGTGGCTTTGTCCAAGGTGGCGGCCAGGACGCCGGCCTTCTCGTTGCCGTTGGTCTGCTTTTCGTGACGGAAGGACTCAGCCAGGGCCAGGAACTCACCGAGGGAATCCCAGCGCAGGTGGTTTTCTTCCTCCACCTGCTGGACGTGCTTCGGGGCGGAGCCGCCCGCACCGGTCTCGAAGAGACCGCCGCCAGCCATGAGCGGAACCACAGACAGCATCTTGGCGGAAGTACCCAGCTCGAGGATGGGGAAGAGGTCCGTGTTGTAGTCACGCAGCACGTTGCCGGTCACGGAGATGGTGTCCTCGCCGCGGCGGATGCGCTCGATGGAGGTCTTGGTAGCGGTGACCGGATCCTCAATGGAGATATCCAGGCCCTCGGTGTCGTGGTCCTGCAGGTACTTCTCCACCAAGGACTTGATGTTGCGGTCGTGGCCGCGCTCCGGGTCGAGCCAGAAGATGGTCTTCATGCCGGACAGGCGAGCGCGGTTGACGGCGAGTTTGACCCAGTCCTGGATCGGAGCGTCCTTGGTCTGGCAGGCGCGCCAGATATCGCCTTCCTCCACGTCGTGGGAGATGAGGACCTCACCCTTGGAGTTGCGGACCTCAACGGTGCCCGCGGCCGGGATTTTGAAGGTCTTATTGTGGGAGCCGTACTCCTCGGCCTTCTGCGCCATGAGGCCGACGTTCGGCACGGTACCCATGGTGGTCGGGTCGAAGGCACCGTTTTCCTTGCAGTCCTCGATAACGGCCTGGTAGACGCCGGCGTAGGAGGAATCCGGAATGACAGCGAGGGTGTCCTGCTCCTCGTCATTCTTATTCCACATGTGGCCGGAGGTACGGATCATGGCAGGCATGGAGGCATCAATAATGACGTCGGAAGGCACGTGCAGGTTGGTAATGCCCTTGTGGGAGTTGACCATGGCGAGGTCGGGACCGTCGGAAAGCGCAGCATCGAAAGCAGCCTTGATTTCCTCGCCCTTATCCAGGTTCTTCAGGCCCTCGTAAATAGCGCCCAAGCCGTTCTCGCCATTGAGACCGGCAGCCAGCAGCTCCTCGCCGTACTTGTCATAAACATCGGCGAAGAAGGCGCGGACAACGTGGCCAAAGAGGATGGGGTCAGAGACCTTCATCATGGTGGCCTTCAGGTGGGTGGAAAAGAGCACGCCCTCTTCCTTGGCGCGCTTGACCTGTGCGATGAGGAACTCATCCAGGGCCTTGGCGGACATAAAGGTGCCATCGATGACCTCACCCTTGAGAACCGGAAGCTCCGGCAGCAGGGTCTGCTCGCCATCGGCGGTCTTGAGGACGATGGACAGGGTGTCCTCGTTGTCCAGAATGACGGACTTCTCATTGTGGCGGAAGTCGTTGTCCGCCATGGTGGCAACGTTGGTCTTGGAGTCCTTGGACCACTCGCCCATACGGTGCGGGTGCTTCTTCACAAAGTTCTTCACGGCCTCCGGTGCGCGGCGGTCAGAGTTGCCCTCACGCAGCACCGGGTTAACAGCGGAACCCTTAACGGAATCGTAGCGGGCGGCGATGTCCTTTTCTTCCTCGGTGGAAGGATTATCCGGGTAATCAGGCAGGTCGTAGCCGGCAGCCTGCAGCTCGGCGATGGCCTTCTTCAGCTGCACCAGGGAAGCGGAAATATTCGGCAGCTTGATGATATTTGCTTCTGGGGTCTTGGCCATCTTGCCCAGTTCTGCCAGGGCGTCTTCGACCTTCTGCTCCTCGGTCAGGCGCTCTGGGAACTGCGCGGCGATGCGGGCGGCCAACGAAATATCGCGGGTTTCTACGTCAATGCCCGCAGTAGAAGCGAAGGCCTCCACAATGGGCTTGAGGGAGTAGGTCGCCAGCAGCGGCGCCTCATCGGTACGGGTCCAAGTGATTTTAGACATGTTTCTCCTCTGTCGTAGGTTGCCAGGGTTGTCAGTCATCTACGATACCTGCCCTGCCTCGGCGACGGTGCGCAAGTGGCGAATAAGGGGTAGTGTTTTCGCCAGTGCAAAATTCTGCTTTTCGACGCCCCCGTGTTCCCCGTCAAACAGAAATCTCACCGCAGCGCAGATCGCTGGTGATGTTGACGCTCGCGTTGGGCGCATTTGGCATCGGTACGACGGAGTTCGTATCGATGGGGTTGCTGCCGATGATCGCTGACGATTACGCGATCGCCGAGGACAAGGCGGGCCACATCATTTCCGCCTACGCGCTTGGTGTGGTGGTGGGCGCGCCGCTAATAACGACGGTGACAGGTCTGATGCCGCGGCGACGCCTGCTCATAATTTTGATGGCGGCGTTTACCTTGGGCAACTTTCTATCGGTGGTGGCCACTAACTACCCGGTGCTCATGGCAGCGCGGTTTATCGCGGGCCTGCCGCACGGCGCGTATTTCTCCGTGGCGGGCCTGGCGGGCGCGTCGATGGCTGAGCCGGGCAAGCGCGGCAAGCCCGTGGCCATGGTGTCAATGGGCCTATCGGTAGCCACGGTCATCGGTGTGCCCGCGGCGCAGGCGCTGGGCGCGGCGCTGGGCTGGCACGCGGCCTACGTGGTGGTCACTATCATCGGCGCGACCACGCTCACTGCCTTATGGTTCCTCATGCCGCACATGACGCGTATGGCGCCTACCCGCGTTAAGACCGAGCTTTCCGCGTTCCGCAACATCAACGTCTGGCTCACCTTGATCACTGGCACCGTGGGCTTCGGCGGCATGTTCGCCGTCTACACCTACACCTCTTGGACAATGACCCAGCGCGCCGGGATGCCCGACAACCTTATGTGGCTGGTGCTGATGGCGTACGGTGTGGGCATGGTGCTGGGCAACTTCGCTGGCGGCGCGCTAGCGGACCGCGACCTGGAAAAGGGCGTCTTGTTAGCCCTCGCGATGATCGCCGCCTCGCTCGTGGCATTTTATTTCAGTTCGCAGAACCCCATCCTGGGCACCATCAACTTCGGCATCGTCGCGTTCTTCGGTGCCACGCTCGTGCCGTCACTGCAGATCCGCCTCATGGATGTCGCCGGCGACGCCCAGACTGTCGCCGCCGCCCTCAACCATTCCGCGCTCAATCTCGCCAATGCTTCCGGTGCGGCGCTCGGCGGCGCCTTCATCGCGGCCGGCATGGGTTACGCGGCGCCTGCGCTCGCGGGCGCCTGCCTCGCCGTCGCGGGCATCGCCATCTGGCTGCTTGCGCTCGCCGTTAATCGGCGGCGCCCAGCAGGCTCATCGCGGCGCTAAAGGGGGCGTCGGCAAGCGTGGCGTCCAGCGCCTGGCGACGCCGCGCCATATCCGCCTCCGCCGCCGACCACGACACCTGCATGTCCTGATCGCGGACCGTGACGGTGGGCGGGGCATCGGCAAGCACCGGCAGGTGAGTGGCTAGCCACCAGACCTGCTCGGCGCGCTCGGTGTCGAGGGTAAAAACGACGACCTTCTCCCCGCGCGGGCCCGCATACTGCACGGACGTCTCCAGCGTCCAGTCGCCCACATCGGCCGCACTGAGCCTCTCGACGACCTCCTAGACCCCCAGCCCCGTTTTCTCCGCGTCTCGGACGGTGACGGTGTAGCGCCGCTACGACTCGAGCGCGGCGACGCGGAGCTGCGCGCCCGGCAACTCCGGCCGCAACTGGGCTTCCAGCGCTCGCGGGCGGCGACGTCGCCGTCTCGGTTACCGTAGCGCGATGCCTCGTTGATGGCGACCATGCTACAGGCCGAGACCACGCAGCCTGCAAGTCCCAGCGCGGCGCCGAGGACCGTTGCCTTCCTCATCGCTGTGCCACCTTTCCTTATTAAACGCCGAACGCACTCACTCAAACAGTTCAACTATTTTTAATGTAACTGTCGCACCAGGTTCATCAGCCAGCGAAAACTTTTTCCTGTGCAATTCATCAACAAAACCGTCACCGTCGCCTGCGTCGTGACCCTGCCGTTGGTCACCACTGTAGTCCCGGCCCACGCAGTAGAACCCACGCCACAGTCCACTAGTACTGCGACCGAAACGGCTGGCGCAGACCTTAACTCCGGCCCCCGGAGCCCGCGGCACCGTCGCCGTGCTCCCGGTCACCCAGTTCTATTTCCGCTACGGCGCGGAGGGCAACGATCAGTTCTCGCTGCAGTTCCCGTATACGCCGAACCCTTTTGATGCCCAGACCCAGTGGATCGTCGACAAGTAGGACGAGCTGGACATCTCCATGACCCAGCATCTGGGTGACGTCGTGGACCAGGCTGACGTCGCCGCCGAGTGGCCGGTGGCGGACCGCGCGATGTCCACCTTGGAGAAAGCCAACGTGCCGTAGGCCATCATTCCGGGCAACCACGACGCCATGGGTAACTCGTTCGCGCCGTATACCGAGACTTTCCCGCCGACCGCCAGGCAACGTCTGCCTCCCACGAGGCGTCCAGCCCGTCGGGTTTGTCCAACTTTCACACCTTCGAGGTGTTAGGCGTGCCGATGGGCAGCGTCAACTTGCCGTGGGACGTCTCCGATGCGGAGCTCGCCTGGGCCGATGAGCAGCTCAAGGCGCACCCGCACCTGCCGACGATTGTGACCTCGCACCAGATCATCAACATCACCGGTAGCGGGGAACCGGAGTCCACTGACTTCGGCCAAAAGCTGTGGGATGAGGACACCGCCCCTACGTGTGAGGCCGACTACCCGGAGGTCGACGGGACCATCGCGCATTGGCGCCGGGAGGCCAAGGACGGGAAGGTGCAGTACACCGACATCACCGGCAACGGCAACGACATGACGCAGAAGTCCACCGGCGGTTCCGCCAAACTTGTCGACGCCGCGCCCGAGAACTCCGCTGCACCCCGCGCGGTACCCTTTGACCCCGGAGCGAACTTCGAGACCGGCGACGATGCGCCGATCAACAACGAGAAGTTCGAGGACGGCTACACGTTTGAGACGTTTATCAACATCGACGAGAACTTCAGCGAGGACAACCACTGGATGGGCTTCATCTCCCGCTTTGGTATGCGCTCCCAGCTGGATAACCTCAACACGGTTTCGGACTTGGATGAGCCGCCGGCCCAGGGCGCTATCTCTAGCCTGCGGGAGATCCAGTGGGCGTTCGCCGAGTCCAACGACGCGGTGGAGGTTCACTCTAACTGGTTCTCGGATGCCCCGGCGGGGCAGAGGCTGCACGTGGCCGTGGTGGCCAGCGGCGCGCAGTCTGACGGCACGGGTTCTGTGACTATGTTCGTCAACGGCGCCCCGGTGTTGCGCAAGGCCTATGGCCCGCACGGCTTCAATGGCATCGACGGCAAGAAGTGGATCATCGGCGGCTCAACGTATGCCGACATGCGGTCCTCAGGCTTCTTCGGCGAGATTGGCGAGGCGCGCTTCAATGACCACGCCCTGTACAAGGATCAGTGGCTCACTGAGCACGCTGGCACCTGTCCCGGCGATAGCAACAGCAATTCCAGCGGCAGCTCCCACGGCAGCTCCGCAGGCCTGTCCATCGTCGCCGTCGCCGCCGCGCTCGGCGCGACGGTGGCCGCGCTGGCGCACGTGAATCCGAAGATTCTGCCTGCTTGGGCGCGGACGCACGTCAAGCGCTTCCAGAAATTTATCGCTTCCCAAAAATAGCGCCGCGCACATCGCGCACCGCCTTGCGCACGCTCGGCGGGATAATCGACCAGTTCATGTCCACGCCGACATTGAGCAGGCCGATCACCGCGGCCACCAGGCACGCAATCCCGAGCACCCCCGCCCACGGACGAGCCTGACGACGCCCCGTCGCCGTCATCGCTGCCCACACAACCGGTCACGGTCACCGGCGCCAGCGCGGTGGTGCCCGCATCTGTGGTCACCACCTGGGATTACTCACCGCACAGATGCTCCGGCACCGTCAGCTCCACGCTCGTGGTGCCTTGTGTGATCGGGGCCTGTGCCACGGCGTCGCCAAGCGCGACCTTCGCCGTGGTCGCCTGCGGGTCGGTGTTCACCGTGTAGTCGAGCGAGGACAGCTCGACCGTGAGATTCGCTCCCGGGGTGGTTTCGCGGGATGTCGTCACGCCCACGCCGGTCTGCGCCGCCGGAACCTCTTGTTTGTCGGAGCCCAGGTACGTCAAGAACGCCTCCAAGTCCAGCACGCCCGGGGGCCACGGCGTCGCGGCCTGCGCCGGCGGGAAAGTGGCTGTCGCCGCCACCGGTGACCAGGAACGCCGCGCCGCCCACGCGGTAGTCGCGGTCCATCTCCAGCGGCTTCCCGCCAATGATCACGCCCGTGACCTTCTCGCCCCGCGGCGCCTTCGGGTCGTAGGTGTAGGCCACGTTGTCGGACAAGCCAATCAGGCGGTCCGGGTGCGGGGAATCCGCCTTCTCTCACTGGTTTTCCAGCGCGTCCTTGATCTGCTGCCCGGTGAAGGTGGCCACCACATAGTTGTTGGCAAACGGGTGGATGTTCGCCGCTTCTTCGTAGGTGACATCGCCCGCGTCCAGGTCGGCGCGCATGCCGCCGGCGTTCATGACGCCTAGGTTCACATCCTGGCCGGTGGCGTCTTCCATGGCGTACTTGGCGCCGTTGGCAATGAAGTTGGAGATGGTGCACTCGTTCGACCACTCGCCGCGCACCATCGCGCCGGAGACGTTGCCCACGACCTTGGCGCCGAGCTTGTCCGCCTCGGTCACCGCCTTGTCGACGATCCCTTGCACCCCAGCGTCCGTCTGCGCGCCGGCCGCAGCGGCGTAGTCGTACTGCGCGACCTTGACGTCCGCAATCGTGCCCGCGGTTTTGTCGAAGGTGATGTCCAGGTCGCTGAGCAGCTTGGTGTTGGGCGTCGCTTTGCAGCACATACAGTGGGGACGCGCCGTCGCGCTCGATGGTCTGGTTAAACGGTTTGTGGGAGTGGCCTCCGAACACGACATCGACCTCCGCGCCGATCTTGTCCGCGTTGGCCGCAGCGTCTTCGTGGAACAGCGCCACCACGACGTCTGCCTCGCCGGAGTCCTTGAGCTGCTTAGCCAGCGTGTTGGTCTCGGCTACCGGGTCGCGGAACTCTAGGCTCTTGACCGCATCCGCGGACACAATTGACGGGGTCTGCTGCGTCACGGTGCCCACGAAGGCCACTTTCACACCATTCATCGTCTTTGACGAAGTGCGACTCGAGCGCGCGCTGGCCGTCCTTGTACACGTGGGCGCCGAGCAGCGGGTAGTCGGACGCGGCGTCGATACGCCCGGTCAGATCGTCGAAGCCCTTGTCGAACTCATGGTTGCCCACCGCGGTGGCCTCCACACCCATGGCGTTGAGCGCCTCAAGGGAGTACTTGTCTTCGGAGACCGAGGACACGAACGCGGAGCCGCCGATGTTATCGCCTGAGGACACGAATGCGTATTCCTGCCCTTGGTTGACCTGCTTGGTCAGGCCCGCGAGCTTGGCGGCGCTTATTTCCTTGGTGCCGTCATCTTCCAAGTGGCCGTGGAAATCGGTGAAGTTGGTGACGGAAAACTCCGCCAACTCCGCCGCCGATGCTGGCGCTCCGAGCACGGAGCCACCTACCGACACTGAAACTGACGCCGCCGCTACTGCCAGCGCCCGGCCCATCCGACGAGATTGCATTTCTTCCCCTTACACAACAGATAAGAAAACGTTAAATTGCCGCTTTCTAGTCTTAATCCGCTCACCGCGACCCCGCAGCGCACGCATGGAAAAGTCACGCCGGTGTAACTTGTCCTTCACCGTCGGCATCGGCCTCATCAAGGACATCTCCGCCGTGGCGGAGCTGGTGGGGCGCCTCTTTACTGACTGAGATCGAAGGTCATTCCTGGGGCAACCATCGTGACTTGGCCATCAAACTGAGTTTTGACCTCAGCCTCAATGTCGCCGGACTGGGCGGGGTCGGCCAAGTGAGTGACGGCGAGATGCTCGGTCTGGGCATTCTTGCCGAGCAGGGCCACAGTGTTTCCATCTAGGTGTCCATGTCCGGTCACGTCGATGTTGTCAGCACCACGGTAAGTACACTCAGCAAGCAGAAGACGTGAGCCGGTTGCAAACTTCTCTAGCTCGTCCGTGTACGCGGTATCCGCAGTGTAGACGAAACCGAGCTCAGGGAACTTGATGCTCATGGTCGGGACTGGGTGATCGGCACGAATCGTTTCAACCTGCAAGCCCGCGAGCTCGAAGGATTCACCCGGTTCCTTGATAACAGTGTCGAAACGCGACTCAAGGGGGCTGCGCATCGTGTCCAAGCTTGGGATGCCAAATACCACGTCCAAAGCGGGGAGGCGGGAGGTTAGGTCCTCAGGAGCGATTAGCGGGATGGGCGATAAGACTTCCGGGAACGAACGGCGGTAGGCCAGAACAGTGAGGTCAGCACAATGGTCCGCGTGCGAATGGGAAACCAACAGGGCAGTTACTCGGTCCAAAGCCCCAGACTTCGCCAGTGTTGCAATCACACCGGGGCCGCAGTCAATGAGGATGCCCTCGCGACGCTCACTGCCGTCGAACTCTAGGAGGTAGCCTGAGGCTGCTCCAAGGGCGGTTGGGGCACATGCAGATGCACCGATGACAGTGAGCTGCGCGTTCATGTTAGTTGGCGTGCTCAATTAGTCTACCTCCGGAATATTTCTGCGGTTGCTTGCACACAGTGTGACTGTTTCATTTACTTCCCGCACCACTGCTGATTGAGCGGGTAGGGTGAAGGAATTTTGCTGCGGATGGGGGACCGCAACGCTGACTGCATAGTTGTCGCCGTGGTATTCACAGTCCACGACGCGTCCTTCGATGCCTTCGGCGGTTCCTGCATCGACAGCGTAGAAATCTAAGGCGCGGACAGCGATGTTGGACTTTGAACCGCCCGTGGTGGGTACCTCGAGCCCGGGGAGAATCTCACTGTGACCATCCGTCAGCCGATTGGCGACTGGAACGACGGTGGCATGGCCAAGGAAGGAAGCAATCCATGAAGAATTGGGTTGTGCCCACACCTCATTGGGGCGGCCAGACTGAACGATGCGACCGTTGTTCATGACTACAATGTGGTCGGCCATCGCCAAAGCTTCTTCTTGGTCGTGGGTAACCATGATGGTGGTGACCCCCGCCTGACGAATCATCGTGCGAAGGTCCGTCCGAAGCTGACCACGAAGTTGTGGGTCTAGCGCTGCCAACGGCTCGTCGAGAAGCAATAAGCGCGGGTAGGGGGCCAAGGCGCGCGCGATGGCTACGCGTTGGCGTTGTCCGCCGGAGAGCTCGTCGACGGCGCGATCCGCAAACTCTGCCATATGGCACAGCTCTAGGACCTCGCGTACGCGTTTAGTCCGCTGTGGCTTTGGGTATTTCTGCGCGCGCAGGCCGAAGGCGACGTTGCTTTTGACGTCCATATGCTCGAACAAAGCGTATTGCTGCGGGACCCAGCCGATTTTGCGCTTGGTCATGGGAGTGTTGGTGACATCCTGCTCGCCGATTACTACCCGGCCGCTATCCGGGAGAATCATGCCACCGACAGTCTTGAGCAGCGTAGATTTGCCGCAACCAGACGGTCCTACGAGCGTGCTGATGGTCCCCGGTTCAATGCGCAAGCCTATATCGGAGAGAGCCGGCTTTTCCGCGCCCGGGTATTGGAAATTTACCTCCTCGAGAGCGAGGGACGTCACCGTGGTGGTGTCAGTGTGAGTTGCAGTCATACTTAGGCAGCTCCTGGTTTCTGCGTTTGGAACTTTTCCAGCAAGATGGCCGGGATGAGTACCATCGCGAGGAAAATAACGGTCTGTGCTGCGGCCTGCTCAATGCGTCCAGTGAGATAGCTATCGAACAAGAACACTGGCATGGGCTGAGCCGTCGGGGTGAACAAGAAGAAAGAAACGTTGAATTCGCCCAGCGAAAGCGTGATCGCCATCAAGATGCCGCCCAACATAGCCTTGCGAATTGCGGGCAAGGTCACAGTGAAAAACGTACGCAGAGGCGGCATACCCAGTGAATACGCCACGATCTCTTGGCTGCGAAGGCTTGGACTGTTAAGCGCTGGGATGAGCGTTCCCAACAGGAAAGGCACGGTGTACAGAACATGTCCCATGACCAAAAGCCAGCCGGAATCGCGGAGATGCGGAAACGACAAGATGAGACCCAAACCGATGGCGATGCCAGGGATTGCAATGGGCAGCGTCGACATCGAACTCAGAATCTGCCGACCGGGAAACCTGTAGCGGGTAATAAACCATGATGCGGGGAGCGCGATCACAAGATCAATAATCAGGACGTAGACCATAATCTGAAGGCTGACCATAATTGCTTGATCCATGCGGGACCAGGCGCGTTCAAACCATTCCGTCGTGAGTCCTCCGCCAAGTCCCTGAACCCAGCTCGCACTGATCGAAACCATCACTACGATAGGAAGCGGAATAAGCGTGAGGAACGCTGCGAAAATCGCGGCCCACTTTCCTAACTTCTCTACGGGATCAAGTTGCGCTTTGCGAGGACGTTTCGTTGTTCCTGCAGTCACCGTCATGGTCGCGAACTCACCACTTTCTTATTGCCCCAAGCGTTGATGCCCACGAGTACTGAGGTCGTGATGGTAGCCAGGATGAGGCTCAATGTAGCTGCGGTACCAGGTTGGAAGTTGTCAGTGAAAGCTGCGGCGATTTCCAGTGGCATGACGCGTTGGCCACGGGCCAAGGTAGCTGCAGTTCCGTAGGCTCCAAAAGCAGTCGCAAAGGCAAGAACGCTTGCGCTTGCGATAGCTGGACGAAGCGCCGGCAGAATAACCGAACGGTAGATAGTGGTGGTGTTCGCGCCCAACGTACGCGCTGATGCCACAATCTCGGACCCTACTCCGTCAGCAGCACCACGCACCACCAGAACCACGCGTGGAATCTGGAAGTAGAGATAGCCGAGCGTCAGACCCGTCCAGGTGTACGCCAATTGCAGGTGCCTTTGACCGGTGGTTGTCTCGAATAGCATCGGGACCACACCAGTGTTGCCGATGAGCAAAATGACAAAGAAGCCGATAACGATTCCGGGAAGACTCATGGGAATTGACAACGCGATAGCGAGAAGCTTCCCCAACACTGATTTATCGGCGCTGATGTACAGTCCAGCAGGAACACAAATCAGCAAGGCCAACAGCGTGGAAACTGAAGCGAGAACTGCCGTCACTGCCAGAGAACCTAGATATCTGCGGCTCGTGAGTACGTCGGCATAACGCTCTAAGGTGAATGCTGAAGTCTCCGTAGTGAAACTTTGCACAGCGAGCGTAAGCAGGGGCCAGACTAGGACTAGACCCAGCACCACGACGAGAGGCAGTGCCAACCACGACGCCCGCAGCACTGACGAAGTAGATGTTGATTGTGTCGGCATTAGTTGTGGACGCGCTCCTCGAATTCACCGGTGACCTTCTCCTGGACTTCGTTCATCTTGGCAAAGTCAGTGTCCTTCACAAGGCGCTCGTATTCCTCATCAGACGGGAAGGCGTCCTTGGCTTCCTGCGGCAGCTCGACGTCGCGAACCGGGCGAAGGAAGCTGGCCGCGAATTCTTTCTGCGCTTCGTCGGAGAGAACGTAGTCTAAAAGCTTCTTACCCTGATCCTCGTGCGGAGCGTCCTTCACCAAGCTCATGGTGTAAGGGATGCTCAAGGTACCTTCACACGGGTAAACAACCTCAATGGGGGAGCCCTCAGCGGCCAACTTGTAGCCGTTAAAGTCGGCATCGATGAGGATCGGAATTTCACCCTGCTGCACGGAGGAAGTTGCGGTCTGTGCTGGGGTCTGGGTGCCGTTCTTAGCCATCTTCTCTGCCCACTTCAGGCCAGGGTCAAAGTTATCCAAGTCGCCGCCCATTCCGAGGTTGGCGGCAGTAAGAACGGAGTAGCCCACTGCAGCCTGCGTCGGGTCAAGGTAGCCCACCTTGTCCTTGTATTGCGGATCAGTAAGGTCTGCCCAGCACTCTGGAACCTCGGCGTCGCCAAGCTCCTCGGTGTTAACCAACATGGCAACTGCGCCCTGGTGGACCGTAAACCAGTTGCCGTCTGCGTCCTTCAGGTTCTCCGGAACCTCGTCGAATCCTTCCGGTTTGTAGTTGGTAATGAGGTCATCTTTCTTTGCGTTCATGCCGAACACGATGCCGTAGTATGCAACGTCAGCTGCTGGGGCGGCCTTCTCCGCAGCCAGCGCGGACAGCGTCTGACCGGAATTCTTTGGGTCGTTCGGTGCCTCGATGCCGGTCTTTTCAGTGAAGGCGTCAAGCACCTCGCGCCAGTTCGCCCATTCCTCTGGGGTGTTGTACGACACCACGATGTTCTCGCCGCCATCAGCGGAGTTGCTTTCGCCGATGGAGCAGGAGGTCAATGCGAGCGCCGCTACGGAGGTGGCAGCGATGGTGGTCAGCAGCTTCTTCGTGTTAAACATGGGCTTTCAATACTCCAAAGTAGTAGTGGATAATAGCAACCGAATGGTTGCGACAAATTAGTGGGTGAGGGCGACCAGATCCTCGAGACGGTCAGTCATGAACATGTCCACACCGAGCTCAATTGCCTTCTGGTTGTCGTCTTCCAAAGCATCAGGCCATCCCCATGCGGAGACAACCAGGCCCTTGGATTTCGCGTATTCGATGCTTTCGGGACGCAGGGCATCGATATTGATGTTGATGGCGTCGAACCCCTGGCTGACCGTGGCATTAATCCATGCGTTCGTTACCGGAATCTCGCCAGTCCAAGCACGCACCCGCATCAGGGAAATAGAGGGTGCCTCCGCACGAATCGCGTTCAATGAAGTTTCATTGAACGCGGAAACCCACGACTTGTCCGCGAGGCCCTGCCCGGAAATTTCTTCAGCGAGGCGCTGTGCACCAGTCCGTGCCGTCAGCGGTGAATCCTTGAACTCATATACTAAGTTGGTGTAGCCAGTCTCAGCGATAACGTCGAATACGTCGCTCAGTTCAGGCAAACCACACTTGGTCACCACGGATTCGTAAGAAGCCGTGTCAATGATTGCTGTGCCACCCGAACCGCTGCAGGTGTTGTCATGCGCGATAAAGAAGGTGTCACCATCTGGGTTGTAGCGGAGATCGATCTCGATCCAGTCTGCGTCCTTCTTAATCGAGGACTCAATACCCGCGATGCTGTTGTCTGGGAAGTACTGCTTGTCTCCGCGGTGTGCGACCGCAGCCACAGGTTTGGTCTCACCAGTCTTTTCCTGTGCGTTCGCAACTGGTCCAACAGTTGCCGCCATTACTGCAAAAGACAGTCCGATGAGTGAGAGCTTCTTTTTCTGGTTCGCCATTCATCCAATCCTTTAGTTTGCGAAGCTTCCACAGCGCACCAATCACAAGGCATAACTAAACTCAGTGTTCCTAGGTGCGCACTCCCCAGTACCATACTTTCCCCAGGGATCTGTTAACTGAAGTCGAAGTTAACGGATTGATAAGAAATGAGAAATGCGAAGTTAACAAATGTGGCCGAATATTCCATCTGTTCTAAAAGGGCTGTCCTTTCCAGAGTGCTGTTTAAAGCGGCAATTTAGAATTGAACCTATATTTGCGCTTGACGCATTGTCGGCAAATAAGTGAAGCAAAGAAGAACGATTGAGGGATCAAGATTCGTCACAAGAATCTGTTTTCTAATGTCAAAGGAGAAGATGACTTCGGTATTAAGGGGAACGTTCGCGATATCTACACGATGTTCGAAGGTGCAGATAAGCAGTTGCAGATACCGGTGTATCAGCGAAACTACGACTGGGGTGAAAAACGATGTGCGTGCTTGTTCGACGACCTTGTCGAGATGACAAGGCTGGCACGCCCGAAGCACTTTTTTGTCGCTGTCGTCGGGCACGCTGATACGGGGTTCAACTGGATCGTGATTGATGGGCAACAACGTTTGACCACCATCAGCCTTTTACTCTTGGCGCTTAGTGGGGTTGCCCGCAAATCGGGGACACGTAGTGGAGCTAGCTAGTGGTTAGGCAACTATTTCTTTTCTGTTGGTGGTTAGACTAATGCGGTTCTCAAAGTCGACGAGGCTGACCATCCCGAGTGCGGAGTGCCGGCGCCGACGGTTGTAGACGATTTCAAACCGGTAGGCGACGGCCTCGCGTGCGGCATCCCGGGTCGCCCAGCGCTTACGGTCGTAGAATTCGGTTTTAAGCGTCGACCAGAACGACTCGGCCATCGCGTTATCGAAGCACACGCCAGTACGACCTACGGACTGAGCAATGCCCAGGTTGCGGCAAACTTCCCAGAGTTTTTCGCTGGTGAATTGGGTTCCGCGGTCAGCGTGAAACACCAGCCCATCAGGAACGCCACCGCGTAGTGTATGCGCCATCCGCAGGGCCCGTTGGACCAGGTATGTATCTTGAACGCTATCCATAGCCCATCCCAGTACTCTGCGGGAATGGCCATCGCGGACCGCGCACAAGTACAACCATCCTTCAGCAGTGCGCAGGTAGGTAATATCTGACATCCATACTCGGTTGAGCTCACCAGTATCAAACATGCGCTTGACCAGGTCAGGAAGACTCGACTTACGCTTGGTTTGGACCGTTGTCACTGGAACAAAGGCCCGCGGTGAAATCCCTTCAATGCCCACCATACGCATCCGTTTAGCCACAGTCTTACGGTTAAGCGAAATATGGTAGCGCTCGGCAAGTTCTGCGGTGATCCGCGGAGCACCATAAACCTCATCGGAGTTTTTCCAAATCTGGTGAATCTTGCGGTCAACATCATTATAAAATGCTGCACGATTATCTTCGCCGGATAGTCGTTTCTGCTGTGTATGTGCCCATTTGTAGTATCCAGATCGAGACACTTTTAATAGCCGTGCCATGCGTTTGATGCTGTAGTTCGCCTTCTCTCGCTGCATCAATTCGAACTTTTCTGCTCGCGTTGCTTTGCGGCGAAGAAGGCTGTCGCTTTTGACAAAAACTCGTTATCCATCTTGGCCTCAGCCAGCTCACGGCGCAGACGAGCATTCTCAGCACGAAGATCAGCCTCACTCATCCCATCTGATGCTCCTTAAGCGTTCACGTTCGAGTTTGACCCACCGGCCTAAAAGGCCTGGCGCGACGCCAATCTCCTTAGCCACATGAGCGATCGGGCGCTGCGACTCGATTACCAGGTTCGCGGCTTCACGCCGATACTCCGGCGTGTACTTCTTGCGCTGTTGACTCACAATGAACATCCTCTCCTACGGACACAAAATCCGCACAAATAGGGTGTCCACTAAACGAGGGTAACCTCAGGCGCCGGAAGCGTGTCAGTGGCGCGCACCGTGGCCAACCTGGCAGCGTGTTTCGCCATCGGCTTCGGGCTCATGGGCATCGGCGCCATCATTGCCCTGGAAGCCATCCGCCGTTTTGAGGCCACCCCGCCCGGTGCGGGCTTTGTGGTGGCCTGTAGCGGCGCAGCCGCGTTCTTCCTTGCGCGCTAGGCGGGTTCGCTGGTGGACCTGTTCGACGGGAAAGCGGTGGCCGTGGTGGCGCTCGTGGCGTCGGCAGGCGTGGTGCTGCTCATGCCGCACGTGGCGGTGCTCGCCGGGCTGTGGGCGGTGGCTACCGTGGGCACGCAGACCCTACAGACCGCCGTCAACGTGGACGTGTTTTCCAACTCCGCCACCGTCACTCTCATTTCCACCGTGCAGGCCTTCCGCTTTATCGGCGTGGCTGCCGCGCCCCTGGTGGTGCTGCCGCTCTACCTAGGCCACGGCGCGTGGGCGTATGCGCTTTCGGCGGCGGTGCTGGCTGCGGCGGAGGCCTTGCAATTGGCATTCGGCCAGAGAAAACTTCCCGGACGCCTGCGATAGGATGGGGCGCTATGAGTTTTACCATCGCGAGCGTCAACGTCAACGGCATCCGCGCAGCCTGCAAGAAGCGCAATGACAACAACCTCGGCATGAACGCCTGGCTGGAGAACACCCCGGCCGACGTCGTGTTGCTGCAGGAGGTGCGTGCCACCGCGGACCAGGCGCGCAAGGCCCTGGCCCCGGCGCTTGAGGCCGGTTGGCACCTCGAGGTCGCCGACGCCCAGACCCCGGGCGCGAAGGGGCGCGCGGGCGTAGGCATCTTGTCGCGCACCCCGCTTGTCGACGTCTTCGTGGGTTTCGGTTCCTTCGTCGACGCCGGGCGCTGGATTGAGGCCACTGTCACCGCGGACCTCAACGGCAAGGCGGGCAAGGTGCCGGTGCGCGTGGCGTCCCTGTACCTGCCCTCCGGCGATGTGGATACCGCGAAGCAGGACGAGAAGTACGTGTTCTTAGACGAGTTTTCCGACGTCCTTGCCGAGCACGCCGGGGCGCAGGATAACATGGTCATCGGCGGCGATTGGAATATCTGCCACCGCGCCCAGGACCTGAAAAATAATAAGGCCAACGAAAAGAAGGCCGGCCACCTGCCGGAGGAGCGCGCCTTTATGGATCACGTCTTTGGCGCGTTCCCAGATGATGAGCCGCAGGAGAAGAAGAACCTGGGCCAGTGGCAGGGCGTTGTCGAGTACGCAGGCGGCGAGCCGTGGGCCCCAGCTGCAGAACCGCAGTGGTTCGACGTCGCGCGCCGCCTGCACCCGGACGAAGATGGTCCTTATACCTGGTGGACCTACCGCGGCCAAGCGTTTAATAACAACGCCGGGTGGCGCATCGATTACCAGGCGGCCACCCGCCCAATGCTGGAGCGGGCGCAGCGTACCTGGGTGGAAAAGGCTCCTACCGTAGAGCAGCGCTGGTCCGATCATTCCCCGCTGCTGGTGGCGTACAGCTGATGACGCCGCTATTTAGCGTCCTCTATGTAGTCGGTATTACCGCCGAGTCCATGACCGCCGCATTGTCCGCCGGCCGCCAAAAACTCGATCTTTTTGGCGTCACCATGATCGCGTCCATGACGGCGCTGGGCGGTGGCACGGTGCGCGATATGATTCTTGATGACCCTCCATTTACCTGGGTAGAACACCCCATCTACTTGGTAATCGTCATCGTGGCGGCCGTGGTGACGGTGGGCATGTCCTTCCTCATGCACTACTTCCGCCACCTCTTCCTCATCTTGGATGCGCTGGGCCTCGCGGTCTTTTCGGTGCTCGGCACCCAAATCGCGGTCCACTTGGGGCACGGGTTCATTATTGTCTCGGTCTCTGCGGTGATTTCCGGCGTCTTTGGCGGCGTGCTGCGTGACCTGCTTTCGGATCGTATCCCGCTGGTGTTTTCCGGCGAGTATTATGCCGCCATCTCGCTGCTGGCCGCGGCGCTTTTTATGGCGCTCTACCACGGCGGTCTGGCCGAAGAACCGGCCGCTATCATTACCGCCTGCGTGTGCTTTATCGCCCGCTTGGCCGCGATCTACTTCAAGAAGGGATTGCCCGTCTTTGAGTATCGCGATGCCGAGCAGCAGATGGATCCGCGCCTGCGTTTGTCCGCGCGCATCGTGCGCGATGGCGCCCGCAAGGCCAAGCGCAAGGCGGGCGCGGCCACGCGCTATGCCAGCCCCATCACGCGCCCGCTGACCCGGCCGCTGAGCCGTCCACTGGGGCGCACGTTTAAGAACAAGTCACGAGAGTTTTCTAACGCGGCGGAGGGCACCGACTACAGCGATATTTCGAGCAATCGCATCGCGCGTCGCCCGAAACGGCAGTCGATTACCCGGCCGAGTGGCCGGCACTCGCCAGGGGCGAGGGGAGTAGACGTGGAGCAGCAGTGGAGCTTTAATAAGGGGGACGTCGGCAAGCGTAAAGCCCCCAAGCACAAGCAGTAGTGCTAGTATAAGTAGGTCAAAAAATTCAGTTATCTGCAACGGAGAAAGTTCATGGCTCGCGCAATTATTTCTTTCGTCCTCGGCGCTGTAATCCTCGGCCTAAGCATCTGGTGGTGGACCGTTGTTGGTCCGTCCTTCGCTTTCCTCGGCCCCATCGTGCTGATGGGCGTGGGCGGCGCGCTGATGGTATCCGGTTGGGCCATCCTGATGGACGTGGTTAGCCCCACCTCCCGCAAGATTTAAGTTCTTGCGCCGCTTCCCCTGCCCTACGGGTAGGGGATTTTTTCGATCCGGAAGTTCGGCGCCTAAGGCAAGGAGGTCAACCGCGCACCGAGCCTAGGGGGTAGGATAAGGCACCATGACTGCAGACAATTCCACCGTTTCCCGCGTCCTGTCCGGTATCCAGCCCACCGCTGATTCTTATCACCTGGGTAATTACCTGGGAGCGCTTAAGCAGTGGATTGACCTGCAGGACAGCTATGATGCTTTCTACTTCATTCCGGACCTGCACGCGATAACCGTAGAGCAAGATCCGGAGGAGCTGCGCAACCGCACCATTGCGGGTGCCGCCCAGCTTATTGCCTTGGGCATCGACCCGGAAAAGTCCACGCTCTTCGTACAGTCTCATGTGCCCGCCCACGCGGAGCTGACCTGGGTTTTGCAGTGCCTGACCGGCTTTGGTGAGGCCTCCCGCATGACTCAGTTCAAGGATAAGTCCGCTAAGCAGGGCTCGGACCGCACCTCAGTGGGCCTATTTACCTACCCAATCCTTATGGCCGCCGATATTTTGCTCTACTCGCCGGATTATGTGCCGGTGGGAGAGGATCAGCGCCAGCATCTGGAGCTGACCCGCAACCTGGCCGAGCGCTTCAACAATAAGTACGGCGATACCTTCAAGGTGCCCGAGCCGTTCATCCCGGAGGGCGCGGCGAAGATTTATGACCTGCAGGAGCCAACATCCAAGATGTCCAAGTCTGGCGCCAACCCCAAGGGTTTGGTCAATCTCTTGGACGCACCGAAGACCTCAGCCAAGCGCATTAAATCCGCCGTGACGGATGACTTGGGTTCGGTAGCTTTTGACCGCGAAAATCAGCCGGGTGTGTCCAACCTATTGGTCATCCAGTCCGCGCTGACTGGGGAGTCCATCGATTCCTTGGTAGAGAAATACGCCGGCCAGGGCTATGGCCACCTCAAGGTGGATACCGCAGAGGCGCTGCAGGAATTTACCACCCCGCTTAAGGCACGCTATGAGGAGTTGATGGCGGACCGCGGCGAGCTCGAGCGCATCCTGGCCAAGGGGGCGGAGACTGCACAGGAGATTGCACAGCCGCTTGTCGACGCCGTCTATGAAAAGGTCGGCTTCCTTCCTCGCCTGTGCAAGTAGCAAGGGGGCTGCTTCCCCCGTGCTCCACCCCACAAAGGGACAACAGGGCATTTGCCAGTTACTCTAGGTGGGATATAAATTTTGTGAGCAAGAAGGGAAGCACGTGCCAACCACCACGCAATCCTCCTCGAAGAAGACGGACCACTATGGCATTGAGCGCGCTAATGCCGATGAACCGGGTGCGGTAGATAAGATCCGCGCCAAGTCAGGCCTTGTTGACCACCTGATGCGCATGAATGAGCGCTACGGTGCCGAAGGCGGCAACCAGTTTGCCGCCGGCATCACCTATTACTCGGTGCTGTCCATCTTCCCGCTCGCCATGCTGATCGTAGCCACGGTCGCTGCCGTCTTGGCTAACCGCGAGGACTTGCTCAATGACTTGCAGTCCCAGATCACCAGTTCCCTTGATGGCGATATGGGCGATACGGTCAACGAGATCCTCGATACCGCCATTGAGCAGCGCGGCGCCATGTTCGGCATCGGTGGTTTGACCACCCTGTGGTCCGGCCTAGGCTGGATGAATAACCTGCGCATCGGTATCTCGGCAATGTGGGGCATTGATGCCAACGAGGGCGGTTCCTTCCTGAAGAAGAAGCTGTCTGACTTGGTGGGTCTTATCGGCCTAATCGTCGCATTCCTCATTGCTTTTGGCGTGACCGCCGCCGGTTCTTCTGGACTTACCCAGAAGATTTTTGCGTGGGTAGGAATTGAGTCCTTCCCGGGCATGGACTTTGTGATTTTCTTTGTCGGCTTGGCAGTGGGCCTGTTGGCGAACTTCATCGTTATGTGGTGGCTCATCATGATCCTGCCGCGCACCAAGGTGCCGAAGAAGTCTGGCCTTATCGGCGCGGCCATCGGCGCTGTAGCCTTTGAGGTGCTCAAGCAGCTGTCTACAATCATTATGTCTTCTGCTACCGGCAGCCCGGCCGGCGCGGTCTTTGGTCCGGTCATCGTGCTCATGGTGGTCATGTACCTAATTTGGCGCGTGGTGCTGTATATCTCCGCGTGGACCGCCACCACTAAGGAATCCCTGAAGTACACCCACCCGCCAGTCCCAGAACCAGCCGTTATCCGCGTGCGCAATGAGGTCAAGGAGGGCGCGCCTGCTGGTGCAACCTTCGGCGTCGGTGCCGCATTGGGCGCTGCGGCCGTGGGCGCGTGGAGCCTGTTGCGGCGAAAGTAAATCTCCCCCTTAGGGGTGAGGACGCCCCTGTCATTGGGCTTTAAAATAGGACATTATGAACGCCAATGACATCGCACCGAATCTTTATGAGGAATGGGGACTAGACCGCCGCGACGGCGCACACGAGCTTTTAGTCTTGTTGGAGTCCAAGGATCTGCAGCTCCAGCAGCAAGGCCAAGAGGCCGAGGAGCCGCGGCGCGCGCAATTGCGCATCGCCGCCAGCGTCTTGGGCTCTGCCAGGAAACGGGCGGAATATGATAATGCGTGTGCGGCAGGGCTGCGCCCCACCTGGGGTGATTTAGGGCAGTTGGGTGCAGTAGGCCAGTGGAACCCGCGGCCGCAGCAACCGCAGCAGCAGGTTCAGTTTTCCCAGTTCGGTCAGGCCGCGGGGCCAGGGCCCCAAGTTAAGCAGGAGCCACAATTTGCGCAGACCGCTAGCCCCTATGGGTCACCGTATTCGCGCAATCCCTTCGCCTCTCAGTCCAATCCGTTCCCACCAGCAGCGGCGGCGAACGCGGCTGTCCCCGCGCCGTTGGTACAACAATCAGTGGCTGAAATTAGTCAGCGCGCTGGTCAAGATGCGCGCATCGGCATGGCGATTTTGGACCTATTCTTTTTCTCGCTTATCAGCGGTAGTTTCGGTGGCGCGTTGCTTTCCGGCGGCGTGGATGAGCTTTCGACGTTTATCGGTGGTGCCATCATTTTGCTGCTCTACGTTTTGGGCACCGAGTGTTGGCTCGGCGCCAGCCCGGCCAAGCTGCTAATGGGCTACACAGTGCGCGATGTCGATACTAAAGAGCGGCTTAGCCTCACCCAGTCCGCAAAGCGTCAGTGGTGGCGCCTGGTAAATATCGTGCCTGGGCCCGGTACTTTCGCTAGTTGGCTGGGCGCCGGCGTGCATGCCTGCACCATTTCGGAGAAGAATAACCGGCGCGGCACCCATGATGAGTGGGCTAACGCCGAAGTAGTGAAGAAGCACCCACGCAAATAGCCAGCAAAGCTACAGTGCCGGCGATAACCCAGCCGAGCCACCCCTGCACCCCAGCTAAAGAGGAGCTCGCAGATTGCGCCCGGGAATCGGGCGCCGGTGTGGGTGTGGGGGAAGTGGGGGAGGCGGCGTCGGCAAGCAGCTGGCCTACGCCATCGCCAGGGGAAACCTTATAAGCCTCGTGCAAAAGCTTTTGAGCCTGCTCCCAGGCACGCGGGCCGTGCTCCACGGTGGTATCGAGTAAGACCGCCTGCAAGCGGCGGCCGTGGCGGTCGAGCGCGCCGACGAAGGTATGGTGCGCATCATCGGTAAAACCCGTCTTGCCACCAATGCCGTCCGGGTCGTAGAGGAAAAGCCCGTTATCGTTTCCTAGTTGGTAGCCTTCATAATCTCCCCAGCCCGGAAAATCGACGGACTCCGTATCCACAATGCGCGCGAACGTCGGGTTATGGAACGCCGCGCGGTAAATACGGGAAATATCCTCGGCCGAGGTAGACATGCCAGGGGCATCGAGCCCGGAGTAGCTGGCCGCGTAAGTGGAATTCGTACCGATTTCAGCCGCCTTCTCGTTAACCTTGCGCAAAGTGGCCTCGTCGCCGCCCAATTCCTGCGCCAGCGCATGCGCAGCGTCGTTGCCCGAAGCCATGAGCAAGCCCTGCAAAAGCTGCTCCACCGTGTAATCGCCGCCGGGGCCAATGCCCACCGCGGAACCATCGATTTGCGCTGATTCTTCGCTTACATCCACCTTCTTGTGCAGGTCCAACTCGTCGATGACCACGAGCGCTAGCAGCGCCTTAATGATGGAGGCCGGCCGGTACCGGCCGTTAGGGTCCTTCATCGCGACGATCTCGCCGGTGTCGATATCGGAGACCATCCAGGCTGCGGCCACCACATCCTTATCCACTTTGAATCCTTCAGGCAGGGTGGTGCCGCAGGGCTTATCGCTGTCCACCGGAGGCAACGGGGTGGGGGAGGCCTGCCCAGGAGCGAGGCGCTCCGAGGTGGTGGTCGCCTTTTCCGGGCGTTCGGAGTGCGGGCATTTATCGGTATCCGGCGCGGCGGTACGCGTGGTGGTTGGAGCGGTCGGCGTTTCCGCCAGTGCTAGCGGCGGGCCGCTCGCCAGCACGGCGGCGAGAGAACAAGCGAGAATTCTTTTCATGACATGACACATCTTAGGCCCGTGCCTACGATGGGACGCATGCATGACGCGCCATTGATTAGCCCCGAAAACAAGGACTCCGCCGCCGACGTGGTTGCCAAGCTTCCCAAGGTCTCCCTCTTTGAGACTATTTCTTCCACGGCCACCGCGCCGGAGGAACTAACGGCAACTATTCGCAAGCGCTATGAGGCTCTGGCAGCCGACGGCGTGGTCTACGCGGAACTGCACTTAGACCCGGCAGAGTTTGGCATGGACGCCGCCACGCTTGCCGACGCCGCCGCAGCCGCCCGCATTCCTTCCCTTGACGCCCGCATCGTCCTCGCTGGTACTGCTCCCGAGACCGCAGTTTCCGATGACGCCCCAGTGGTGGGCTATAGCCTGCCGCAGGACCAAGCGAGCGCGGCCGCAGATTTCCGCGCGAATTTCCTGCCCACCCAGATCCTGGTGGGAGAGGACTTCGCAGAGGTAGAGCGTGCCGCCCAGGCTGGGGTGAATCGCCTCATCCACCCAATCAATATGATCGATGATTTCACTGCGAATATTGATGGCATCCTGCCGGGCAGGGTATCTGGATACATCCGCGACCGTCACATCCCGCTCGTCTTTACTCCACTTGAGGAAGCCGAGGACCTAAATGACCATCCGCTGCCGCTGCTGCAGCAGCTGGGCTTTACCTGCGCCATCTCCTCGGGCGAGACCACGCTGACAAACCAGTTCCTTGCTCTAAGTGAGACCTTTGGCTATGGCCTCGAGGAGTTTTTCGATCTCACCGTCAAGGCGGTAGAAAATTCCTTCGCTGACCAGGAATCTCGGCAGCATCTACTAGAAACGGTTATCCTGCCAGCATACGAGGAACTATCAGACCCCGAGCTGGCAGGCCCAGACACTGAAGAGTCTTTGGCAGACACCGCTGAAGAAACTACTGACTAAAGGAGAATTACATGCCTTCCGTACTTTTTGTTGTTACCGCTGCTGAGGAATGGACACTGGCAGATGGCACTAAGCGCCCTACCGGCTATTGGGCCGAGGAGCTTATTGCACCGCACCGCGTCTTCCAGGGCGCAGGCTGGGATATCCACTTCGCCACCCCCGGAGCAAAGGCTCCCGTGGTAGATGAGTACAGCCTTGAGGTACTGCCCGATAACGTGCGCATGGCGCAAGAAAATTACTTGGCAGAGTTGGGCGTGGCACTAGAGAACCCGATGAACTTGGCTGAGGTCGATGAGGCGGATTATGACCTCATCTTCTACCCGGGAGGCCACGGTCCGATGGAGGATCTTGCCTACGATCAGGATTCTGCAAAGCTTATTCAGGCGCGTATGGATTCCGGCCGCGCGCTCGGCCTCGTTTGCCACGCCCCGGCCGCGCTATTGGCCTTGGATAACGAGAATTGGCCGTTCAAGGGCTACAAGATGACCGCCTTTAGCAATGCCGAGGAAGGCGAGGAGATGGTCGCCGCCGCTAAGTGGGCCTTGGAGACTCGCCTGCGCGAGCTCGGCGCGGACTATCAAGAAACCGACGCCATGTCCCCGAATGTCATCGTGGACCGCAACCTCTACACCGGCCAGAACCCCGCCTCTTCTGAGCCGCTGGCACAGCGCATTCTGCGCGACTTCTAAATGCACATACCGCGAGTTCTCAAGACCGGGGCAGCCCTAACCGGGGTTGCCGCGGCCGCGGGGGCGGTGGCGTATGCGCTAAGCCGCCGGCCGTACCTGCGGGAGGTGGCACCGGGGTTGCGCAGCCCGGTTTTGTATCTGCCGATGCACCTGCTTCCCGACGCCACCTTTGCCCGCGCCAGCCGCTTCTTCGCCACCATCGACTTTTCTCGGCCGATCCGGCACGCGGTAGACATCGCGGAGCTTTCTTCTTCCTTCGAGGGGCGCACTTTTAGCGCCCGCGTACTTACTCCACGCGGCGCTACCGCAGGGGCAGCCGCATCCGGACCGCGCCCCGTGGTGGTGTGGACGCACGGCGGCGGCCATCTCATTGGTGGTCCGGCCATGTATGACCCGCAAAATGCTCGCATGGCGGCCGAGCTGGGGGCCATCGTGGTAGCCCCGCGCTACCACAAGTCCACCCAGGAGCCGTTCCCAGCGGACCACGATGAATGCTATGCCGCGCTGCGCTGGGTACAAGAGCACGGCGATGCTTTGGGCGGGGATACCTCGCGCATCGCGGTCGCCGGTGATAGCGCCGGCGGCGGCCTCGCCGCGGGTCTGGTGCAGCGTGCCTTTGATGAGGGCCATCCGGTTCGCGCGCTCGGCTTGGTCTATCCCATGCTCGATCACCGCACCACAGATAGGACCGGTGCGGTGGGCCAATTCATTTGGACGGCGGGGCCGAACCGTGGCGCGTGGTCCATGTATTTGGGAAATGACCATTTGGATGTCGACGTGCCGCCCTATGCTTCGCCAGCCACGCGCAGTGATCTTTCTGGCCTGCCGCCGACGTGGATCGGGGTTGGTGGCATCGACCTTTTCTGCGATGAATCCGTGGCCTTTGCCCAAGCCCTCGATGCGGCCGGCGTGGATACGACCCTCGACGTGTGGGCCGGCGCCTATCACGGCTTCGACCAGATTAAACCCAAGGCGCCACAATCGCGTGAGCTTATCGACGCCCTCATTGACCACCTTCGCCGTCACCCCTAAAGTCACGTACTAAGGGAGGACGAGCGATGGAATACAACACGCACGTGTCGTGGATCGTAGCATTCGCCAGCGCTATTGTGCTCGGCCTGATACTGGGCGGGGTCTTTGGACTAGGGGCCTTGGCCCGGTCCATTGTCTGACTCGGCTCGTTTATCGCATGGCTGCTTTTCGATAAATACATGCGCGACCGGAGCCGACGCCAACGCCAAGAAACAGAAGTACGGGGCCACTAAACGCAGAAAAGCTGCCCTTTCTCCTCCTACCTGCTATGAGGTGGGGGAAGAAATAAGGCGGCGCAGACCGTGCGGGTTTAGAACTTGGAGAAGCGCTTGATGAGCATATCTTCCAAGCCCTTCCAAGACTCGGCGTGCTCGTTATATGGCTTGGAAGGTACATAGCCGGCGTGCTCGGTGGAGCCGAGCATGTAGCCCAAGTAGTCCTGCAGGCGCGGATTGGCCAGCATATAAGAGTTAATGGAATCGTCTCCGGCCCAGTCGGCGGCATCGGCGCATACTTCGTAGCAGCGTGCCATCTGATCGGAATCGACGGCCTCGGGACCCTTTTCGATATCGCGCACGATGCCATTGAACGAGTACTGGTTATCCGGGTGGACCTGTACTTCCAATTCGCCGGCGTTGGCGGCGGAGACAACCTCTTCCCAGGTGGATACGCGGGCTAGGTCGTGGTCATCGTTGTCCATGATCCAGCGCACAAGGGTCTTCGGGGAGTCGAAGGTGAAGATCTCGCCCCATTTGCCCAAGAAAATGGGCTTGCCGTCCAGGTAGGTGCGCAGGGTGTATACGGACTTAGATTGCGCGGTGATCTTGATGGGGTCGATGCCGGCGGCGGCCCACGGAGAATTATCGTAAGGGTCGGCGGCCTCGGCGGCAGCCTTGCGCTTTTCTTCGGCTTTCTTGGCCGCAGCGGCGTTGGCGGCGGCAGCCGAAGAGATGCGCTCCTTGGCATCAGAGACTTTGGCCGTATCAAAGTCATCGCTGGAAACCACGCGAACGTGCTTGTCCAGATCTGCGATGACCTCTTTCCAATTGCCGGCGATGACGTGGCCCACCCCGGACCACTCGCTCATGCCTTGCTCGCCGGAATAGTGGTCAGCGCCGCGCGAAACGTTGCGCAGGATGGAGTGGGAGGCGAAGAAAATGGTGGTGTGCTCTGCACCGGCGACGTCAGCAAGCGCGGAGGCAATCTCCAGGTTGCGAGCCACGGTGGATACATTCTGGTGGCTCGGGCGACCAGCTAACGCCTCCGGCATGCCGATGAGGTCATACTCATCGCGCTCGGCAGGGGTAACGCGGTCCGCATCGCGGCCGGCGAACTGATCCCACTGCGGATGGTCCAGTAAATCGTGCTTGGTGCCAGACTCCACGAAGCACAAGAGCTCGGCCGGCGAGTTAAAAGCTAAGACAGCCTCATCATCGCCCAGAAAAGCCTGCCATTCGGAGCCATTTTGGCGCCACTTAGGGGCCCAGAGGGTATAAAAATCGCCCTCGGTCAGCGAGAGCTTTACAGGTACAATTGCGCGGGTGCTCATGGCGTTTTAGTCTACCCAACGCCCTAAGTAGCACGCGAGAGTGCACCGGCCTTAGGCCGTAGGGCGCCAAAAGCCTTTGAATTGCATGCCCATATTTGTAGTGCGCAGCGGGTTGGTTTGTACCGGATCTCCAGCCTCTACTATTTCGCCATTGCCGGAATACATGGCTACGTGCCCATCCCATACCACCAGGTCACCAGGCTGCAATTGATCCGCGCTCACCTGCTGACCAACCGCCTGCTGGTCCGCCGTGCGTGGCAAGTCCACGCCGGCCTGTGAATAAGCCCATTGGGTAAGGCCCGAGCAATCAAAGCCACCGTTTCCGGTGCCACCCCACACGTAGGGCTGGCCCACTTGGCTCTTCGCGGCGGCGACGGCTGCCTGGCCAGCGGCCGAACCTCCCTCGGCAGGGGCCTCCTCGGGTTCAGGCGAAGGTGAGGGCGCCTCTTGTACAGCGGCGTCGGTGCCAGCGCCCGCTGCGGATTGTCCTGGAAGAGCAGTGGAATGTTGGGCACCGGTGGGGTGGGCGGGGGCGTCGGCAAGCGCGGAGTGGACCGGACGCTGCGCTACCGGATGCAAGGACTGGGCGGCCGCGCTGAGATCACCCATCAGGCGCTGCACGCGGGCCGTGGCCATGCCTAGGTGCTGGGAGATAAGCGAACGTAGCTTGGCCATAGCGGCAGCACGCGCGGATGGATCCAGCGACAGGAAACCCAGCGCGTTGGGCAGGGCTTGGCGCACCAGCTGCGTGGCGATGCCGACCAGATCCCGGATGGTGCCCGCGACCAAGGTGCGAGCCTGGCCGAGGGCGGCAGAGATGGTCTCATTATCGAGGTCGATGTTCTGTGCTGACTCGAGTAAACGCGCGGGATTGCCGTGGGCGATGGCCGCCAAGGGCTCGGCGGCGGCAAGGTCCGGTACGTGTGGTAGCTCTACCTCGGGAAGCTGGGTCGGTTGCAGGGTGGCTATTTGCTTGAGCGCGGTATCGAGCATCTATATCGCCGCCCCAAGGTGCTCGCCCAGTGTGGCGTCGGTGTCTTCTGCCTCGCGCGACATCTGAAAACCGGAATGGGCTACGTGCCCCATGTCGCTGCGCAGCACGTTCATGCGCGCACCTACATTATCGAGTGCGGCATGCACGGCCTCATTAAAAGCAGTAAAAGCGGAGTCATCGGGCAAAACGGGGTGGGGTGGATTCTCACCTTGGGACTGCGCGTGCAGGTCGCGGGCGAGGTGACGGGCATAGTCGGTATCGATGGTGAAAGGTCTCATGCCCTATTGGACTGCCCAATGGCCCATTTGGTTCCCAAAAAGTTTAAAGTGGTGGGCATGGACATCCACGTAGTAGACCACCCGCTTGCCGCCTCCCGCCTAACGCTAATGCGCGATGCGCGCAGCGATAACTCCGCTTTTCGCGCCGCTCTGAAAGACTTGGGCACCATGCTCGTGTATGAAGCATCCCGCAACCTTGTCGTGGAGAACTTCGACTGCGCCACCCCGGTGTCTACCGCGCAGGGCACCCGCCTGCAGGACCCGCCCATCATCGTGCCGATCATTCGCGCCGGTTTGGGCATGGTGGATCCTGCCCTGTCCATGATTCCGGATGCGCAGGTCGGCTTTATTGGTATGGCCCGCAATGAAGAGACGCACGAGCCGGTGCCGTACCTGGAAGCTCTTCCGGAAGACCTGACCGGCCGCACGGTCTTTGTAGTGGACCCGATGCTGGCCACCGGTGGTTCTTTGCTGCACGCTTTGCGCCTGCTCGCCGGCCGCGGCGCTACCGATATCACCGCTATTTGTATGGTCTCCGCCCAGCCGGGCGTGGATGCGCTGGCAGAATCCGACTTGCCGGTGCGCTTGGTTACCGCCGCTATTGATCCCTCCCTGAACGAGGATGCTTATATCGTGCCGGGCTTGGGTGATGCTGGCGACCGCCTCTACGGACCGCGCAATATCGACCTTTAGGGTAGTCTTCCCCTTGGAAAGGCGACCGCACTTTCCAGGGGGAGAATATGCGTTTCATTCATCTAATGTGGTCGAGCTACGGCCATGGATTTTCACAACAATTGCGGCGCGTGCGGAAACGTAGGGGGATTTCGCAACAGGCGCTCGCGGAGATTTCGGGGGTTTCCCGCAGCCAAATTTCCAATTTGGAGCGCAATGAAAATGGTGTGCACGCCATGGCCGATCCGCAGCTGTCTACGGTATATAAGCTGGCCTTGGCCCTAGAAATCCCGCCGGCGGTGCTGCTGCCGGCCGGCGGGGACGTGGTGGAAGGGCATTTGACCGATTCCGCGGTGGTCGTCGCCGAGGACGTCGCGCCCTTCCCACAAGGCTATGTGGACCGGCGTCGGTTTGCCGCCACGTGGAACGGCGCCTTGAGCTAGAGCACCCCGCATCACCACCTGAGTTACTGAACCGCATGGTCTAGTTGTAGACTTTTCACCCAGACGTATTTCAACAACAGGGAAGGCATGCGGATGATCTCGGAATTCATCAACGAGTGGTTCAATGCCCACCGTGCGGAGGTCATTGCGTGGCGGCGCCATATTCACCGCCATCCGGAAACCGCGAATCAAGAGGTAGAAACCACCAACTTCCTCGCCTCCATCCTGAAAGACTATGGCTTGGAGTCACAGCGCTTCCCACAGACTGGGCTTATGGTAGACATCGGCCCCGATACGGAGCTAGGCCGGCTGGCCTTCCGTGCCGATATCGATGCCCTGCCAGTCACCGAGGTCACCGGCCTGGAATATACCTCCGAAGTTCCCGGCAAGATGCATGCTTGCGGCCACGACGTACACACCACCGTGGCACTCGGTCTGGCTTGCGCATTGGCGGATTTCCAGCGCGTCCACGATCTTCCGCTGGGAATTCGCGTCATTTTCCAGCCGGCCGAAGAGGTATGGGTCGGCGGCGCAACCGATGTTATTGAATGGGGCGCGCTGGAGGGCGTGCATTCCATTTTTGCCATCCATGCCGAGCCCAAGTTGCGCGTGGGCCGCATAGGTATCCGAGCCGGGGCGATTACTTCCGCTACCGATGTAGTGGAGCTCAATATCAAAGGCCCAGGCGGGCATACTTCCCGTCCGCACCTTTCCGCTGACGTCATCTATGCCTTGGGCAAGGTCATCACCGAACTGCCCGCGCTGCTGTCGCGCCGGGTTGATCCGCGCACCGGCACCGTTTTGGTCTTTGGCCAGGTGAATTCGGGTTACGCGCCCAATGCCATTCCGGAGACCGGCAGCTTGACCGGTACCATGCGCACGGCCGATATTGGCATCTGGCGCAATATGCAAAACCTCTTTACGGAGTTGGTGGAGCAGATCCTCGCGCCGGTAGGCGTAGAACACGAGTTGACCTATAACCGCGGCGTACCACCGGTGCTTAACGATGACGTCGCAACCGCCCTACTCGCATCCGCTGCCCAATCCATCGATCCGCAGGCCGTTGTGCAAGCCCCGCAATCCTCCGGCGGCGAGGACTTCTCTTGGTACCTAGAAAAGGTCCCCGGTTCCATGGCGCGGCTTGGCTGTTGGTCCGGCGAGGGCGAGCAACATGACCTGCACATGGGCGACCTCATCGTGGACGAGCGGGCCATCGGCGTGGGCATCAAACTCTTTGGCGCCGTGGTTGAGCAGTTCATAGGCGAGAATGCGGAGACAGACTAACGCGCTTTAAGGTCCTACACGTTAGACTCGTAAGCGACTTTTAAAGTGGAGCCGATAAAGGAGCATGTGCGTGTTGAACCAGACCAAGCGAATCGTCATCATCGGCGGCGGCCCGGCCGGCTATGAGGCAGCGTTGGCAGGTGCTAAATATGGTGCAGAAATCACCATTATTGAAGACCAGGGCATGGGCGGCAACAGCGTTATCTTGGACTGTGTTCCTTCCAAGTCCTTCATCGCTGGTGCCAATATTAAAACCGACCTGCGCCGTGCCGAGGATATGGAACTTAACCAGGGCATTGGCCAGGCCCATCTTTCCTTGACCGCACTGAATAAGCGCGTGCAGGATCTGGCAAGCAAGCAGTCCTCCGATATCCGCGCCACCGTGGAATCCCTGGGCGCACGCGTTATTGATGGCCGCGGCTATTTCCCAGAGGACCAGGAAGCCGATGCCTTCGGCGGCCACAAGGTCACCGCCGTATTCAACGAGGACGGCCACGAGGAAACCATTAACGCAGATCTCGTCTTGGTAGCCACCGGCGCCACCCCTCGTATTCTTCCCGGCGCTCAGCCGGATGGCGAGCGCATCCTTACCTGGCAGCAGGTCTACAACCTCACCGAGCTGCCGGAGCACCTCATCGTCGTCGGTTCCGGCGTGACCGGCGCCGAGTTCGTCTCCGCCTTTGCAGAGCTGGGCGTCAAGGTCACCATGGTTGCCTCCCGTGACCGCATTTTGCCGCATGACGACGCCGACGCTGCTGACGTCCTTGAGACCGTCCTGGGTGAGCGCGGGGTTGAGCTGGAAAAGAACTGCCGTGTGGAAACCGTCAACCGCACCGAGGACGGCAACGTCTTGGTTACTACGCAGGATGGCCGCGAAATCACCGGCTCTCACGTCATCATGTCCATCGGCTCCATCCCGAATACCCAAGACCTCAAGCTGGAGAACGTGGGCGTAGAAACCGCCAAGTCCGGCCACATTCAGGTTGACCGCGTCTCCCGCACCAATATCGCCGGCATCTACGCCGCTGGCGACTGCTCTGACCTTTTCCCGCTGGCTTCCGTCGCCGCAATGCAGGGCCGCGTAGCCATGTACCACGCACTGGGTGAGGGTGTGTCCCCTCTGCGCCTGAAGACCGTAGCCAACGCCGTCTTTACCCGCCCGGAAATCGCAGCCGTTGGCTTCACGCAGGCGGAAATCGAGGCCGGTGAGGTCGCCGCCCGCACCATCACCATGCCGCTAAAGACCAACCCACGCGCCAAGATGCGGTCCCTACAGCACGGCTTTGTCAAGCTCTTTTGCCGCGCGACCTCTGGCCGCGTTATCGGCGGCGTGATCGTCGCGCCGACTGCCTCCGAGCTCATCCTGCCCATTGCCATGGCCGTAACCAACCAGCTCACCGTAAACCAGCTGGCCGATTCCTTCGCCGTGTACCCGTCCCTGTCCGGCACCATTACCGAGGCCGCCCGACGCCTCGTTGCCCACGACGATTTGGAGTAAACGCAAACTATTCCTTTCTGCGCGCCCGCACTCGATAATTAGTCGAGATCGGGCGCTTTTTCGTGTGTCGCTAAAAGGTGGAGTAGGAATGCTCGGCGGTGCGATTGAGTGAAACCTGGATGGGGCGATCTGCTTGTGGAAGGGCACGCTGGGGACAATGCTCGCGCGGGCAAGCGGTACAGCCAGGGCCTATTGGGGTGGCGGCGGATGTGTCTAGATTAAGCGCATCGGCGTAGACAATGCGGTCGGCCTCAGAGATATCGCAGCCTAAGCCCACGGCGAATTCTTTGCGAGGGGTTCCCCAAGATTTTGCGCTCCCTTGGACAAAGCGCCCTATCCACAGGTAGGCGTGGCCATCTGGCATCGCGGCTACCTGGCGGGTGATGCGGTTGGGCGTTTCAAAGGCGCGGTGAACTACCCACAGCGGGCAAGAACCACCCGAGCGGGCGAAGTGGAATGCGGTGGAGGATTGGCGCTTGGAGATATTCCCAGCGCGGTCAGTGCGGATGAAGGAAAAGGGCACGCCGGTAAGGCCTGGGCGCTGGAGCGTAGCCAAGCGTTGCGCGGTGGTTTCGAAACCGGTGCCAAAGTAGTTGCACAAAAGGTCGATATCGTAGCGGGTCTCCTCAGCCATCGACAGGAACGGTTGGTAGGGCATAGTGACCGCGGCCGCGAAGTACTGTGCGAGCCCTAAGGTAGCTAGTTCTTGCGCCTCGCCGGCAGGAAGCTCGGAGACGAGGTTATCGCAGACATCGCGGTAGGCGAGTAGGCAGTATTGGAGCACCATTTCAAAGACCAATTGGGCTTCGGAAAGGCCGTCGCGAAGCGCAAGCTCCCGGGTGTCTGGATCGAAGTCGCGGCGTGGCCCTGGCCGGGAAAAGCGGACGGTAACGCCGAGGTCCTCATGCATGCGGGACGCTAAACGGCTGCGGCGTAGCACCCGGTCACCGAGCTGGCCGGCGAGCTCTTCAGCTAGGACATCGAGCTCGTGGATGTAGTTATGGGCATCGTAGAAAAAATCACGGACGAGCTCAAAGGGGGAGCGCTCCCGCGCCGGGGCGCGGGTGGCGACGTCGACGAAGCGGGGCATGAGCTCCGGAAAACGCGAGGCTAGGTCGGCCAAGGACTCTTCGGCGGCGTCGGGAAAGATGCGGCGCAGGTCGGTGATGGTGCGCGTATCGCGGTCGTCTGCGAAATATCCGGGATCCACGTTGAAGCGCTGGGTCAGCTGCATGAGCACGGTGACGGTAAGCGGGCGTTGATCGTTTTCGAGCTGGTTGAGGTAGCTGGTTGATAGTCCCAACTGTTTGGCCATCGCTACCTGTGTGAGCCTCCGCTGCTTGCGCAGTGCATGGATTCGTGCCCCCGCATAATGCTTGGTCATTGCTAGTTCGGTCACCTTTCGCCGCCGTGAACAGTAGAAACCACAAGGTTTGCAGATTCCACTGAATCGTTCCGCTAGATTACACACACCCTACTTATAGCGCAGGGCACATTCAAGCATTTAGTGTGATTTGAAACGCACCTCAGAGTGAAGGAGGACCCATCTAGTGAAGAAGCACGAGGTACGCACCCATAAATCCGCAGAGGAATTTCCTTATGAGGAACACTTGGCATACAAGGTGGCAGAAGTAGCCGCGGACCCCGTAGAGGTCCCAGCCGAGACCACCGACATGATTATCAACCGCATCATTGATAATGCGGCCGTGGCCATGGCTTCCGTGGCACGGGGTCCTGTAACCTCCGCCCGCGTCATGGCCCAGGCGCACCCGGTAAGTAAGGGAGGCTCCACGGTATTTGGCGTGGATGGCACTTACTCGGCCGAATGGGCCGCGCTTGCCAACGGCACTGCTGTCCGCGAGCTGGATTATCACGATACTTTCTTAGCCGCCGAATACTCGCACCCCGGGGATAATATCCCGCCGCTGCTTGCTACCGCGCAGCACAAAAGGCTGAGCGGTCGAGACCTTATCCGGGGTATCGCTACCGGCTATGAAATCCAGGTCAACCTGGTGAAAGGCATGTGCCTGCACGAGCACAAGATTGACCATGTAGCGCACCTCGGTCCCTCGGTGGCCGCCGGCATCGGTACCATGCTCGGCTTGGATAGGGACACGATCTACCAAGCGGTGGGTCAGGCGTTGCACACCACGACCGCCACCCGCCAATCCCGTAAGGGGCTGATTTCTTCCTGGAAGGCCTATGCCCCAGCCTTCGCGGGAAAGATGGCCATTGAAGCCGTCGACCGGACGATGCGCGGTGAAGGTGCGCCGGCACCCATCTGGGAAGGCGAGGATGGATTCATCGCGTGGATGCTGCACTCGCCGGAGCACACCTACTCCGTCCCGCTGCCGGAGGACGGCGAGTCAAAACGAGCCATCTTGGATACCTACACCAAGGAACACTCGGCCGAATACCAGGCCCAAGCGCCCATTGATATGGCCTTTGCATTGAAGAAAACCCTGGCAGAAAGGGGACTGAGGACAGCGGATATCGAGTCCATCGTTCTGCATACCTCGCACCACACGCACTATGTCATCGGTACCGGAGCCAATGATCCGCAAAAGATGGATCCCTCTGCTTCCCGGGAGACGCTGGATCACTCCATCATGTACATCTTTGCCGTCGCCCTCGAGGACGGCGCGTGGGACCACGAGGCTTCCTACGCTCCCGAGCGCGCCAACCGCCCGGAGACCATCGAACTTTGGCACAAGATTTCCACCGTCGAGGACCCCGAGTGGACCCGCCGTTATCATTCCAACGACCTTTCTGAAAAGGCCTTTGGCGGCAAGGCTGTGATCACTTTCAAAGATGGCACGATGGTAGAAGATGAGCGCGCCGTTGCTGACGCCCACCCGCTTGGTGCCCGCCCCTTTGCGCGCGAGCAATACATAGAGAAGTTCAGAAAACTCGCAAACGGCATCGTGGACGAAGCCGAACAAGAGCGCTTCCTCAACGCCGTCCAAAACTTGGAAAATCTCACTGACCTTACCGAGCTAAACGTGCGGGTGACCGATGCTCACCTCGCCGCTGTACCCCAGAAACCGGAAGGAATCTTCTAATGGCTGGACTATTTGGCTCTTTGAAAACTCCCGCGGAAAAGCGCCAGCAATTCCGCGCCGACCTTGAATCCGGCACCATTACCCGATTGCCAGGCGCGTTCAATCCCCTGACCGCGCGCCTAATCCAGGATATCGGTGGTTCCGGCGGCGTTTATGTCTCCGGCGCGGTGCTGGCCAATGATTTGGGCCTTCCCGATATAGGCCTGACCACTTTGACTGAGGTGGCACAGCGCTCGGGCCAGATTGCCCGCGCGACGGACCTGCCCGTGCTTGTCGACGCCGACACTGGCTTCGGCGAACCCATGTCCGCCGCCCGCACTATAGCCGCACTCGAAGACGCAGGCCTAGCCGGATGCCACCTTGAAGACCAGGTCAACCCGAAGCGCTGCGGCCACCTCGACGGCAAAGAAGTGGTGGACACAGATATTATGCTCCGCCGTATTAGCGCCGCGGTCAACGAGCGGCGCGACCCTAACTTCATTATCTGTGCCCGCACCGATGCCGCAGGAGTCAACGGAATTGATGACGCTATCGACCGTGCGAAGGCTTACGTCGATGCCGGTGCGGACCTTATCTTCACTGAGGCGTTGTACCAGCCAGCAGACTTTGAAAAATTCCGCTCCGCTGTAGACACACCACTGCTGGCAAATATGACCGAATTCGGCAAAACCGAGCTGCTCTCGGCGCAACAGCTAGAAGACCTTGGCTATAACGCAGTCATCTGGCCTGTCTCCACCTTCCGCGTGGCTATGGGCGCCACCGAGGATTTCCTGCGGGATATGCATGAAACCGGCTTGCAAACTGACTGGCTCGAGCGCATGCAACACCGTTCCCGCCTTTATGAGCTGGTGCGCTACGAGGAATACAACGATTTCGACCAAACCGTATTCACCTATTCCAAAGACACCTACCGACCCACCTTCGAAAGCTAAGGAGAATTTAGACCATGTCCGATAAGAATCAGACCCCCGAAATCCGCAAGGGCCTGTATGGCGTCGTCGTGGATGAGACTGCCGTGTCCAAGGTCGTCCCTGAGACCAACTCGCTGACCTACCGCGGCTATCCCGTCCAAGAGCTTGCCCGCTATTGCTCCTTCGAGGAAGTGGCCTATCTGCTGTGGAACGGCAAGCTTCCGGGACAGGAATCCCTTATCCGCTTCTCTGCCCGCGAGAAAGCCCTGCGCCACTTGGAGCGCCATGTCATTGACCTCATTATGTCCATGCCACTGTCGTGCCACCCAATGGACGTCCTGCGTACCGCCATTTCCTATATCGGTTCCCAAGACCCAGAGGAATACACCAAGGACTCTGAACATATCCGCCGTACCGCGCTTGAGCTAATGGCCAAGATTCCGACGATCATTGCTCTCGATATCCGACGCCGTCGCGGTGAAGGCTACATCCAGCCTTCTCGCAAGAAGGGCTTTGCGGAGAACTTTCTGTGGATGGTCTTCGGTGATGAGGAAGGCTCCCCAGCTACCAACCGTGCCGATATCGAGGCCTTTGATAAGTCCCTCATCCTCTACGCTGAGCACTCTTTTAACGCTTCCACCTTCGCTGCCCGTGTGGTGACCTCGACCATGTCCGATACTTATTCCGCCATCGTCGCGGCTATCGGCGCTCTCAAGGGGCCATTGCATGGCGGTGCCAACGAGGCAGTTATGAAGAACTTCCTGGGGGTTGGCGATCCCGCTAAGACCGAAGAGTGGACCAAGAAGAAGCTGGCCAACAAGGAATTGGTCATGGGGTTTGGTCACCGCGTTTACAAGAACGGCGATTCCCGAGTTCCAACAATGGAGGCCGCCTTTAAGGAGCTCGCCGAACAACATGACCAGACCCAATGGATTGAAATGTACGACATCATGGCCAAGACGATGGAGGATAATACCTCCATCAAGATCAAGCCTAATCTCGATTTTCCCGCTGGCCCTGCCTATCACATCTTGGGGTTTGACATTGAATTCTTCACGCCAATCTTTGTCATGGCCCGCATTACCGGTTGGACCGCGCACATTGTGGAGCAAAACGAGAATAACTCGCTTATTCGTCCGCTATCCGCATATAACGGTGAGGATCAGCGTTCGGTTCCACCGAAGTCCTTCTAAAACTCACAAGCTCCCCCCCGCCTCCAGAGACAATTTTCATTCTCAGGGCGGGGGAGCAGCCGTTTTCCACGGATAGTCTAAGGCTGGACGCGCTGTGCTAACTGATGCATCACCAGTGAGAAAACGATGACAGTCAAAGCCGAGAAGAAGAATAAACCTGGCCAAGGGGCGCCGATTTGGACAGTCCCCAGGCTATCAATAAGAGCTCCTAGCAGGAGTGCTGCTGCCCAGAGACCGATAAGGATGCCAACAATAAGCAAGAACCGTGCGAACAGGGAATGTTGTTTGGCGCTACTGACCACTAAGCCGATGAACGTGCCGATGTATCCGGTAAGTAGGTGACCACACATGAAGCTTCCCAAGGTCGCGACTCGAGCGAAAAGTGGCCTGAGTCCGGAATTGCCAGGAAGGATAACCCACGAAGAGTACATGTCCACGCCGGCACGTAGCGCGACATAATAGGCCAGCCAAGCAATGGCGCCGAATACGAACGCAGCGAGCCAGAGCGTCGCGTGCATGCTAAGCAGCCACTGTCGTGGCCGCATTCCCAGGCCACGAAAGGCCCGGTATTCTGTTGCTGTGGAGGCGCAGTAGAGGCCCCAAATGAATACGGCGAGCATTCCCCAGCCGGCAGGGTTAGCGCTAATCGTTGCGGGGTCGGAGGGTAGAAAATAAGGCACGCTCCACAGCAATGCGACGATAATACAAACGGCGATAAGGGTCTTTGTCGCGTTGAGATTAAAGGTCTTCAGCAGGGACATTTTAGGCCTCCTCTTGTGGGGTGCGGGCGGATTCATGGGCGCGGGAGACAAGGGAATCGATGAGCTGGCCGTCGTCAAGGTAGGAGACGGTGATTTGAGCGGCGTTCACGGTATCGTCCGGAAACGGTACCGGGGACCAAGCATTAACTTTGGTGGTCGAGCCAAGCGAGGATTGGTGGAGTGGGAGGGCGTCGGCAAGCGCGAGGGCTTGCTCGACGTCTTTGGTGCTGCCCGTGAGCACGGGGTAGTGCGGCCGTTGGGATTCAAGATCTGTGGGCTTATTGACTGTGCCATCGTGCACGGTAATGACCTGGTCAATTAAACCCACGAGATCTTCCGCCCGGTGCGAAGAGAGCACGAGTAGCCAATCCGGGGTGGCCGCGGCATGGGCGATGATGAGCTCCCGGAGGCGCGTACGCGTCGGTGCGTCCAAGCCGTTGAATGGTTCATCGAGGAGGGTGACCGGTGTGCGCGCTGCCAGGGCAGTGGCACAGGCAACCAGTTGGCGCTGGCCGGTGCTTAAAGAGCGGTTCTTGCTGCGCTTATCGACGCCCATCTTATCCAGCAGCTCCTCCGCATATCCCACGTCGAATCCCTCGCGTACGTGCTCTGCGGCGCGCAGGTGCTGGAGCACAGTGGAACCGGAGAGCAAAATATCGGCGCCGGTGCGCGCGATCGCCACCTGTGGGGTATCGATGCTGCCTTTGATGGGCAGGAACCCCGCTACCGCGCGCAAGAGCGTGGTCTTGCCGGCGCCATTGGGGCCGATCAGCCCGTACATGCTGGCGTTGAGATCGAGGTGCGGCACATGCAGGCGGCGCTTGCAGACGACGTTCTTCAACTTAAGGTGCGTCATGATGGTCTCCTTCGGCTTCGATGAGATCGGCGATGTCGCTGGCGCTTAAGCCCAGCGCGGCTCCTTCTTTGAGGAGAGGCACGATGAAGTCTTCCCTGAGTGCCTCTTGGCGTTGGTGGCGGACCTTGTCGCACGCTCCTTCGCGCACGAACATGCCCAGGCCACGCCGCTTTTCTAACAGGCCTTCCTCGAAGAGGACGGTAAGTGCCTTGGCAGAGGTAGTGGGATTGACGGAGTGGAACGCGGAAAGCTCATTGGTACTAGGGGAGCGTTCTCCCTCAGGGAGTTCGCCGGAAATAATCATGTCCCTGATTCCTCCTGCCAGCTGCTGATAAATAGGCCGAGTATCGCTCATTGCGCAGCCCTCTGTGAACGTGGCATAGGATTCCCTTTCTAGTTTATGGGTTTACCACCTATGTGGGTAACCATAGAGGTGTTTATGTGTTTGGTCAATACGAAGCGGGATGGTCTGGCAGGTGTCCCCGGTGCATATTTTCTTGAACCAAAAATTTACAAAATTTGCAGGAAGGTCAAGTGTGTTATTACTGGTCGGCCTGCAGAAATATCTCAGGAGTTGCTTTAATTGCTGGTCGGTGTGGCGAACTCCGCTTGAAAATAGGCAGACAAGGAAGGTTTCGATCTCTAAACTGAGATACGGATCACCCGAGTGGAGACGCTGTATTTCAGCGCCTTCCGAGTTGAAAGGAACACAGAAGTGGCTAATCCCGCGCTTCCATCGTTCAAAAAGATTCTGGTAGCCAACCGCGGCGAAATCGCCGTGCGTGCATTCCGTGCTGCCTTTGAGACTGGTGCTAAGACCGTCGCGGTCTATCCTCGCGAGGACCGGAACTCCTTCCACCGCGCGTTTGCGGATGAAGCCGTCCGCATCGGCAACGAGGGGCAGCCGGTCAAGGCATACCTGGATATTGATGAGATTATCCGCGCCGCCAAGAAGGCCGAAGCGGATGCCATTTACCCCGGCTATGGATTCCTTTCGGAGCGCGCGGATCTTGCTCGTGCGTGTGAGGACAATGGCATCAAGTTCATCGGTCCGACCCCAGCAACGCTGGATTTGACCGGTGATAAGGCTGCGGCAGTCAGTGCGGCGAAGGAAGCTGGGCTGCCGACGTTGAAGGACTCGGAGCCATCGACGGACGTCGATAAGCTGGTGGAATACTCCAAGGACTTTAACTTCCCTGTATTCGTTAAGGCTGTCGCCGGTGGCGGCGGGCGCGGCATGCGCTTCGTGGAATCTGAGGACCAGCTGCGCGAAAAGGCGGCCGAGGCCTCTCGTGAGGCAGAGGCGGCCTTTGGTGACGGCAGCGTGTACCTAGAGACCGCGGTAATTAAGCCGCAGCACATCGAGGTGCAGATTCTGGCCGATAGCCAGGGCAATGTGGTGCACCTTTTCGAGCGTGACTGCTCGGTGCAGCGCCGCCACCAGAAGGTGGTAGAGATTGCGCCAGCACCATCGCTGGATTCTGAGCTGCGTGACCGCATCTGCCAGGATGCGGTGAAGTTCTGTGAGCACATCAACTACGAGGGCGCGGGCACCGTGGAATTCCTCGTCGATGAGCGCGGAAATCACGTCTTCATTGAGATGAACCCGCGTGTGCAGGTGGAGCACACCGTGACTGAGGAAATCACCGGCGTGGACATCGTCAAGGCCCAAATGAATATCGCGGCCGGTGCCTCGCTGGAAGATATTCACCTCGCCCAAGACAAGATTTCCATCACCGGTTCTGCCCTGCAGTGCCGCATCACCACCGAGGACCCGAATAACGGTTTCCGCCCGGATACCGGCACGCTGACCGCGTATCGTTCGCCGGGCGGCGCCGGCGTGCGCCTGGACGGTGCAACAGCAGTAGGCGCAGAAGTTTCGCCGAACTTCGACTCCCTGCTGGTCAAGATGACCTGCCGCGGCGTCAACTTCGAGCAGGCCGTGCAGCGCGCCCAGCGTGCGCTCAACGAGTTCCATGTCTCCGGTGTGGCCACCAATATTGGCTTCCTGCGCGCCCTGCTGCGCGAGCCGGACTTCAGCCAGACCCGCGTGGACACCGGATTCATCAACGCGCACCCGCACTTGCTCAAGGCACCGCCCGCAGTCGATGAGTCTGGTCGAATCCTCGAATACATCGCGGAGACCACAGTTAATAAGCCCAACGGTAAGCGCCCGACGGCTCTGCGCCCATTTGATAAGCTCCCCGAGCTAGACCTTTCCGAGCCGCTACCGCGCGGTTCCCGCGATGATTTGCTCGAGTTTGGACCACAGAAGTGGGCAGAAAAGATTCGCCAGCAGGATGCGCTGATGGTTACGGATACCACCTTCCGTGACGCCCACCAGTCCCTGTTGGCCACCCGCGTTCGTGGCACTGCTTTGGTTTCTGCGGCCGAGGCCGTAGCGCGCATGACTCCGAACCTCTTCTCCGTTGAGGCTTGGGGCGGTGCGACTTATGACGTCGCCATGCGCTTCCTCCACGAGGATCCGTGGGTCCGCTTGGACTTGCTGCGTGAGGCCATGCCGAACCAGAACATCCAGATGCTCCTGCGCGGCCGCAATACCGTGGGCTATACCCCGTACCCAGATTCGGTCTGCCGTGGCTTTGTCCAGGAAGCAGCCAAGTCCGGCGTGGACGTCTTCCGCATCTTCGACGCACTTAACGACGTCTCTCAGATGCGCCCCGCCATCGATGCCGTACTCGAGACCAATACCACCGTTGCTGAGGTGGCCATGGCGTACTCCGGTGACCTTGCCTCGCCGAAGGAGAACTTGTACACGCTGGATTACTACCTCAAGCTGGCCGAACAGATTGTGGAATCTGGCGCCCATATCCTCGCCATCAAGGATATGGCGGGTCTGCTTCGCCCTGAGGCTGCTTCCGAGCTGGTCATGGCGCTACGCAAGGAATTCGATCTGCCGGTGCACGTGCACACGCACGATACCGCCGGTGGACAGATGGCGACCTACTATGCGGCCGCCCTGTCTGGCGCAGACATTGTCGATGGCGCCTCCGCACCATTAGCCGGTACTACTTCGCAGCCATCGCTGTCGGCTCTTATTGCGGCTTTCTCCCAGTCCAAGCGCGATACCGGCATCGACCTGCAGGCCGTATCGGATCTCGAGCCCTACTGGGAGGCCGTGCGCCAGCTCTATGCCCCGTTTGAGAACGGTATCCCTGGCCCGACCGGTCGCGTTTACAAGCACGAAATTCCAGGCGGTCAGCTGTCCAACCTGCGTGCCCAAGCTGTCGCCCTTGGCTTGGCAGACCGCTTCGAGATCATTGAGGACACCTATGCTGCGGTCAACGAGATGCTCGGCCGCCCAACCAAGGTCACCCCGTCCTCCAAGGTTGTAGGCGATCTCGCCCTTCACCTTGTGGGTGCGGGCGTAGACCCTGATGACTTCGCTGCCAACCCGACCAAGTTCGATATTCCGGATTCGGTCAACCAGTTCCTCCGCGGCCAGCTCGGTACTCCTCCGGGCGGTTGGCCGGAGCTGCGCGATAAGGTGCTCGACGGTCGCGAGGAGACCGGTGCCCAAATCAGCGAAGTTCCTGCTGAGGAGCAGCCGCACCTCGAGTCCGATAATTCGGATGAACGCCGCGCTAGCTTGAACCGCCTGCTTTTCCCGAAGCAATTCGAGGAGTTCAATGAGTTCCGCCGCAAGTACGGCAATACCGAGGCGCTGACGGATACCACCTTCTTCTACGGTCTGACCGAAGGCGAAGAGAAGGTTGTCCACTACTTCCCTGAAGGCTCCACCGACCGTGCTGACCTCAAGCAGGTAGTGGTACGCCTCGATGCCGTGGGCGAGCCGGACGAAAAGGGTATGCGCAACGTGGTTCTTAACGTCAACGGCCAGATTCGTCCGATGAAGGTCCGCGATGAGAACGCCGAGTCCACCGTCGCCACCGTAGAAAAGGCTGACCCCTCCAACGAGGGCCACGTCGCCGCACCATTTGCTGGTGTGGTCAACCCGACCGCCAAGCCTGGCGACGAGGTGAAGGCCGGCGACCAAATTGCCGTCATTGAGGCAATGAAGATGGAAGCTTCCATCTCCGCCACTAAGGATGGCGTGGTCGAGCGCGTGGCCATTGGCCAGGCCACCAAGGTTGAAGGCGGCGACCTCATTGCCGTAATCAACTAATCAGCACACTCAAACGCCCCGCTTCTCTCGATTAATCTCCAGGGAGCGGGGCGTTGTGGTGTCTAGCTGTGGTAAAAATCAACGATTTCGCCCATCCAAATGACCAAAACCGTCGACGAAATCGTTGCTCTATATGGACGAAATCGTTGATTCGCGATGATGGCGGAGGCTCGCCTTAGCCAAGGATGACGGGCAATGCTAAAGAGCCGACCAGAATGACAAACGTAATGACGAGGAAAGCTTTGGCCTGCCACCGAGCATAATTAAAGGACATTCCCGTACCGAAGCGTTTATCTACTAGGACCGCTGGGTCATCAGGGTTGTAGTACATTACACCCCATTTATAGAGGTGGTCATTGTCCGGTGATTCTTTGTCGTCATCGGGAAAGTGGATGCCGCGCAATTGCTCGGATAACCGGGATTGCTTGTAGAGAAGAAATACAACTAAACCGATGCTGCCGCCAATGGTGAGAATCAGCATTGTGGTGATCGCGGCGCCGTTGAAGCGTTGATAATGTGGGATAGGGCCGGTTACCTGCATCAGTGCGATCCCGGCGCTGATGAGCAGGGTGAGGACTCCCATTCCGGTGTTAGTCAGGGCGAGGTTTGCTTCGTTGCGCACCCGAGCTTTAACGTTGCGCTCAGAGCGTGGGGATACCTCACTATGCGCGATAAAAGAGCAGATGATGGTGAATAGGCAGAGCATGCCTAGAGCGGCGAAAGAGGAGAAAAACACGCTCCCAATTGATTTGTCGCTCCAATTGTCGGCCTCCATGGATTCATTCCAGTGCACGGGAACGGGGTCCGGAATGGCGGACCAGTGGGAAGCGACAATGATGGCACCGACCGCGATGCACAGCAGGGAAGAGAGCATGGTTACCCACGGAAAGGTCGGGGTAGGGATGCCGCGGAATTCGGGTGAATCACATGCTTTGGTGGAAACACGGGCAGCGATGCTGGTTTCCACCTCGTTGAACCAACCGCCCGCCTTTTTAGCGGCGATGATACGGCGGCGTTGGGACGCATAAGCCCACATGCCACCGAGCGCTACCACGAGGGAAGGTAGTGCGGCTAATAACGGCAGTTTCCAGGCAAAGGGGGACATGGCCGTTGCCACGATGCCGCAGCTCCACGTGCGTATCTTGAATCCGGCGAGGGCGGAGGTAACCGCAGGATCAGAAAGATAAGCCTTGGGCACGCGCACTCCGAGCGGTGTGCCAGGTGAGGCCAGGGAGGGGGCTGTGGCCATGATCCAGGTGATAACGAGGGTGGTGGCGGCCATCAAAAGTGTGAAAATCATGTTGATACTTCCAGGTCATTAAGGGTGGAGCTGAGTCGAGCGTGGAGCTCATCTGGACTAAAGCCTTGGGCGCGGGCGAGCGCGACTACGCGGCTGAATTGCTCTTCTAGTTGTTTCTCTTGCGCGGCAGTGCGAGCACCAGGCCTGACGATGGAGCCGGAGCGTCCGGCGGTTTCTACGAGGCCCTCGGAAACCAAGAGGTCGTATGCCTTCTTCACGGTGGCGGGGTTAATGCCTATATCCTTGGCAACGCGGCGGACGGGATCTAGCTTGTCGCCATCGGAAAGCTGTCCGCGAGCGATAGCCAAAACGATTTCATCGTGAATCTGTTGAAATACGGGGACGTCAGATTCGGGGTTGAGGGTAATGAACATCTGTCACCTCCAATCTTTTTCTGTATTACTTATAGTAACACAATCTGTATTATTTTATGTGATACAGAAAAGAGGGTAAAAAGAATCCCAGGTACCTGTGACTTAATGCAGTGACGTACCTGGGGTGCGGGGCAGGGAGACTAGAGGAAAAGGGCCCCAGCGATGGCAGCAATACCGTAGCTCCCGCGCATGAAGTAACCGAAGACCTCGGGAGAGAAGGAGGCGCCGAAGCCGCCGGTATCGATGATATTCATGGTGGTCACGCGTGCGGGACGGGAGCGCTTAAAGGCGGCGTAGCTAAGCCCCAAACAACATGCTGCGAGCGTGAACAAGGACAGCTTCCACACGACGGCGATGAAGGCGGTGCCAAGAACAGCGGCACCTGCGGAAGCGGCCAAAGGCAGCCCCCAGTCGGGCCAGGCGCCATCGATGATGCGGCCGAAGGAGGCGGCGCGTCCGGTGGCGGCGCCGACAATGGTCCATGCGGCAGCGAATCCAATCAGGGCAAGGCTGCCGAGCTGTGGGGCAAGCGCCAGGGTCAGCCCCATGACGGCGACCGCACCGAGGGGGATGTACCACCGGCGATACAGGCGCCGAGCAAAAAGGAGACTGAGCGAAGCCGTGGTATGCGAGCGCGGGCGAAGACGCGCTGACTGGGAGGCAATAGCATCAGCAGAAACCTCAGAGTCCAAAATCCCAAAGGAAGAAGAGCCGACGGCACGGGTACGGCCCGCGCGGAGGAGCGAGGCGAGTTCGAAGGATCGCCAGCCGATGACAAGCCGCAGCAGGGGTAGGGTTATCGCCGCATAGAGTGGAAGATGCAGCGATGCACACAGGGCAAGACCTAGGAGGCTCACGCCGGCGAGCTGGGCAATAGACAGCTTATCGACGCCGCGCATGCGTCCCCGCGGTCTATCCGCATAGACCCAACGCCCGAGCGACAGGCTGCGCAGCGGGTAGAGCGCCTCGAGGAGAACCATGAGAGCGAGCGAGCCGAGCCCGGCGCCAGTGGTCGCGGTTGCGGGCAGAGCAGCGGCCGTGCGCTGTGCTAGCGAAGGCAGAAGTTCTGCGGCATTGTGCCAAGCGTAGACACTGACGCTCGCGATAAGTGCCGCGATGAAGGCGTAATAGATGGCTGAGGAAGCTGTGGAGAGAAATTTCATGAAATCTCCACTACCTCGTCGCAGGCATCGAAGATGGCCGGAGAATGGGAAGCGAGCACCACACAGCGGCCATTGGCTGCCAGGTGGCGTAGCTCCTCGGCCAAGAAGGCGGTCCAGGTGTGGTCGAGGTGGCGCTCGGGTTCGTCGATAAGCAGGGCTTTGGCCGGCTGATAGAGCTGGGCCGCGAGATAGACGCGCTGGCGCTGGCCCGAGGAAAGATCGCTGACCGCAGAACTCAGGATGGCTTGGTCGAGGGCCCAGAGCTCATGGATCTCGGTAAAGTCCACGCCGGTCCGGCGGGATAGCACACTAAAGTGCTCTCCCACGGTGAGATCGGGGAGGAAGACTGGGTCCCCGACGGAGATGACGGAACCGGCCGCCGCAGCGCTACCGGGCGCGGCACCGTCGATGGAAACGGTGCCCTCCAGCGGGGAAAGCTCGCCGCCTAAAGTCTGCAGCAGCGTAGATTTGCCGGCACCATTGGGGCCTTTTAGGCCGTATACGCGACCGGCATCAAAGCTGCGCTTGAGGTTCCCCAACGCGGCGTAATGTCCGTAGTCTGCATCTATTGTCAACATCGTTGCCAGGTTAGCAGACAGGTGGCTGGCCCTAGGGGGCGGTAGCTTTGATGCGATTCAATTGTTTCAGGAAGTAATCTTGGATTAAGACCTTGGGTATGATTGCGCGTTCCTGTTCTATTGATGGGCTTGGCTCCTTGTGCCTGGCATGTAAGTCACAAGAGCCTGTCTAGAGGTTTTAGGGTGCCGTAATCTCTCATGGCGAATCGGATCACAGGTTTCTCTTTCTCGTCGAGCCCAGTATTTGATTCGGGATAGATTGCCACACACAAACAACTTGACAGGCTCGTCAAGGGAATCGTCAACCCTGCTGATGCCCGCAAGGTCATCGACCTCGGCGCTGACGGCATCGTGGTCTCCTCCCGCGGCGGGCGCCAGCTTGATCGCGTGGTCAACACCCTGCAGGTGCTGGAGGCCGTGCGCGCCGAGGCGGACCCGGAGGTGGAAATCATCTATGACTCCGGCGTCATGTCCGGCGTTGATATCGCTATTGCTTTGGCTCTCGGTGCGGATTTCGTCCTCATCGGACGCGCCTACCTTTATGGACTGATGGCCGGCGGTAAGGAAGGCGTCGATCGCGTCATCAAGCTGCTGGCCAGCGAGTTCAAGAACACTCTGTAGCTGCTCGGCGTGCGTGACACCCCGCGACCTCGGCCGCCAGCATGTGGTTACCCCGTGGGAGCCGGGTGCGGCCTCGATGCGCAAGTTTCAGCGCTAGTCGGCTTGAGGGCACCTCAGTTAAGGGCGCCTAGGACGCTTGTGTGGCCACCTGTTCCTTGTAGCGCGTGCCCCAGTCGCCCATGGCGTCGAGGATGGGTTCGAGGGACCGGCCGAGTGGGGTGAGTGAATATTCGACGCGTGGTGGGACCTCGGCGAAGACCTTGCGGCTGACGATGTCGGCGTCCTCCATGGCGCGCAAGTTCGCGGTGAGCACCTTTTGGCTGATCCCTGTGACGGTGCGCTTGAGCTCCCCGAAGCGCTTGGTGCCGTCGAGGAGATTATGCACGATGAGGGCGCGCCAGCGGTTCGAAATGAGCGTGAGGGTGGCCTCAACGGGGCAGTCCGGAATCTCGGCAGGGGAGGGTTTCTTCGCGTCTTTCATGTTCTGACCTCGATGGTTTCTAAATGGTTCCTAAAGCACTTTATTGTGCCTACTTTCCCAAAGCTACCACTGCGGGTACCGTAGCTTGTGCAGTACCAGTTAAAGCATAAACTGATAAGGAGAATATTATGAAGATCGCCGTCATCGCCGCCAACGGCAGGTCCGGCCAAAAGGTCGTCCACGAGGCCCTTGCCGCTGGCCACGAGGTCACCGCAATCGTCCGCGGGGAGAACCGCTCCGAGGCGTCGGACGCCATCATCCGCGACATCATGGACATCACCGCCGAGGACCTCGCCGGCTTCGACGCTGTCGTCGACGCCTTCGGTACTGTCCAGCCCGAACTGCTGGACATGCACCTCACCTCCGTTGAACACCTGGCGGACATCTTGTCCGGGACAGATACTCATTTCTACGTCATTGGCGGCGCGGGCTCGCTGCTTGTCGACGACCACGGCACCAAGCTGCTTGATACCCCGGACTTCCCGGACGCCTCGAAGCCCATTTCTACCGCGCAGTCGAAGCAGTTGGACTACCTGCGCACGCGCGATGACTTCGTGTGGACGTTCATCTCCCCGGCCGCCATCTATGACGCCGACGGCGAGCGCACCGGTAAGTACACCATCGTTGCCGGTGACGCGTACACCGAGGATGAAAACGGCCAGTCCAGGATTTCCTACGCCGACATGGGTGTGGCCATCGTCGCGCTCCTCGAGGACGGCGGCTACGTCCGTGAGCGCGTGAACATCCGTTACTAGGAAGAGGCGGCAACGGAGGATAATAGGACTAATGACTGTACAAATGCGTCCGACTACCCGCCGCGCCGCCCGTGCCTGAGGGGGTTTCCTTTATAGGTTGTCCACTCCGTGGGTGGGTTTGTTGGTGGTGTGTAGGGTTTCTGCTTTGCCTTGTGGATGTTGTTTTTGGGCACGGTGAGAAGCCGATTGGGTTTTGCGCAATCGGCTTGCGGTGGGGGTCTGTTGGCTTTAGGCTGCTGCAGCCTCCTGGGCTGTAGAGATGTCTCGGTAGTGCTCGCCGTTTTGCATCATGGCGAAGAGAACGTTGAGGCGTCGGCGTGCGAGTGCGACGACTGCGGCGTTGTGTCTTTTGCCTTCTTTGCGTTTTCGTTCATAGAATTGCCGGGAACGCTCGTGGAATCTGGTCGATGCAAAAGACGATTGCCATAGGGCGTTCTTTAATTTTTTGTTGCCAGCCCGGTTAGGAGAATTCGACATAGTGGACGTTCCCGACTGATTCGTCCGCGGTGATAGTCCTGCATAGGACGCT
>ERZ1031327.14-NODE-14-length-55667-cov-30.246565_pt1 | contig 55667 bp, 54 predicted proteins | sample MGYA00518211_ERZ1031327 | MGnify/ENA primary metagenome ERZ1031327 (study PRJEB33718, sample SAMN03159839) | human skin metagenome | collected 2014-02-25 | study: EMG produced TPA metagenomics assembly of the PRJNA266117 data set (Human skin bacterial metagenome...
ACGGCTCGTTGCGGTAATTGTCGGTTTCGGCGGCAGTTTTTGTGTTCCTGTAGCCAGCCTTGTGGTTTAGGTGGGCTTAATTTCAGCGTTTAGTACTCAGGGCATTGAGGCTTGTAACGTGTTTCGAACTAGGTTATTGGCAGCCGTGGTAGGCATTTCTAGGTCGTCTGGGAATTTCGCGATTTTAGGGTGGGCAAGACGCTTCTTATCAATCGCATTAGGCGTGGTCTTATCAGCTTAGATCTGGTCGTTTCGCAGTAGTCATTCTGGTCTATCTCTTCATGCAGGTTAGGAATCTGCCTACAAACCATCAGACACTCTCTATTGCCCACATGTCTCTTTTTGCACAAAAGAATTTGCAGCCTTTAGCTAAATATCTTGTTGTTTGTGCAACTCTATGATTTTCTACCTGGCGGATTCGCTCGAAATTGGCCCTCACCCATAGACAATATGGCGCAAAGCTCTAGTGCCGGAACGTTTGCTGGTGCCGTGTTAGTGGGCCTGGAAATAAAGGCGGGAACGTTTTCAACGAACCTCGCTGAAGCTGAAGGAAGCAGGCGGCTTCAATGCACTCTGAGCGGACCATAGCACCACGTTTGAGTTGTTCGGAGTATTTAGGCATGGTGGTACAGTTCATTTCTTCTCCACCAAGCGGGGTACTAGGTGTCTACCTAGCAAAATCCAAGTCCTCCTAATAAGAATATTCAATATTCACATTATGTTAAACGGTTGGAGTCCAGCCCAAGATACGCATTACACTGAGTAGGACAACTATTCAATGCACGGAGGATTTGACCATGGCACGTTTTATTGACCGCGTTGTCCTGCACCTGCAAGCAGGTGACGGTGGACACGGCTGTGTGTCTGTCCACCGCGAGAAGTTTAAGCCTTTAGGCGGCCCGGATGGCGGCAATGGTGGCCACGGCGGTGACATCATCCTCGAGGTCTCTGAACAAATCCATACGCTTATGGATTTCCATTACCGCCCGCATATTAAGGCGCAACGCGGCGGCAATGGAGCCGGCGATATGCGCAATGGTGCTCGCGGCGAGGACCTGATTTTGGAGGTCCCGGCGGGCACGGTGGTCCGCACTGAAAAGGGCGAAACCTTGGCGGACCTTACCGTTCCGGGAACGCGGTTTGTGGCCGCAGAAGGCGGCTTCGGCGGTCTGGGCAATGCGGCATTGGCCTCAAAGAACCGCAAGGCACCGGGTTTTGCTCTACAAGGTGAGCCGGGCCAGGCTCATGATCTTATCCTCGAGCTGAAGTCCATGGCGGATGTAGGGCTGGTGGGCTTTCCATCGGCTGGTAAGTCCTCGCTTATCTCGGTTTTGTCGGCCGCGAAGCCCAAGATCGGTGATTACCCCTTTACTACGCTGCAGCCGAACCTGGGCGTGGTGGATATGGGAGATGGCTCCTTTACTATCGCGGACGTGCCGGGGCTTATCCCAGGCGCGGCCGATGGCAAAGGCCTAGGCCTGGATTTCTTGCGCCACATTGAACGCACGGCGGTGCTTGCCCATGTGGTCGATACTGCCACCATTGAGCCCGGCCGTGATCCCGTTTCCGATATTGAGGCGATGGAAAATGAGCTGGCAAAATACCAGGAGGCTTTGCAGGAAGATACTGGTTTAGGGGATCTGCGTGAGCGCCCCCGCGTCATCATCTTGAATAAAGCAGATGTGCCTGAGGCCGAAGAGCTGGCGGAATTTGTCAAGGATGATCTGGAAGAGAAGTTTGGCTGGCCTGTCTTTATTATTTCGGCCGTCGCTCGCAAGGGCCTGGATCCGCTGAAGTTCCGGCTCATGGATATGGTGACCGAGCATCGCAAGGCCCAGCCATTGCCAAAGAAGGATAAGAACCACACCGTTATCCATCCCAAGGCCCAGGGCCATAAGAAGCATACCGGTGCATCTGCTGATTTCACCGTGAAGGCCGATCCTGAGGTCGAGGGTGGCTTCATTGTTGAGGGCAAGAAGATTGATCGCTGGATTACCCAGACTGACTTTGAAAATGATGAGGCAGTGGGCTTCTTGGCGGACCGCTTGGCCAAGGCCGGCGTGGAGGATGAGCTGCGCGAGCAGGGCGCTGTAGAAGGCTGCCCGGTAACTATCGGCGGCATTACCTTTGAGTGGGAGCCGATGACCGGCGGTGATCCGACAATGGCTAGCCGCGGCGAGGATGCCCGTCTTAAGGGAACTGCCCGTGCTTCTGCAGCGGAGCGCAAGCGTGCCTCGCAGGCGCGCCGTGGCCTTATTGATGAATACGATTATGGCAATGATGAAGAGGTCACCCGCGAGGGCGCTAACCGCGATAGGTGGCAGGGCTAGTCCCAGAGCCCCCTATTCTTGGGGTGTGCTGGAGGGTGGGCTTTGTAGACTCGGTTGGCATGTCTTCTGATGAACAGAAAGAACCCATCCTTCCGCTTCCGGTAGAACCTTTTGCCGGTCCTACCGCTGATACCCCTTTCCCGGAACCTCGTGTTGAAAACCCTACTGCTTCGGGGTTTGAGTCGGATCTCCGCCATGAAATCGCTCAGGCTAAGCGCGTCGTGGTAAAGATTGGTTCCTCTTCTCTCACGGATGAGAACTTCCGTGTCTCCCAGGAAAAGATTGATCACATCGTCGATGCCGTCCATGCGCGTATGGGCCGCTCCGATGTCATCATCGTCTCCTCCGGTGCGGTTGCCGCCGGCATGGGCCCGCTCGGCCTGCACCAGCGCCCGACCGATTTGGCTACTAAGCAGGCTTCCGCGTCCGTCGGCCAGGTGCATCTGGCCTATGTGTGGGGCCAGTCCTTTGCGCGTTATAAGCGCACCATCGGCCAGGTTTTGTTGACCGCCTCCGATACTGGACACCGCGATCGCGCCCGCAACGCGCAGCGCACCATCGATCGCCTGCGCCAGCTGCGCACCATCCCCATCGTGAACGAGAACGATGCCGTGGCGACGTCGGAAATGCACTTTGGCGATAACGATCGCCTTTCCGCGCTGGTGGCAAACCTGGTGGGCGCGGACGCGCTCTTCCTATTTTCTGACGTGCCTGGTTTGTACGATAAGAACCCTGCCGAGCCGGATGCCAAGTTCATCGATGAGGTGCGCACCGGCAAGGACTTGAAGGGCGTTGTGGCTGGTGATGGCGGAAAGGTCGGCACCGGCGGCATGGCCACCAAAGTTTCCGCGGCCCGCCTGGCTACCCGCGGCGGCATTCCAGTGCTGCTGACCTCCACGGATAATATTGGCCCCGCGCTTGCCGACGCCTCCGTGGGCACCGTCTTCCACACGCGCGAGGAACGCCAGCTTTCCGCCTGGAAGTTCTGGGCGCTCTACTGCGCCGATACCGGCGGAGCCGTCCGCCTCGATGAAGGCGCTAAGGAAGCTGTGACTGAGGGTGGTAATTCGCTGCTCGCCGTCGGCATTACCGATGTGCAAGGCGAGTTTAACAAGGGAGAAATCATCGACATCCTGGGCCCGAATGGTGAGGTCATCGGCCGCGGCGAAGTCCGCTTCGACTCCGAGGAACTGCACGGTATTAAGGGCAAGAAGATGGAAGAACTTCCTGAGGAGCAGCGCCGTTCCGTCGTCCACGCGGACTACCTCTCCAACTTTGCCTCCCGCATCTAAACCCGAGCCCGAGATTCCCCGTATGGTTGGGGCATGAAGTATTTTATGGGACCGGAAACCTGGCAGCCGATGGTAGAAGATATCGAAGCTGCCGGGCACCAACGCGTAAGCAGCATTGAGGATGCCGAGGTCTACATCAATAATGCCCCCAACCCGCGCCGCATCCCCGAGATACCGGAGAATATCGGTTGGGTGCAGCATTGTTTTACCGGCGTCAATCAGCTAATTGACGCCGGAGTGATAACCCCAGACGGCGTGCCGTGGTGCAATTCCGCCGGCGCCTTTGCCCAGCCGGTAGCCGAGTCCGCACTGGGGTTGGCGCTTTCCCAAGCGCATCATCATAAGGCCTTCGCTCAAGCCGCTTCATGGTCGGTGGCTAAGGAGCTGGATGAGTCCCAGGCGTGGCTCTATAACCAGCAAGGGCCGAAGAAGGTGGCGATCTTTGGCGCAGGGGGCATCGGCAAGCAGCTAATTAAGCTCCTGCAACCGTTTGACGTGCACATTACCGCGGTCAATCGCTCCGGCCGCGCGGTGGAAGGCGCCGATGAGGTGGTTCCTATGGACCAGGCTCAGGACGTGTGGGGCGAAGCGGATTTCATTTTCTGCATCCTCCCGGCGACCAAAGACACGGAGGGGCTTATCGATGCCACCACTTTCCGCGCCATGAAGCCCTCCGCCATCTTTATCAACGTTGGCCGCGGCAGCACCGTGGTCACTGATGACCTTGTGGAAGCCTTGCGCAGCGGCGAAATCGCCGGCGCCGGCTTGGAGGTCATGGATCCCGAGCCGCTGCCCGATGGCCATCCGCTTTATGACCTGCCCAATTGCACCATGACGCCCCACATGGCCGCTTCCGCACACGTAGCCCAGTACCACTTAGGTTCCATTTTCAACGCCAATGCCGCGGCGTGGGAGAGGGGAGAGGCCATGCCCACCCGCGTGGATGTGGAGGCCGGATACTAATGAAGTACGCGATGCTGCCCACCCCGTGGGAGGAAACCCTGCAGGCCCTCGATGCCGCCGGGCACGAACGCGCCCCACTGGAGGAGGCCGAGGCCCTCATCTTCAACGGTGGCCCGGATGATTTCCCGCAGCCCCTGCCGCCTAGCGTGGGCCTAGTCCAAGTCCCGTTTGCTGGTGTGGACCACTTGCTCGATGTCATGCGGAATACCTCCGCCCGCTGGTCCAATGCCGCAGGGCTATATGACGCCACCGTGGCCGAGTCCACCATTGCGCTCCTGCTCGCCCAATTGCATGCGCATAAGCGCGTGGGAACGAGCTGGGATAACCGCGATGAGGTCGAGGCCCACACCAATTTCCTTTTTGAGGATAAGACGGTGGCGGTGGTGGGTGCCGGGGGCATCGGCAAGCGGCTCATCCGCATGCTAGAAGGCTTCGGCCCACGCATCATTACGGTCAATCGCTCCGGTAACCCGGTTGAAGGCGCCGATGAAACCTATGCCTCCTCCGATATCGAGCGCGTGTGGTCGGCTGCCGATTATTTCGTGGCGCTCGCTCCGCTAACGGAACAGACTCGCCAGCTTTTTGACGCCGCCGCTTTCCGCGCGATGCCGAACCACGCCGTGGTCATTAACGTTGGGCGCGGACCGCTAGTGGATACCGATGCGCTGGTCGACGCCCTGCGCGCCGGCCAGATCGCCGGCGCCGGCCTTGACGTCACCGATCCAGAGCCGTTGCCTGATGGCCACCCGCTATGGGAGATGCCCAACGTGGTCATTACCCCGCACCTTGCCAATCCGCCGTATTCGGTGCGCCGCCGCATCGGTGCGCATGCGGCGAAGGTCATGGAGCGCTTTGTCGCCGGTGAGGCAATCCCCACGGAAGTAGATATTGAAGCCGGCTACTGATGGATTGCCCCGGTAGCCGCGCTGATGCTGGCCAGCTCAACCCCGCCGCGGCTGAGATCGCTGAAATGCGCGTGGCCTTTCGTTAGGCTGGTATGGCATGAGCAACACTGAACGCGAAGAAGTTCTGTCCAAAGCCCGTGCTGCCAAGGATGTTGCGCCCGTCGTGGCGCAGCTATCCACGCCGCGCAAGAATGAAATCTTGCAGCGCGCAGCCGAAAACCTCATTGCCCACACCGAGGATATCCTCGCCGCTAATAAGCAAGATATCGAAGCTGGCCGCGAGCGCGGCATGTCCGAGTCCCTCATTGACCGCCTGTCCCTTGACGCCGCCCGCGTGGAAGGCATCGCTGGCGGCCTGCGCCAGGTTGCCGGCCTGCAGGACCCAGTAGGGGAGATCCTGCAGGGCCGCACCATGGACAATGGCATCCAGATGAAGCAGGTGCGCGTCCCGCTCGGTGTGATGGGCATGGTCTATGAGGCCCGCCCGAACGTCACGGTGGACGCCTTTGGTTTGGCCATCAAGTCCGGCAATGTGCCGCTGCTGCGCGGCTCTAAATCTGCCCGCAATTCCAATACCAAGCTGGTAGAAATCCTGCAGGATACCCTCGCCGAGTTTGACCTTCCGCGCGAGGCCGTGCAGCTTCTGCCGTGCGAGACCCACGATTCCGTCCAGGACCTCATCACCGCTCGCGGCCTAGTGGACCTTGTTATCCCGCGCGGCGGTGCGAAGCTCATTGAAGCCGTGGTCACCGGCGCTACCGTCCCGGCCATTGAGACCGGCACCGGAAACTGCCATTTCTACGTGGACGCTTCAGCTGACTTGGACAAAGCCATCGACATGGTCATCAACGGCAAGACCCGTCGCACCTCCGTATGCAACTCCACGGAGTGCGTGCTTATCGACGCCGCTTTGGACGACTCCGCCAAGCTACGCATCATTACCGCGCTGCAGGAGGCGGGTGTGACCATCCACGGCGACGTCGCTGAGCTGGAGGCCTTCGGCGTCAAGGATGCCGTGCAGGCCACCGATGAGGACTGGCGCGAGGAGTCGCTGTCCATGGATATCTGCGCCAAGGTGGTCGACGGCGTCGATGGCGCCATCGCTCATATCGCCGAGTTCACTACTGGCCACACCGAGGCCATCGCCGCGCAGGATGCCGACGTCCTAGTGAAGTTTGGCAACGAGGTAGATGCCGCCGCGGTCATGCTCAACGCCTCTACCGCCTTTACCGATGGCGAGGTCTACGGCATGGGCGCAGAAATCGGCATTTCCACTCAGAAGCTGCACGCCCGCGGCCCGATGGCGCTGCCGGAGCTGACCTCTACCAAGTGGATCCTGCAGGGCACCGGTCAGACCCGCCCTTAACAGTGCGACTATAATCGCCACCCATGACTAGCCCACAGCGCATCGGCATCATGGGTGGCACCTTTGATCCCATCCACAACGGCCACTTGGTAGCGGCCAGCGAGGCCGCACACCGTTTCGCCCTCGATACCGTCGTCTTTGTTCCCACCGGCCAGCCGTGGCAAAAGTCCCACCGCGACGTCACTGCGGCCGAGCACCGCTACCTAATGACGATGGTGGCCACAGCCTCCAATCCGCGATTTACCGTCTCGCGCGTAGACATTGACCGCGAGGGGCCCACATACACCATCGATACGCTGCGCGACCTGCGCGAACTCTTCCCAGATGCGGAGTTTTACTTCATTACCGGCGCCGATTCGCTGGCATCCATCATGAGCTGGCACAACTGGGAAGAGATGCTGGGGATGGCGCACTTTGTGGGCGTTACCCGCCCCGGCTATGAGTTAAGCGCCGAAATGCTGCCCGCCGATGCGCAAGAGGCTATTGATCTTATCGATATCCCCGCCATGGCCATTTCTTCTACCGCTTGCCGCGAACGCGCCGCCCAAGGACAGCCCGTGTGGTACCTCGTTCCGGATGGGGTGGTGCAGTACATCACCAAGAATAATCTCTACGGGCCAAACCCGGATAAGCCCCTGTAGAAACTTCCACCGGGGCGGTACAGATTTTTGGGCACGGGCCTGCTAAACGTGCAAGAATGGACTGTCACTAGAGATAGTTCATTCCGAATGTACTCAGACGCGAAAAGGGATTATTTACACATTGTCTACTTCTGATCTTGCCCGCCGCATGGCAGAAACTGCGGCACACGCCGCGCAGGAAAAACTGGCCACCAATATCGCAGCGATTGATGTCTCCGATGTCCTCGCTATTACCGAGGTCTTCGTGCTAGCTTCTGCGGATAACGAGCGCCAGGTGGCCTCCATCGTGGATGAAGTCGAAGATAAGATGACCAAGCAAGGATTTGAGCCACAGCGCCGTGAGGGCAACCGCGAAAACCGCTGGGTGCTGCTGGATTATGGCAATATCGTTGTCCACGTTCAGCGCAATGACCAGCGCGAGTTCTATGGCCTGGACCGCCTGTACCACGATTGCCCGGCACTAGAGATTGAGGGCATCGAGGCCCCAGAGCGCCCCGGTGAATGGACCAATGGCGTCAACCCGCGCGAGGTCGATTCCATCGATGAGCTCCCACTGGCCGATAAGGTCCCAGGCGAAGACGAGGAGCTTTAAACCCTCATGAGCCGCCGCCTGATCCTGATCCGCCACGGACAAACTACCTACAACGCCACCGGCCGCATGCAGGGCCACTTGGATACCGAGCTGTCCGCGCTGGGCTATGAGCAGGCCCGCGCCGCCGCGCGCCTGCTGCAGGATCAGGGCGTATCTAAAATTGTCGCCTCCGACCTCATCCGGGCCCGCGAAACCGCGCGCGTGGTCGCCGATGCCCTCGGCGTGGACTTCACCACGGATGCCCGCCTGCGCGAGACCCACCTAGGCCGGTGGCAGGGCAGGACCTCCGCTGAAGTGGATGAGGAGTTCCCAGGCGCGCGCGCCATTTGGCGCCATGATCCCACCTGGGCGCCGCCGGAAGGCGAGTCCCGCGTGGATGTGGCCGAGCGTGCCCGCCCCGTCATCGATGAGCTCATGCAAGATTTCGCCGGCTGGGAAGCCGGCCCCGTGCTCATTGTGGCCCATGGCGGCGCTATCTCAGCGCTGACCTGCCACCTGCTGGGCCTTGATCATGCGCAGTACGGAATCCTTTCCGGATTGAAGAATACGCACTGGTCGCAGCTGACGGCCCGCCCTGATTTCAATCCAGACACGCCGTTGTCCTCGCTGGAATTTAACGCCCAGAACGTCGGCACCGCCAAATGGTATTTCGACGGCTGGAATATGGGCGGCGAGGTCACCGGGGATGGCGGGGCGGATATCTAGTGGCCGTTCGCGTCATTACGGATTCCTCGGCGGGCCTGCCGCCGGAGTTGGCGGAGCAGCTATCCATCACCGTCATCGATCTCCACCTCATGGAAAGCCACGGCAAGGAGGGCCTAGAGCAATCAACCTCCGGGCTAAGCGCACTGGAGCTGGCCGCTTCCTATGGTCGCGAGATGGAGCGCGCCCAAGACGAAGGTGTGGTGGCCATACATCTATCTAAAGAGCTATCTTCTACCTACTCCGCTGCGGTTTCTGCTTCGGGTGTTTTCCCGCACACGGTGCGGGTGATTGATTCCGGCTCGGCCGGTATGGCTATGGGCGCGGCCGCGATGTCTGCGGCTAAGTTGGCCTCCCGCGGCGCCAGCCTGGAGGAATGCTACGCCGCCGCCTTAGATACCCTCAAGCGCTCGGCCACCTGGGTGTATCTGCACTCCACGGAAGATCTGCGCCGCTCTGGCCGCCTTTCCTCGGCCACAGCCATGCTTTCCACGGCGCTGCTGGCCACGAAGCCGATTATGTCCATTACCCGCGGCAAACTGGAGCTCGTGGGCAAGACCCGCACCCAGACCAAGGCCTTTACCAAGTTGGTGGACCTCATCGCCTCCCGTGCGAACGGGGAGCCGGCTTTCGTCGCTATCCAGCACAACCACGCCGAAGGCGCGGCCGCCAAGCTGGAGGCTCTCCTTGAAGCGGCCCTGCCGCGGAACTCGTCCTTCATCTGCACCCCGCTTAACGACGTCCTCTCGGTCCATGCCGGCCCTTCCGCCATCGGCGTATCTGCGGTGTTTAGCTCGGAGCCTCCCGCCGAACCAGCTCATCCTCACACGCGTGGTCGACCCCGCGCCTTCTCACCACGCCGTTCTGTGGATAACTAGGCCCAGCGCGCCGAGTTCGTTGACGCCCACAACAAGATATCCACAGCCTGCTTCCGCTGTACCTACCGCTTTTTGGCACGCGCATTTAGTCTCAGCGCCATGGCGGCACCCAAGATCAGCGAACGACTCCGCGAATTTACCCAACCCACCGGTGAGGAAGAACTCCTCGCCGTCGATTACCCGCGCCCGCGACTGCGAATCAGCCCCTGGCAAGCCTGCGCCGTGGCTGTCCTTCTTGTCATCGGCGTGGTGGTCTGGCTCGGCATCAATGCGCGCTCCGATGAATCCTCCGGCATGCCCGAGCCCGCGGCATTAAGCGATGCCCCTAGCGAGGAACCCAGCGAAATCATCATCTCGGTCATCGGCGAAGTTGCCGAGCCCGGCTTGAAGACACTCGAGCCCGGCGCGCGCGTCGCCGATGCCCTCGATGCCGCTCATCCGCTTCCCGGCGCCGACACCATGGCGCTCAACCATGCCCAGCGGCTTTCCGACGGCCAACAGCTCCACATTCTTCCCTCCGGCGCCGCCCCACCTCCAGCACCTGGCGAACCCGCCCCTGCTGGCGATAACCCCGGCAGCAGCGGTAGCAGTGGCAGCGGCGTGAGCCTTAATAACGCCACCGCCGAGGAACTGACGGAGCTCAAGGGCGTTGGTGAGGTTACTGCGCAAGCCATCGTGGCCTACCGCGAGGAGCACGGCGGCTTTAAGGACGTGGAAGAACTCCTCGAGGTCTCCGGCATCGGGCCGGCGAAGCTGGCGCAGCTTAAAGACCAGGTCCAGCTCTAACCCGAGCTTGAGCGTGCGATGCGAGAACTGCGGCTCGTCCCCGGCGCGGCCACCTCCTGGCTGGCCGTCATCACCGTGCTGCTCGCCGGCCGTGACTGGGCTATTGCAATCATCGCTGCGGCCGTCGCGCTGTGCCTGTGCACCCGTCAGTGGGGCCAGGCGCTTTTCTGCGGGACGGTCGCCTCTGCTGCAGTGCTCGTCGCCGCGGTGCGCCAGGCCCGCGCAGCTACTTTCGACCTCGGCACCGAAGTCACCGGCCGCCTGACGACCGCGCCGACACAAACCAGTACCGGTGGCTGGTTGCTGCGGCTCAAGGTTCCGGGATACCCCACGCAGCTGCCCGTCTTTAGCCCGGATCCGGTCCCGGCTGCCGCGGGTGCCGAAATTGCGGCGAAGGTGAGGGTAGGGGAGTCGGATAGGGCGGGCGTCGGAAAGCTCAGTGCAAATGCCACCGACGTGCAGGTAACCGGCGAGCCCGAAGGCCTGGCCGGTTGGGCGGCCGAGGTGGCCGAGAATTTTCGCGCGCTGGTCTTGGATACCGTTGGGCCCTCCAGCCAGGGCCTTATCCCCGGCATGGTGCTCGGCGATACCGCGCTGCAAGATACCGCCGAACGCGACCTGTATATTGCCACCGGGCTCTCGCACTTGAGCGCCGTGTCTGGGGCCAATGTGGCCATCGTCTGTTCCGCAGCGGCCGTGGTCTGCGCCGCCCTCGCGCTCGGACCCCGTGCCCGCGTGGGCGCCTCCCTGTGCGCCCTTGCTACTTATGTTTTGCTTGTGGGCTTCGAGCCCTCCGTCCAACGCGCGGCCGTCGCCGGGGTAGTAGGCCTGCTCGCTGTGCTCAATTCCACGCGCATGGAGCCTATCCATGCGCTCAGCCTGGGCATCATCGCCTTGCTATTTGTGGATTCCGACCTCGCCGTGCACTTTGGTTTTGCCCTATCGTGCGCGGCGACGCTCGGCATCGTGGCGCTCAGCCCGCTCATCTATAAGCACTTGGCCGTGACCGGCTGGCCCGCCATTTTCCTGCGCGCGGTCGCTGTGGCCATCGCCGCTGATATCGTCACCCTCCCACTGGTCGCGCTCATGTCCGGCGAGGTCTCCGTGGTCTCCGTGCTGGCCAATATCCTCGTCGAGCCTGCCACCGTGCCGATTACCATCGTGGGGCTTATCGCCGCCATCTTTGCCCAGCTTGGCCCGCTGGACGTGCTGGGCGCCGGCTTGCTGCGCCTGATTGAGCCCTTCTCGTGGTGGATTAATACCATTGCCCACGGCGTGGCGCACCTGCCCGTGGTAACCATCCCCGCCAACCCGCTTTTTACACTGCTTGCCTACGCCTGGATCATCGCCGGCCTCCTCTACCACCGCCCCTGGCTTACCCTGGCGCTGACGCTCGCGGGCATCGCCTGGCTCGGCGTAGCCGCAAGCTAGAATGGCGGGCATGCCTCCAGTACACCTCATCCTCGGCGACGATGAATTCCTCACCGAACGCGCCCGCCTGCAGATTCAGAGCGCCGCAGCCGAGGAGAGCGGACCCACCGGTGCCCGCCCCGAGCTGACAAAGCTGAAAGCCTCCGAGGTCTCCGAGGGTGAAATCCTCGAGGCCACGAGCCCGTCGCTTTTCGGCGATAGCCGCGTTATTGTCATCAGCGACTGCGAGCGCGCCGGTAAAGAGGTAGTCGATATCATCCTGCGCGCCTGCGCCAATCCCGCGCCGGGCATGACCATGGTCATCATCTACTCCGTGACGGCGAAGACGCTGAAGAAAAAGAAGAAGCAGCCCGAGCTCGTGGCCAAGCTGCGCAAGATTGCCGAGGTCCACGAGGTCTTTTCGCTTTACCCCAATGAGCTGGGACAATGGGCCACCCGCGAATTTTCGCGCCACGGCGTGCGACCGACCCCGGATGTCATCCACGCCGTGCTTGAGGGCGTGGGATCTGACCTGCGCGAGCTGGCCTCTGCCATCTCCCAGCTGGTTTCTGATACCGGCGGCAATGTTACCCGCGAGGCGGTGCAAAACTACTACGTCGGCGTGGCCGAGGTCGCCAACTGGGACATTGCCGACGCCGCCGTCGCCGGCCGCGTTGAAGCCGCCGTGTCCACCTGCCGCCGCGCCCTCCAGCTTGGCGCGAGCCCCGTGGCGATTGCCGCCGCGCTGGCCAATAAGGTCGGCGCCGTCGCCCGCCTCTACTCCGCGCGCGGGGACCAGTACTCGCTGGCTAGCCAAACCGGCCTGGCGCCCTACGTGGTCAAGATGACCCAACCGGTGGCCCGCCGCTGGTCGGCCGATAACGTTACCAAGGCGGTCATCCTCGTCTCGGAGCTCGATGCCGCTGTCAAAGGCCAGGGCGGTGAGCCCGAATTCGCGATAGAGGCGGCCGTAAAACGAGTCGCGGAACTGGCGCGATAAGCTAGAAACTATGTCTGAAACGCAAGTGCAAGAATTCGCCGGTCGACTCTTTGACATGGCGCGCGAGGGCAACCTAGACCTCCTCGCCTATATCGATCACGGCGTGAATATAGACCTAGTCAATCAGGAAGGACAGTCCTTCCTCATGCTCGCGGCCTATCACGGCCACGCCGAGCTGGTTTCCGCACTTGCCCGCGCCGGCGCCGACGTCAATCTGCTCAATGATCGCGGCCAATCACCCTTGGCCGGAGCTATCTTTAAGAAGGAAGACGCGGTTATCGACGCCCTCGTGGCCGCCCACGCCGACCCCACCGCCGGCCAGCCTTCCGCGCTGGATTCTGCCCGCATGTTTGGCCGCGAAGACCTCGTCCCGCGCCTAGAAAGCGAGGCAGGGGAGTGACTTGGACGTCCTTTTTCACCCTCGTTCTGATGAACCTAGTGGGCGTGGCCTCGCCTGGCCCAGACATTATCCTGGTAACCCGCTACGCCACTCGCTCGCGCCGCCATGCCATTGCGGCGGCCGCCGGCATCCAGATCGGCGTGCTCTTTTGGTGCGCCGCCACCGTTTTCGGCGCTGCCGCGCTGCTGACGGCCTTCCCGGAAATTTTGGGCGCGGTCCAGGCCGTCGGCGGCTGCTTCCTGGTATTTATGGGTTCGCGCGCGCTGCGCAGCGGCATCGCCCAGCGGGCCAACCCGCCCGTGGATTTAGAAGACGCCGCCGCCCAGCTCGGCCGCCTGCGCACCGCTTTCAAGGTGGGGCTAGCCACGAATATGTCTAACCCGAAAATCGTGCTCTTCCTCGCCGCGATGATCGCCCCGCTGCTTCCCGCTAGCCCGCCCGCATGGTTGGCCATCGCGCTCACGCTCTCGTTATCGTTCTCGGCCTTCCTTTTCTTCCTCGTTGTCGCTACGGTGATTTCCACCAACGCGGTGCGCCGCAAGCTCATCGCTGCCGGCCCGTGGATCGACATCGGCTCGGGCCTGTTTTTCATCATCGCCGGCATCATCCTCATCATCTCCGGCGCGCAGAACCTACTGGCCTAAAATAGCCGCGGCGTTCCCTCGGCCACCGTATCGAGCACCCACTGGGTCCAGCGGGCGACGGTGGAGGCGCGCCGTTGGGATGTCGCCAAGCTCAGGCCCAACCCCTCCATCGCTGCAACGATCTCTGCGGTGCTAGCCGCCGCGCCGCGGGCCAAGCTGAGCTCGAGCACCTCGCGGAATACCCGCCGCGCGGCTAGCGACCGTATCAGTGCCGCATTCCGGGCGTCGCGCTGCGGCTGCTCGATGACGCGCCGCCCGCGCTCGGTTGGCTCCCAAGCCTCATCTGTCAGCTGCGCGAGCCCGAGGTAGCGCGCGGCATTGGCATAATAGTCCGCCTGCCGCGGGTCGAAGTCATAGCGCTGGGTAATCTCTGCCCTGCATAGCGGCTGCAGCGCGATGAGCTCCAATAGGTTGACCACCCGCTCAAAGCTATTGGCCTGCGGGAAGGGTACCGCCGGCTCGGCTTCCGGCTCCACCGCTCGGACGATATCCAGCGCCGCCTGCGCATTGAGGTGCGAGGCCGACAGCGTGTAGCGGGCGCTATCGACAAGCGCAATGCTGCGAAAATCCGCTGGGTCCCGGAATGCGTAGCGGTATAGATGGAAAATGCCATTGGAATACACCAGGTAGACCGGCACCACGTCTTTGGCAAGGCGCTGCTGGAAGCGCCGGTAGGGAAAATATAGCTGCCGGATATTGAAATCATCCGAAAGGTGATTCTTCGCCTCCACCAACACCAGATGCTCGAGCGATTCAAAGCCGCCGTCGATTTCCATCTGCGCGCGGTCCACCGCCACATTCACGCCCAAGTCTGGCAGCCGCACCTGCAGCTCGCGCGTGGACATGCGCCCTGCCACCGTGGCCTGCAAAGGCCCGCATCCCAGGAAGTCCTCTAGCATCCCGCTTGCCGACGCCCCATTTAACGCCACCGCCTCCGAGCTCACCCCCTCCATCGAGAGAGTATCCAGCCCCGCCGGCAGCTCCAGCGTGCGTACCTCACCGCGCTGCGCCTCTGGAAATCTCTCGTAGAGGTTGAATCGCCCTACCAGGTATTCGCTGCGGCTGACCGGCACGATGCCGAGCCGCAGGCGCTGAAAGATCCACGGCCGGGACGTGGAGAAATCATGCTTGGCCATCAGCCGCGGCTGCCTGCCTGAGATCTCTTCCAGCTCGCGGGCACCGATGAAAAAGTATCCGTGCTGTTCCAACTCGTCGCCGTAGCCGGCGGCCAGGACGCGCAGCCAGCCCCAGTCATTAACGCCTAGTTTTACCGACCCCGGCACGCCAAATCGCGCCCGCAGCTCCCGTTCTGCATGCGCCTGCGGAGCGCTAGCCATGGTTTACCTCGTAGTTGCGCACCAGCACCTCATCGACTTTGCCGCGTTTCGAACCGACGGAGTTTATTGCCCGCGTTGCCCCGACGATGCCTATCTCATAGTCCGCATAGAGATCCCGAATGAACTCGGTGGCAGAATTCGACAGCAGGAACTTTACCCCGCGATGATCCAACTCATCGCAGACCTCTTTGAGACGTTCTTGCTCCGCGCGGTCAAAGCCGCCCTTTTGATAGCCGGTAAACGAGCTCGTCACGTTTACCGGGTCATAGGGCGGATCGAAATAGACGAAATCGCCTTCACCCGCGTCCGCCACTGCTGCGGCGAAATCGCCTTGGGAAAAGCTCACATCATTATCCGCAAAATAGCGGTGGACAGCGCGCAGCGTCACCTCATCGCAAATGGTGGGGTTTTTATAGCGTCCAAAAGGCGCATTAAATTGCCCCGCCGCGTTCACGCGGTACAGGCCGTTATAGCAGGTCCGGTTGAGATACAGCGTGCGCGCTGCGCGCTCGACAGGGGAGAGGGCGGCAAAGCGCTGGGCATCCCGATCCACTGCCCGCAGCGCGTAGAAAAACTCCGCCTCATTGGGATAGCCCGCGAGCACGTCAATGAGCTCATCGACGCCGCCGCGCACCACCTCATACAAGTTGATGAGCTCGCTATTGAGATCGTTGACCCGTGCGCTGGCGGGTTCGAGGGAGAAAAGGACCGCTCCGCCACCGATGAAAGGCTCATAAAAACGCCGCGGGGCATCCACCGGCAGTGCGGCGTGGATATGCGGCAAGAGCTGGCGCTTTCCGCCTGCCCATTTCACCAGTGGTTTAACGTTTTTCATCGTTGACTCATCTTAGCCGCCGCGCCGGACACGAGCACCATCGGGCTTTCGAACGCGCGAGCGTATTTATGCGATGCTCCGGTCCGAAGCTTACGCTCGCAGTTGTCTAACATCACAGTTGTGACAAATAGTGCCATGACGGGTGCGAACGCGCAGTCCCGCCGGCCGCGATTTTGTTCGGTGCACATAGCCGTTTCCCAAGCCGAATATAAGGTAATAAAATCACCGCAAAATCCCTTAGTTTGTAGGCAAAATAGAAATTTCACATAATGCCTTGGGGAGCTAGAAAACGTAACTGAAGCTTTTAGAGCGTCGGGACAGAAAGGGGCATTCATGCCGCGTATATCAAAGATTCGAGTCGCTGCGCTCAACTTCGTCATAGACAATGGGTATGACGGTTTTACTATGGAAGAGCTTGCCCAAAAGGTGGGTGTTTCTCGCCGCACCTTATTTAACTATATTAAGGACAAAGAATCGGCAGTTTTGGGCCCCGAATTTTCTGAAGAAGTGGAGTACCAGTTCCAGAACTTCGCTGCGGGACTGCCCACTGGGAGCCTGCGCGAGGATTCTGAAATTATGGCTAAGACCGAATTTAAGCGCGCCGTAGGCAACGAGTTTTTCCCAGAAATCTCCCAACTCACCGCACGGGCGCTCGCCAAGGACGCCAAACTGCGCGGCAGGTACTACCAGCGCAATAGGCGCATTATCCAGCGCATCCGCCAAGCCGTGCAGGCGCGCGAGGGCTGGAAATCTTCCGATCCACGCCTAACGCCCACCGTCAATATCATCCACACCCAATTCCAAACCGCCATTGAGACCTTCGTTGAGTCCCGCGGCGGCACATCGCTTGCCGACGCCTACCACAACGCCGGCGCCATCTTCGAAGACTACTTCAACGACGAGCTAGCCTAAGCACCGCACGCTAGCCAGCGGCCCATTGGGGCAAGAAAAATCCCTCGGCGCACTCCGTGAAATGCGACCGAGGGAATTTCCTGTACTGGCTCTTAGTCCATCTTGTTGAAAGCGGAAGCCATGCCGGACTTCTTGTTGGCAGCGGTGTTGCGGTGGAAGACGCCCTTGGATACGGACTTGTCCAGGGCGCGGGAAGCTACGCGCAGCTGCTTCTCGGCAGCGTCCTTGTCGCCGGTAGCGACAGCCTCGCGGAACTTGCGAATTTCGGTACGCACTGCGGAGCGAATGCCCTTGTTGCGGCGGCGTGCCTTCTCGTTGGTGATAACGCGCTTCTGCTTGGACTTGATATTTGCCATGAAAAATACCTCTTAGTAATCGAAAGTGATTGACGTAGAAACCAACCTGCTCGGACTACTCCCGCACCCCAGGGTCTGCTGGTGCGCTCGGCGCTAGTATTCGAAGGGCGAACCCAAGGTCCTGCCCGCCCCGACCAACGCGCCCGGCAAGTAAGTAACCAACTCACAATAGCAGTACGGCGTCCTTCCCACCAAAACCCTTTCCGTACGCTGCGCAGCCGCTATGCCCAGTGATAGCGCGCCCGCAACCTATTTGCGATTCTTTCGAATCTGCGTTCTGGGAAAAGCGTGCCCTGCCGACGCACCTGTTCCTCGGAAACCTCGAGGAGGCGGTCGAGGCGCACCCAACAATCGCATCCGGATTCGTCCCACTCGCCGGAGCCGATTTCCAGCCAGGCGTCGTCAAGCGCATGCTTCGGGTTAGGGGAGATAAGCAGCCCCATCACCGTGGTGCGGGTGCGGCCGACGACCAAAATGGCGCGCTCGCGCGGTGGCGCCTGCTTGCCCTCGGAGGGTACCCACACCCAGACCACCTCGCCAGAATCGGCCTGGCCGTCCATATCGGGGGTAAAAAATATGGAGCGAGGGTGGGAAGCGGTGGCCTCAACCCGGATATCGGCGGCCTTGCGCGGCTCGTGGAATTCATCCGACCTATCCAGCCCCAGCCGGGAATTGATGCGGGTCAGACCCGCGTCGACCGGCTCGCGCTCGCTGATTCCCAGCGCCTGGCGCAGACGGGTGAGCATGCCGCTTTTCATGTCGACTATTGTAGACCTATGTCTGAAAACTTTGCGGCCACGACGTTTACGGATCCCGCCCGAATCCGAAACTTCTGCATTATTGCTCACATCGACCACGGCAAGTCGACGCTGGCGGACCGCATCCTGCAGCTATCCAAGGTGGTTGCGGAGCGCGATATGCGTGACCAGTTCCTCGATAATATGGACATCGAGCGCGAGCGCGGCATTACCATTAAGGCGCAGAACGTTCGCCTGCCGTGGGCGCCCCAGTCCGGCACCGCGCAGGGGGAACGGATTGTCATGCAGATGATCGATACCCCCGGCCACGTGGACTTTACCTACGAGGTCTCCCGCGCGCTCGAGGCGTGTGAGGGCGCCATCCTGCTTGTCGACGCCGCCCAGGGCATCGAGGCCCAAACCCTCGCCAACCTCTACCTGGCGATGGAAAACGACCTGGAAATCATCCCGGTCCTCAATAAAATCGACCTGCCGGCCGCCGACCCGGAAAAATACGCGCTGGAAATCGCCAATATCATCGGCTGCGAGCCGGAAGAGGTGCTGCGCGTGTCGGGCAAGACCGGCGAGGGTGTGATCGAGCTGCTGGACAAGGTATGCGAGCTAGTCCCGCCACCGTCCTCTGAATTTGACGCCGATGCGCCGGCCCGCGCCATGATTTTTGACTCCGTCTACGACACCTACCGCGGCGTGGTGACCTATATCCGCATGGTGGATGGCAAGCTCACCCCGCGCCAGAAGGTCACCATGATGGCGACCAACGCCAACCACGAGCTGCTGGAAATCGGCATCGTTTCGCCCACGATGCAAAAGTGTGAGGGCTTGGGCCCTGGCGAGGTGGGCTACCTGATCACCGGCGTGAAGGATGTCCGCGAGACCAAGGTGGGCGATACCGTCACCTGGTCCCACGGTGGTGCCGACACCCCGCTCAAGGGCTACAAGGACCCGGACCCGATGGTCTACTCCGGCCTTTTCCCCATTTCCCAGGCCGACTTCCCGGACCTGCGCGATGCCCTGGAAAAGCTGCAGCTTAACGACGCCTCCCTCACCTTCGAGCCCGAAACCTCCGTCGCCCTCGGCTTTGGTTTCCGCTGCGGCTTCTTGGGGCTTTTGCATATGGAAATCACCCGCGACCGCCTAGAGCGCGAGTTCGGACTCGACTTGATTTCCACCGCGCCTTCGGTGACCTACCGCGTGGTGGCCGAAGACGGCGAGGAAAAGTGGGTACACAACCCCTCTGACTGGCCGGAAGGAAAACTTACCGAGGTCTACGAGCCTGTGGTGAAGATGACCGTCATCGTGCCTGAGCAATTTGTCGGCCCCACCATGGAACTCTGCCAGTCCAAGCGCGGCCAGATGGGTGGCATGGACTATCTTTCCGAGGACCGCGTGGAGCTGCGCTACACCATGCCGCTGGGCGAAATCATCTTTGATTTCTTCGATATGCTCAAGTCTCGCACCAAGGGCTACGCTTCGCTGAACTATGAAGAGGCCGGCGAGCAGCTCGCGGACCTAGTCAAGGTCGACATTTTGCTCAACGGTGACCCGGTCGATGCCTTCTCCGCCATCGTCCACCGCGATTCCGCCCAGTGGTACGGCAATAAGATGACCAAGAAGCTCAAGGAGCTCATCCCGCGCCAGCAGTTCGAGGTGCCAGTGCAGGCGGCTATTGGTTCGAAGATCATTGCCCGCGAAAACATCCGCGCCATGCGCAAGGACGTGCTGGCTAAGTGCTACGGCGGCGATATCTCCCGTAAGCGCAAGCTGCTGGAAAAGCAGAAGGCCGGCAAGAAGCGCATGAAGACGCTGGGCTCCGTCTCGGTGCCGCAGGAGGCTTTTGTGGCCGCGCTGTCTACCGACGCCGACGATTAAAACACCACTTCACGCATGCCGCACCCGCCTCGCAGCCACGGCGTGGTTGCGAGGTCAGGTGAAGCGGCGGCCTGAGTGCCCAAAGCGTGTAACTAGGTCGACCCGGCCCAGGGCGGGACCCAGACTATTCGGCCCTGCCGCCGCTCGAGGCGGCCGCGCACCGGCGGCGCGTGCGGATCGTCGTCGTTCACGCCGTTGTGATACGGACACGCCACGCTGAGGTTTGCCATATTGGTCTCGCCGCCGTGCTTCCACGCCTGCAGGTGATGAATCTGGCACTTATCCGCCGGATAATTGCACTCGGCCCACGGGCAGGTGGGGTTTTCCGCACTCGCCATCAGCCGTTGCTTATCCGAGGCCTGCCGCGAGGTGCGATACAGGTTCACCGGCCCCTCATAAGGATGGACAAGCGTGACGAGCCCGCTTTCGGCCAGGCGCTTTTCCACCAGCTTGGCGCCGCTGATTTCGGCACCATTGGTCAGACGCAGCGTGATTTCCTCGCCTCCGCCACCTAAGATTTCATCCAACTCATCGAGTTGGATGATGATATTCGTCGTCGCGGCAGGCCGTGCCGTAGCTCCGCCGCGGAAGAAGATATTCTCCACGGAATCGAGAGGCTTCTCCTCATTGATGCTGGCGTGCAGGTCAGCAATGAAATCGGAATCACCGGTGATAGAAAGCGTCGACGGCCCTCCCTTGCGCCGCGTCATCCGCACGCCCTTTTCCGGTTGTCGCGGCGGATACATCTCTTTCAACCGCGTGCGCGCGAGCCGCTCCACGTCTTGGTCCGTAGCGCACAATTCCGACCGCAGTGCCCACGCATCCCGCTTAGATTTCGTGCGCGAGACGTACTTTTCGATGAGCTTCAACGTCGCCAAGCAATGCGTTGTTGCCCGGCACGAACGCTGTCGGCGGGTGAAGGGGGTGGGGCCAAAGTAGACGTCGGCAAGCGCAAGCAGGCTCCGGGCCTCCTGCCGGGGCAGGCCCAGGCGGCGCAGATCTGCCTCGGGTACGCCTGAGACCTCGCCGAGAAGTTCCATCGGCGAGGCGAGTTGGCGGGCGTAGTCCTGCAAGCGGGTCATGCCGGCGAGCCTAAAACACCTCGCCAGGCCGCGGTAGCGCACCCTCGTCGGCCTGTGGATAACTCGCCCCACGCATCACATCAGCCCCGAGCCCAGCCAGCGGCCTGTGGATAACCTGCTGTACCCTCGAATGCGAAAGCGAGAAAAGGAGCCCTCATGACTGACCCGACCAAGCGGATTCGCCCCACCACCCCCGGACGTCTGGCCGCGCCGCGCCAGGCTCAGCAGCTGCCGCCCCTGCCGGTGACTCGGGCGCGCATTGGCGAGCGGATGGCCACCGAGGTCTTCCAGGAAATGGGCGAGGAGATGCTCGAGGAGCTGCAGAACTTCCGCCGCGACCTGCACCGCAACCCGGAAATCGGCCTCGACCTGCCGCGCACGCAGAAGAAGGTCCTAGAAGCGCTGGAGGGCCTGCCGCTGGAAATCCACGTGGGCCAGGACTTGAGCTCGGTGGTGGCCGTGCTGCGCGGCGGTCAGCGCGGCGAGCGGCCGGTGTCGGTGCTTTTGCGCGCGGACATGGATGCCCTCGAGGTACGCGAGCAGACCGGCAGCCCGTTTGCGTCGACGAATGGCTACATGCACGCCTGCGGCCACGACCTGCACACCGCCGGCCTGGTGGGCGCGGCGCGGATTCTCTGCGAGCACCGCGAGGAGCTGCACGGCGATGTCACCTTTATGTTCCAGCCCGGGGAAGAGGGCCCAGGCGGCGCGTTGCCGATGATTGAAGAGGGCGTGCTCGACGCCGCTGGCCGACGCCCCATTGCCGCCTACGGCCTCCACGTTGGCCCGCAGGACCGCGGCACCTTCCACTACGTGCCAGGCCCGATGATGGCTAGCTCGTCCAACCTGACCATTACGGTGCTGGGCAAAGGCGGGCACGGCTCTCGCCCGCACGATGCCATCGACCCGGTGGCGGCGCTGGCGGAGATCCAGATGTCGCTGCAGACCGCGCTGACCCGCCGCTTCGATGCGCTCGAGCCCATTGTGATTACCGTGACCAACCTGTGGGCGGGAGACGGCGCGTATAATGCCATCCCGGAGCGCGCGGCCTTGGGCGCTACGGTGCGCGTGCTGCGCGATGAGAAGATCGACGCCGTGCGGCAGATGATTACGGAGGTCTCCAGCTCCGTCGCTGCTTCGCACCGGTGTACCGCACAGGTGGATTTCGAGATTTTGTACCCGACCACCAAGACGAATCCACGGGAAAATCAGTTCGCCGCCACCTTGTGGAGCCAGATGTTTGGCACTGAAAACGTCCAGCCGTTCGATGCCCCGATGATGGCCTCCGAGGACTTCGGCTATGTCCTCGCGCAGGTGCCGGGCACGTTTATGTGGATGGGCACGGCTAATCCGGAAAAGCCCGAAAATCAGCGCGAGTGGAACCACTCACCGATGATGCGTTTCGATGACTCGGTGTTGGGAATGCAGTCCGCGGCGCTGGCTGCCGTGGCGTTTGAGCGCCTGGCCACCGAAAATGAGCATCCGTCCGCGCAGACGAAGGCCATGCGCGATGCGGCCGGGGTGCAAAGATAATTCATCCCTAGGGACTATGGCCGCCGGCTTAAGCTTGAGGCCATGGTCAGAACGAAGTGGAATACGGCGGGCATTGTGGCTGCCTGCGCGGTGGCGAATTGGCTCATCGGCATGGTGCTGATGAACCTCGACATTGAGGAGTATTCGCCGTCGTTTGCGGAGTATGGACCCTATATCTGCACCGGGTTCGCGGTGGGCGTGCTGGGTCTTATCGCCCTGCCCTTTGCCCTGGAGCACCAGCCGCGCGAGCTTTCCGACGTCGACTATGCCGGCTCCACCCGCAGCTTCATCGCTGGCTGCATCGTGCTGCTGGGCTCTAGCTCCTATTTTGGCGCGGCTAGTGGCGTCGTGGCTTTTATTTCCATGGTCTCGCGCCGCTCGACCTCGCGCTCGGTGGCCGCAGTGGCGTGCTTCGTGGCGGCATTTGCGATTGATACCATCTTCAACCCCTATATGAGCTGGGACGAGATTGGGTGGGTTGGTGCCATTTTCGTCGTGGTCGTGATGGTCGCGGGCTTACTTGCCGGCCAAAAGCGCGGCAATCAGCGCGAAAAGCGGTGGCGCGTGGAGCAGCAAGCCCGGATGAACCGCGAAGAGATGCGTGCCAAGGTAGAACGCGCGCGGCAAGAGGAGCGCGAGAATATCGCGCGGGACATGCACGATACGCTCTCGCATCGGCTGAGCCTTGTGGCCATTCATGCGGGTGCGTTGAGCTATCCGCGCGAGGGCGTGCCGGCCGAGTTCACAGACGCAGCGCACACCATCCGCACGGAGGCCCAGAACGCGGTAGAAGATTTGCGCACCGTCCTAAGCGCTTTGCGGGAAGATCTTTCCCAGGACCCGCGCACCGGCTTAGAGGAGCTGGTCGCCAGCGCGCGGGAGGCCGGCACGGAGGTGGCGGTGACCTACGCGGACGGTGCCGGCCCAGCCGTTTTTGCCGGGCTGCCCACGATGGCGCAGCACGCCGTGCATCGCGCAGTACAAGAGGGCCTGACGAACGCACGCAAGCATGCGCCCGGCCAGCCGGTAAGCATTACGGTGCGTGAGGTGCCCGGCGCGGTGGATATCGAGATGCGCAACCCGATCCCAGCGGCAAAGGACGATGATCGCGCAGGTAGCAGCGTCGGCGGCTACGGGCTGGTGGGCCTGCGCGAGCGCGTGGAGCTATCCGGCGGGCGCATGAATGTCCACGTCGGTAAAGAAGACGGGGATTTTAGCTGGAGCATCCTGCTACCACTGGCGCACAAGGAGGCCACACAATGAGCGAGATGAGCTGGCAATTGCGCCATCCCGACTACGGGCTCATGCGCATCGACCTAGAAGAAACCACGGCCCGCGAGGGATGGGCGGGAAAGTACTTAGATTCCACGCGCAGCCTTTTTACTTCCACGGTCGACGGCACCACCCGCAGGCTCAGCTACACCGATACTGATGACTCGGCCTATAGCGTGGAATTCCTGCGCGGGCAAAGCGACGATAATGCGCCCGAAGACGCAGACCGCATTGAGCTGGTGGAGCGTTGCGGTTACATCGTGCCGGAGTTTCGCGGGCAAGGTGCGAGGGTGATGTTTGCGGCGGTGGGGAGGTTGGACGTCGATAAGCGCTTGCATCGGGTGAACTTATGGACATTGCTCCTGCAGACTGTACTGACATTTATTGCGGCCACACTAGTCATCGAAATTTTCCCCAAATTTTTCGAAAAGTTAAATGATTTTCTCGTGCCCTCATTCCTCAACGGCGTAGTGGTGGGCCACGCCAATATAGTGCCGGTAGCGTTGGCGATTTTCGTGGCACTTACAGTGGCGTATACGCCCGTCTCGTCACAACTGTGGCGCGCGCGGTGGAATCAACCAGTAGGAAAGGGAGCATGATGGCCGATGCCCTGCGCGTAGTGCTCGTTGATGACGAGGCTCTAGTCCGCAGCGGCCTGCGCCTGCTGCTATCCAACGCGCCCGATATCGAGGTCGTGGCCGAGGCGAGCAATGGCCGGGACGCGGTGGCTACCGTCCTCGATGCGCAGCCCGACGTGGTGTTAATGGATATTCGCATGCCGGTCATGGATGGCATCGCAGCCGTGGAGAAGATTCTGTCCGTCCACACAGTGCCGATAATCGTGCTCACGGCCTTTGATACCGATTCCTTCATTTTGCGGGCCCTGCGCGCCGGGGCGGCCGGGTTCTTGCTCAAGTCGACGCCGCCGGAATCGCTCATGGCGGCTGTGCGCGCGGCTGCGGCGGGGCAGCCGTTGTTGAGCCCGCAGGTCGTCGACAAGCTGGTAGGCATGCAAAGCCCCGCGCTTTCCGACGCCCATTCGCACCACACCCGCACCGCCCGCAACCACCTAGGTAGGCTTAGCTCCCGCGAGCGGGAAATCGCCGAGCTGGTGGCCCAGGGCTTGAATAATCAGGAGATTGCCGACCGGCTCGTGGTGTCCATGGCGACGGTGAAATCGCATATGCAGCACATTTTGAAAAAGATCGGCGGCACGAGCCGCGTGCACATCGCCATTATGGTCTTAGAGGCGCGTGGCTAAGGCCGGAGGATCCTCCCTGCGGGGGATACCGCGCTGGCGGCGGGTCGACTTAGACTGGTGCGCGTTATGAAGTTATTCCGAAAATTCGACGCGATGCTCCAGCGCCCGCTGTGGCAAAAGCTTGTCATCGCCGCGGTGGCTTTGATCGGCGATTTTATGGTTACCGCCGTCCGCCTAAGTTCTTCCGAAGCCGCAGAAGATCGGATAGTGCTCTTTTTCGTGGCGACGATAGGCACCTGGATCCTATTGCCCTTTGCGCTGCGCCACGCCGCAGCGGAGCGGGACCCGCGTAGCACCCAGCCTGGCCCGCGCAGCGCGTTGGTAGCGGCGACGATCATTTCCGCGACGGTCTCGATAGCTGAGTTCCGGCCATCGGTATTTATGGCGGCATTTTCCGCTGCCTCGCGCCGCAGCAGACTGTGGATGGCGGTAGTGTGCGTGGCCATGCTGGTTTCCGAGCTGGTAGCCACGGATTTCTCCGCACCTGCGGGTGAAAATTTTCCGTTCAAGGTGGGTTACTACAGTGGCCTTCTTTACCCAGCGCTGGTTGTACTGGTCGTCGGGCTGGTTCGCTCGAACCAGAAGGAGCGCACGATTGCGCTGAAAGCGCAGGCGGAGCTCACACACGAGGAAATGGCCACGCGGGAGAACTTTGCGCGGCAGGAAGAACGCGACCGGATTGCGCGGGATATGCACGATACGCTCTCGCATCGGCTGAGCATGATTGCGGTCTATGCCGGCGGGCTGGCCTACCGCAAGGACCTAGATCCGGAGGAAACGCGGAAATCCGCGCGCACGATTCGCGATGAAGCCGAGGCCGCCGTGGGAGATCTGCGCGAGGCGCTGCACTCGCTGCGCAGTGAGGGGCGTATTGATCCGCGCGAAGGCGTGGAATCGCTGGTGGAGCGTTCCCGCCAGGCGGGCATGGACATAGAAGTGCGCTACCAGGCGGGCGCGGGGCCGCAATCGTTGGAGGAGCTGAGCACCATGGCCGGCCACGCGCTCAACCGCGCGGTCCAGGAGGGCTTGACCAACGCCCGCAAGCATGCACCGGGGGAGCCGGTGACCATCACCATCGCCACGCTTGACGACGCCCTGTCTATCACCATGTCCAACCCCACCGCCCAAGCTAGGGAAAAGGCAAGCGTGCACAGTGGTGGGTACGGGATCGTCGGCATGCGCGAGCGCGCTAGTGTTGTGGGCGGATCGCTGCAGGTAAAGGACGAGGAAGAAAGCTTCTCGTGCACACTGCGCTTGCCGAGGAAGGAAGAATAGTGAGTGAGATTCGTGTGGTGCTCGTCGATGATGAGCCGCTGCTGCGCCACGGCCTGCGCATGATCTTGGAAGGCGCGCCGGGCATCAGAGTTATCGGTGAGGCTGGCAACGGCAAGGAGGGAGTGGAGCTCATCCTGGCCGAGGAGCCGGACGTGGTGCTGATGGATATCCGCATGCCGGTCATGGACGGCATTGAGGCGACGGCGCAGCTGCATTCGCTCGCCGGTGCGCGCGATATCCCGGTGGTGATGCTCACTGCTTTTGATACCGACGAGTTCATCCTGCACTCCCTGCGCGCTGGGGCGGTGGGCTTTTTGTTGAAGACGACGGCGCCGGAGGCGCTGGTGGCGTCGGTAAGAGCGGCGGCCCAAGGCCAGCAACAGCTCAGCCCGAAGGTACTAGAGAACCTGGTGGGGCTGGCGGACACGCCGCCGCAGCCGGAGCAGGAGATGATTCAGCCTAGCGGGCTGGCTGAGCTAAGCGAGCGCGAAAATGAAATCGCCCAGCTGGTGGCCCAAGGACTGAGCAATGCCGAGATTGCCGAGCAGCTATTCATCTCGCTGACCACGGTCAAGACGCACATGAAGCACATCCTGGCCAAAATCGATGGCACCAATCGGGTGCACATCGCAATTGCGGTGCTCGGCGGCTAGTCGCGGCTGGGCTGGCCCGCTAGGGCCGGCGGAAAATGGCGGAGGCTAGGCCCACAAGGGCAATAACGCCAACGATGATGGAGGCGGCCAGCCAGTATTGCGGGTAGTACTTGAGCGTGTAGCCAAATACTTGGCCGTCGTCGAAGTGCTGCCACAGCGCGATGGGCATCCACCAGAGCTTGGTTAGCGTGAGGATGGCGCCCACCAGGCCGGCGGCGACGCGGCTGCCTCCGCGGAGGAAGAAGCTGGCCACAACGAGCACAATGCCGGCGATGGTCAGCGCAAATAACAGGGGAGCTTCGGTGCCGAGCGGAGAGCCGCGCAGCAAGAACTCATGGTCAATTTCGTGTTGCTCGATGAGGGTATATCCATCAAGGACAACGTCGCCGGGGATTCCCATTATTTCTCCTTCTCACCCTCGAAGTTGGGGTGGTTCTTATCGTGCTTGGGGTCGTACCCGTCGGACCAGACGCCGGTATCGAAGTCATAGTCGACGTTCTCGCCTTCCTCATCGGTGCGCTGGTACCACTCGGTATAGCGCTCGGCAGAGGAGTCGAAGTCGTGGCCGGCGCCGCGGTCGCCTTCTGCGTGTTGAACGGTGAATTCGAAGTCATCGCCATGCTTTTCGATGCCGCGCATGATCGCATTGTCCATTGCCGTGCGGGCGTAGGTGCGGCGGATAAACATCGGGTCCGAGCGCAGGTCACGGATGAAGGCCACCATCATGGCCAAAAGCACTAGGCAGAAGGGGAGGGCGGCGAGGATAGTGAGGTTTTGCAGGCCGGTCAATACGTCTTCGCCGCCGGTTAGCAGCATGACAATGGCGATGCCCATCATGCACAGGCCCCAAAAGACTACGACGAGCTTATTTGGGGTGGGATCGCCTTTGGAGGACATCGTTCCCATCACCACGGAAGCGGAATCCGCGGAAGTAACGAAGAAGACGGCGAGCACCACAAGCAGGATATACGGCGTAATGGAGCCCAAGGGTAGGTCTTGGAACATGGCGAAGAGCACTTGTTCGTTGGAGGATTCGCCGTCGAAGCCGGCGCTGCCTTCGCGGTTGAAGGAAATCGCCGTGCCGCCAAAGATGGTAAAGGCGAGAATAAGAATGATGGTAGGCGCGAAGACGGTCACCGCTGTGAACTCCCGGATGGTGCGCCCGCGGGAAATGCGGGCGACGAAAAGGCCCACGAACGGAGTCCAGGCAATCCACCAGGCCCAGTAGAAGGCGGTCCAGTAGGACTGAAATTCAATGGTCTCATAACCCCAGGACAAACCCTTGGCCATCATCGGCAGAAGCTGATCGATGTAGGTGACAATGCCGGCCGGGATGAGGTTCAGCAAGAGCAAGGTGGGGCCAACGAGGAAGACGAAGAGCACCAACCCTAAGGTCAGCGAGATATTGATATTGGATAGGTAGCGCACGCCGCGCGCCACGCCGGAGACCGCAGAGATGATAAACGCGCAGCCGAGAACCGCAATAATGACGATAAGCGCGGTATTCGTCATAGGGCCAGCACCACGTATGATGCTGACGCCCTCACCGATCTGGATGGCGGATAGGCCCAAGGTGGCGGCGGTGCCGAAGAGGGTGGCGATGAGCGCGAGGACGTCGATAAGCTTGCCCACTGGTCCATCCGTATCGCGGGATCCGAAAAGCGGCTTGAAGATGGAAGAGACCAAAGGCACACGCCCCCGGCGGTAGGAAGAGTAGGCAATCGCGGCGCCGACCAGCGCGTAGGCCGCCCATGGGGAAATTCCCCAGTGGTAGTGGGCCTGAGCCATGGCTTGGTGCAGGGCCTCGACGGTATTGCCGTCTACCGTATGCGGCGGCGGGGTGAGGTAATGCGACAGCGGCTCGGACGGGCCGTAGAAGAAGATGCCCACGCCGATGCCGGCGCCGAGCATCATGGCCACCCAGCTAAAGTAGCTAAATTCGGGCTCTTCGTCATCGGTGCCGAGCTTGATGCGCCCCAACCGAGAGCAGCCGATATAGGCCATAGTGACGATGGCCAGCATCATGGTGATATTGAGCAGCCAGCCGGCGTTGGTAATGGCCCAGCCGAAGGCGGAGGATGATGCGCTGGCCACGCTATCTGGCGTGATGACGCCCCAGATAATGAAGGCGACGATGAGAATGGCGGTGATGAAAAATAGCGGCTTATCTAGGCCAAATTTATTTCGTTGGTCTTCGACGCTGATACCGGGAACCAGTCCCGGATGCATGTTATGCGGGTAAATGCCCACGGCGCTGCCCCTGTCATTGGGGTCGAGGGAGCGCTTATAGGCGCGGGCGGATCGAGAAGAGTTCACGAGTTCCTTACGCGGCAAGGGTATGTCCCTGCCTTACTAGACGGTTCTCTTATTGTCCTGCACCGCCTGCAAAACCGCAAATGAAGTGCATAAATACTACATTATGGAACCAACTGGTGCATAAAATATAGACAATCCTGTCTTAATTGTCGTAGGCTGAAGCCCCTGACTCAATACAAGGAGACACAGTGATCATTACGGGACTTCTCACCGGCATCGTCTTCGGTGCCGTGCTGCAGCGCGGGCGCTTCTGCGTGACCGGCATGCTGCGCGATATCTTTCTCAGTAAGAGTTGGCGCGGATTTACCGCTCTGCTCATTTTGATCTCGGTTCACGCCTTTGGGCTCACCCTGTTTACCGGTACGGGCGTGCTTTCACCGGAGATTAGCGATTTCAAACCGGTGGCCGTCATCGTCGGCGGCTTCATCTTTGGCTTGGGCATCATCTTGTCCGGTGGTTGCGCTTCCGGCACGTGGTACCGCTCGGCTGAGGGCCTAGTCGGCTCGTGGATTGCCTTGCTGTTTTATGGTCTTTCCGCCGCCGCCATGAAATCGGGCCCGCTGGCTGGGGCGAATGATTGGTTCAAGCAGTGGAGTCTCCCGGTGACCACTATCCATGACGCGCTGCGCATCTCACCGTGGATCCTTGTAGTGGTCCTGTGGGTCGTGACTTTCCTGCTGTGGCGCCACTACCGCGCTAAGGATGCCGGCCGCCCGAAGGTGGACCTGGGCCAAGCGTGGTACGCCAAGCCGCTGAATATGAACGTCGCGGCCGTGCTCGTTGGTATCATTGGCACGGTGGGCTTTGTTCTTTCGGCTCATGCCGGACGCAATGGCGGCCTCGGCATCACCACGCCGACCGCGGATATCGTGCGCTGGAGCGCCACCGGTGATTCCGCCCGCATGAACTGGGGCACCCTCTTGGTCATCGGCCTTCTGGTAGGTGCTTTCCTTGCCGCGAAGTCCGCCGGTGAGTTCCGCGTGCGTGTCCCGGATGCACAGACTGCAACCCGCGCCATTTGGGGCGGCATCATGATGGGCGTGGGTGCGTCGCTGGCCGGCGGTTGCACCGTGGGCAATGGCATGGTGGAGACCTCCTTATTTAGCTTCCAAGGCTGGGTATCGCTGTTCTTTATGGCCCTCGGCGTCGGTGCGGGCGCGCGCCTGTGGCTCAAGCCGAAGAAGGCGCAGGGCCGCGTACCACAGGAGCCGCAGAACTACTCCACCGCGGAGTCCGTCGATAACGCTGTAGTCTCCGCCGAGGACAAGGTCCTGCCAAGCTTTGCCACAGCAACTGGGGCGGTTGCGCTCAAGACCAAGCCGCAGGCCAAGGAGAAGGCTCGCGCGTTGGGTGACGGGCGCTATGCGCTCGATACCCTCGGCGCGGTGTGCCCGTTCCCGCTGATTGAGGCTAAGCAAGTCATGGCGGAGCTGGAGCCGGGCGAGGCGCTAGTCATTGACTTTGATTGCACCCAGGCCACCGAGTCCATCCCGCAGTGGGCGGCTGATGAGGGCCATGAGATTCGTGATTTCCATCGCTCGGGAGATGCGGGCTGGCAGGTCACGGTAGTCAAGGGCGGATAATTACATCATTGTCAGCTACGATGAGGAGGCAGAAGAATTGAGGGTGATTCTTGTGCCTCCTTTGTGGTTTGAAAGAAGTAATCGCATGGCTGAATTTGATGATAATTCCACCGCTGTTGCGGATATTTTGCATGCCTTCGCCGTCTTTGAACGCGAGGAAGAACACGTGCTGGACGTGGAACTGCGCCTTAACGTGTATGCCAGCTAGGCCATGATTCGCGTCTTTTCTGCGTTGCTGCCCTCTGCCGCCGCGCGTGAGCATTTTGTGCATACGCTGCGGCCCATCCATGCGGCAACGACCAACGAGCTGCGCTGGACGGATCCGGATAATTGGCATGTGACCATGGCGTTTTATGGCGAGCAGCCCAATGATGCTGCGGCGGTGCGCGAGCACTTAGCCCACGCGGTGGCTGGGCGCGCGGCGTTGGATGTGCACTTGAGCGGGGCGGGGAGCTTTGAGCAGCGCACGCTGTGGGTGGGCGTCGGCGGGCAGGGGCGCGGTGTGCGGGAGTTGATGGCGGAGTGCCAGCTTGCCGACGTCCCATTTAACCACCATCGCCCCCACCTCACCGTCGCGCGTGCCGGCCGACGCACCCGCGAGCCGCGGGCGCTGGCGGATTTCGTGCGCGCGTTATCGGTGTATCGGGGACCGGATTTTCGTGCGGACCGGGTTTGCCTCATGCAATCGCACTTGGGCGAGGGCCGCAGCGGCGGGCCGGACTACGAGGTAGTCGAAGAATACCCGTTGTTCTAGGCGGCGCGGGCGGCACGGATTTCCCGCACGAGGGCATCGAGCTCCGCGCGGGTGGCGGTGCGGTCCGGGTGAGTGGTGCAAAAGTCTAGCAGGAAGTATCCGGCGTGCTGCAGGGCGATGTGGCGAGCCCAGAATTGGCGCACGGCTTCGGGGCTATCGGCGGCGAGGGATTGGATGGCGCGGCGCTCGGAAAGCAGCTCGTATTGCAGGTCGCGGCGTGCGGACAACACGGAATCCGGGGTATTGACAAAAAGTAGGCCGAGCAGGGTGGCGGTCGATTCCATCGCGCGGACCTGCAGGCGGGCCTGGTTGCGCACGGGGGCGTGGCGCTGCCATAGCCACAGCACGGCGGTGGCGATGAGGATGGACAGCACGATTTCGCCGCAGCGGGCCTGGATGGTTGGCCACAAGGGGCGGGTGGCGGAATTGCCCATGAGCAGGGCTAGGGGCGTGGAGAAGATAACACAGATGGCGTAGTTTTTGGCCACGAAGATCTCGGCGCAGAATTGGCAGGCGGCCAGCGCTAGCAGCAACGTCCAGCCATTAATTCCGAAGTAGTGGAGGATGGAAAATAGCAGCACGCCGACAACGGATCCGAGCATGCGGTGGATGCCGCGGACGGTGCCTGGTACGCGGTCGGGGCCCCATTGCAACATGAGGAAGGCAGAGACCACGCCCCAGTCCGGCCGGTCGAAGCCAAGAGAGAGGCCCACGGGCACGGTAATGGCCGCCGAAAGGACCACCTTTTGGGTGGTGACCATGGCGTGTGAATCCCGTACCGCGGCGCGGTAGAGGCGGTAGCGGCCGGTGGGGCGGGTGTGGGGAATGGCGGTGCGGTTCGGATCGACGTCGGTGACATTATCGGTGAGCTGGTCCGAATCAGCACCCAAATCAAGGGCGCGGTTATGTGCCACGATGGTGTGCTGGGCCGCAAGGGTGCGCTCTACTAAGTGCGCGCCTTGGGGGTCGATGACGCGGTCGCCGCGGATAATGTGGGCGTCGGAAAGCGCCTGCCAAGCAGCAAAAAGTGCGGTTTGCGCTTGGTGGTGGCGGGCGAGCGAATCGTCCTGTCCGTCTTGAAAGGCAGCCGCGGCCTTTTCCAGGCTGGCTACAGCACGGCGCTCGGGGCCGTGGAGATCAATTAAAGCCGGGGCCATGCCGAGCACCAGGCTGGCCACCATGCCGGTCAGCGCCCAAAAAAGAAGCTGGCCCACGGTGACATTGGTGCGGGCGAGCATGACCGAGCCGCCGCCGACCATGACCAGGAAGAAGGTGCCCGGTGGCGGCAGGCGCAGGCCATTTTGTGCAAAGCCACACACGGCGGCCAATACCGTGGAGTAGAGGCCTGCCAGCAGCAGCCACCAATGGCCGTGACCCGGTGCAAAGATGAGGTGGCCTACCAACACACCTACGGCGGCCACCGTAATTAGCGCGGTGCCGGCGGTGAGCATGACGCGTGGGCGGGTGCGATAAGGATGGCCCTCGCCAAAGATGACGGTAAACGCGCCGGTGGAAATAATCAGGATGGCGTAGTCGTGGCCGGTGAGCAGAGCGATGGCGCCAGGAATGAGAATCGCCAATCCCGCGCGCAGGGCACCAGGCCAGCGCACCGAGGCGCTATTAAACGCTGTAAGCAATTGGGCGGTGCTGGGGCGCTGCGGAATGGGATAGTCAAGCTGGGCGGCCACGGAGCAGCAAGATCCTTTCTAGGTGGAGTAATCTGACCCGACTACCTTACGCCCAAACGCACCTTGCTCACATTTCGGCGGCAGCGATAAGCCGGCGTGTGTAGTTCGAACTGGGTGAAGACCAGACCTGCTCGGTGGGGCCGTGCTCCAAGAGCCGGCCGTGGTCGAGGACGGCGACGCTATCGCACAGGTGGCGCACCACCGCAAGGTCGTGGGTGACGAAGAGCAAAGTGAGCCCGCGCTTGTCGATGACCCCCGCCAACAGCTCCAATACCTGCGCGCGCACGGACATATCGAGGGCCGAGACGGCTTCATCGGCTAATAGGATATCCGGCTCGCCGCACAATGCGCGGGCAATAGAAATTCGCTGGCGCTGGCCGCCGGAAAACTCGTGTGGGAAGCGATCGAGGCTATCGTCCGGCAGGCCGACCTCTTCGAGCGCGGCGGCGGCACGGGAGCGCTTTTCAGCCTTGCTGGGGTTTCCCGGAATGGCCTCCGCGATGGATTTCCACACTTTAAGCCGCGGGTTGAGCGAGCCCTGTGGATCTTGGAATACCATCTGCACGCGGCCGCGGACGTCGATTTCGCCGCGGGTGGGGTGCTCGAGCCCGGCGATGAGTTTAAGCAGGCTGGTCTTGCCCGAGCCGGACCCGCCCACGATGCCGACGCGCTCGCCTTGGCACACGCGCAGGTCGATGCCGTCGAGCGCGGCGTGTTCGCCGTGGACCTTGCCGACCCCGCGGAGGGAGACTAGCGCTTCGCCTTCCGCGGCGGGGGCAAGGGCAAGCTTCGGCGGCCGGGAAGCTGCGATGAGCCTGCGGGTATAGGCATGCTCCGGCCGGGCAAACACCTGCTCGGTGGGGCCGGATTCCACCACTGCACCCTGGTGCATGACCAACACGGTCGGACACATGCGGCGGATGACACCCAGGTCATGGGTAATAAAGATCAGCGCGGTGCCATGCGCCTTTGTCACTCGCTCGATAACGCGCAGCACGCCCTCTTGCGTAGTGGCATCCAGCGCGGTGGTCGGTTCGTCGCAGATGAGCAGGTCGGGGCGCCCGGCCATGGCCATGGCGACGAGCACACGCTGGCGCTGGCCGCCGGAGAGCTGATGCGGAAAGCGGGAGGCAATTTCGGCGGCCAGTTCCACCTCTTCGAGTGCGGCAGCGAAATCGCGTACCCCGGCGTGAGCCAGCTGCTTGCCCACGCGCATCAGGGGATCCAGCGCGCTCATCGGTTCTTGAAAGACCATAGCCATGGTCTTTCCGCGCAGCGTGCGGATGTGGGCATCGCGTGCACCCACCACCTCGTGGCCGTCCACGGTTACCGATCCGCTCGCGCGCACCCCATCGGGCAAGAGCCCCATGATGGATAAGGCCGTAAGGGATTTGCCGGATCCGGATTCACCAATGATGCCGAGTTTCTCGCCCGCGGCTAGCTTGAAGTTAACGGGCCCCAGCAAGGCAGTGGTCGGCGCGGCGGTGGTGACCGCCAAGTTATCTACGTTGAGCAGGCTCATCGCGCGGATCCTTTCAGGCGGGGATCGAGGAGGTCACGGAGGGCGTCGCCAAGCAGGTTAAAGCCCAGCACCGTCGCAGCAATGGCAAGGCCAGGCCAGAAGGCCTGCAGGGGAGCGGTGCCCAGCAGCGACTGGGAATCTTGCAGCATCCGGCCCCAAGAAGCGGCCGGTGGGGCGGTGCCTAGGCCAAGGTAGGACAGGCCGGCCTCGGCCAGAATAGCGAGGGCGAAATACACCGAGGCCTGCACGATGAGCAGGCCGGCGATATTGGGCACAATATGGCGCAGCGCCACCTTCCAGCCCGGAACCGTGGAAATGCGCGCGGCGGAAATAAAGTCCTGCGTGATGACCTGCAGCGTGCCCGAACGCGCCACCCGGGCAAAGGACGGGATGCCCGCGATACCGATGGCAATCATGGCCGTAAGCGTCGATGGGCCCCACACCGCGCCGGCAATAATCGCCAACAGCAGGGCTGGGAAAGCAAGCAGGAGATCGGCGCCGCGCATTACTAAGGCATCGGCCAGCGTGCGACGCCGCATGCCGGCGAGAATGCCCAGCGGTACCCCCACTAGTGCGGCTATGCCTACCGCGATAAGGCCCACAAAAACCGTAATCTGGGCACCCGCCATAATGCGGGAGGCGGTATCGCGCCCAAAGCGGTCCGTACCGAGGAGATGCTCGGCGCTAGGTCCAGCTAGCCGACTATCCGGGTGCGCCAGCGTCGGGTCATAAGGCGTCCACACCAGCGATACCAATGCCACCAGCACCGTGGCAGCGACGAGGAAAGCTCCTAGCCAGCCAGAAAAACGCAGCTTCATTACTTCTCACCTGCCGTGATGCGCGGATCAATAAACCGATAGGCCACATCCGTTAAAGCATTAACCACCAAGGCGAAGGCGACGAGCAACATGACCAAGGTCTGCACCGTGGTCAGATCGCGCACCGCTACCGCATCCAAGAGCATGGAACCTATACCAGGAATGACAAAGACGGATTCGATCACCACGGCACCCACGACCATCGTCGTCAGCTGCACGCTGGCCACAGTAAGCACCGGCAGCGCCGCATTGCGCAGGCCATGACGCTTTAGCGCCTCCCACGGCGATTGACCGAGCGCACGTGCGGTGCGGATAAAATCCTGGTGCAGCACATCGAGCACCGCTGAGCGCACATAGCGCGTCAGCATCGCACCTTGCACCACGGCCAGCGCAATAACCGGCAAGATGAGGTGGCGGATAAACTCGCCCGCGCCCTGGTTCGGCGGTACCCACCCATTGGCCGGCAGCCAGCCCAAATGTACGGCAAAAATAGCCACCAAGATGATGCCGAGGAGGAAGCTCGGCACCGCAATGCCCAGCTGCGTGCCGGCCGAAACCACATCGGCGCCGCGGGTGCGGTTGCGCAACGCCAGCCACATTCCCACCGGGATGGCCCCGGCCAGCGCAAACAGCATCGCTAGCCCAATGAGGATGAGCGTGACCTGGGCGCGGTCAAGCACCAGCGGCGTAATATCCTGCTGCGAGGACAAAGACTGCCCAAAATCGCCGGTAAATAGGCCCCTTATCCATTCCCAATACTGCGTGAGCAGCGGGCGATCTAGGCCTAGCTCGGAGCTCAGCTTTCCGACGGCCTCTTCGGTCGCATTGACCCCCAATGCCACCCGCGCCGGGTTTCCCGGCACCGCGCGCATAAGCGCGAAAATGATGACAGAGGCGGCAAAGAGCGTTAACGCAAAGCGCAGCAGCGGGCGCACGATGGCCCGCCCCGTGGAACGAACGGAACTCATCGGGCCTCCTCTTCGGTGTTTTTATTGGTGGCGTTTGAGGCGGCGTCGGCAGAGGCGAGGTCGCGCAAGATCAGCGCATCGGTGACCTGATCTGGGTGCAGCCCGCGCACGCCGGAACGGGTGAGCACGATATTGGGCATATTCATAAGCGTCAGCGCGCCGGCATCCGCCATGATCTGGTCCACGGCCTGCGCCATGAGCTTGGGGTAGTCCTGCTCCGGCGCGGAATCGGCTTGGGCCAAAAGCTCTCGGGTGCGCGGGGAATCGTAGTTGAGGTAGTAGTCCGGATCACCAAAAAGGGTTGGTACATCGCGCGGCTCCACGTGGGAGATGAGCGACATCTGATAGTCTTTCGCGCCCATGACCTGGCCCAACCACACGGCCGGGAATTCGGCGGATTCCAGGTTTACCTTAAAACCGACCTCAGATAGCTGCGAGTACAGCAACTCGGCGACGGTCTGCGCGTAGGGCAGCGTCGGCGTGGTCAGCGTGATTTCTGTGCCTTCCGCGCCGGCCTCCGTGAGCAGCTGGCGGGCCTTTTCTGGGTCGTAGTCGTAGTAGCGCTTTTCTTGGAACCACGGATCCGTGGGCGGGATGGGTGCACCGCCGGTGTCCTTGGCCATCCCATTCCACAAAATGTCATTGGCCGCCTTGCGGTCTACGGCATAGCCCACGGCCTGGCGCACGCGCGGATCATCGAAGGGAGCTCGGGCATTATTCATGGACAACAGCACCTCCCCGTTGGTGGTGCCTACCTCGGTGGAAATGTCCTCTTTAATATCATCGAGCAGCCCTGGGTTCTGCACTCCCCAGACCACGTCCACGCCACCGGCCTGCAGGGCATTGACCGAAGAGATGGTGTCCGGGAAGTAGCGTACGGTGACATCCTGTGCGGCGGGCTTTCCCCAGTATCCGTCCCGAACGTGGAGCGCTACGAACTCAGAAGGCGCGAATTTGGTGACTTCAAAGGGCCCAGTGCCCACCGGTTGCGCGGCCAGGTTATCCATGCCGCTCGGCGTCATCATCGCGCCGGTGGCCGTTCCCATGGACCATAGCCAGCCATTCGATGGCTGCTTGAGGCTCACCTTTAAGGTGTGGTCATCGATCGCGGTGGCCTTTTCTACTGGATCCATGGCTGCGGAGATACCGTTGGTCCACTTCTGGCGCACGTAATTAATGGAAAAGGCAGCGGTGTCTGCAGTGAAGGCATCGCCATTGGTGAAGGTGACGCCCTTGCGCAGGTCGAAGGTATAAGTCCGGGCGTCATCGCTGATATCCCACGAGGTGGCAAGTCCTGGGGTGATAGAGCCGTCCTTATCAATGCGCACGAGAGTCTCGTAGACATTGTCCATGAGGACGGCGGGGATGGCAGCACCGCCTGTCGTGGTGAAATCTAGCGAAGTGGCAGCCGAGGTGGACGCCACGGTAAGAAAAGAGAGGGCAGAATTACCATCTGCCTGGGAGGTATCAACCACCGCGGTATGACCCGCAGAGCACGCCGAGGCGGCCCCCACGGCAACCACCATGGCGAGGCTTCCTAGCGCCTTGGCGGCGCGAAATCTTCTCATAGAAAGCAGGGTAGCCGGTGGCTAAAGCTGCCGTGAAACCTATGCAAGATTTCCCGGCGTGGGGATAACTTCTAGGGGTGAAACGCCCCCACGTACGCTATTCATAGCCAGCTTCATGCGGTCCGCACGGTAGAGGTACACCGCCAATTCCACCGGTTCGCCGGAGTGGTTGGATATTTCCATCTGCAGGCGCCACAGCGGGGTGCCTGGGGCCACGCCGAGAGCCTCGGCATCCTCGGCGGTGGCTTCCTCCAGCGTGAGCTCGCGACGCACATTATCAAAGTCCACGCCGCATTCGCGCAGGCGCGCATGGATGGAGCCCGCATCGGCATCAAAGTCCAAAATGTGCTTGCCCACCACCATGGGAAAATACATGCGCTCTACGGCGATAGGATCGTCCTCGGTATAGCGCACTCGGTGGACAAAGACCACGTTTTGTTCTGGGGCCACGCGCAAAAAGCGGGTGATTTCCCGGGGCGCACGGCGGCGCGCCAGCCACAGAGTGTGCTGCTGCGGGTCGACGTCATATTCGCTCAACCAACTGGTAATTGAGTAAATGGATTCAAAATGCTCCGCCTGTGTGGAGGCTAGAACAGTCGAGCGCCGCCCGCGGCCGGAGGAAACAAGCCCTTTGGCGCGAAGAGCTGCAACCGCTTGGCGCACCGGCCCGCGGGAGGAGGAGAATTTCTCGCACAAATCGGCCTCGCTGGGCAAGAAATCTCCTGGTTGCAGCATGCCAGAGCTGATCTGTTCTCGCAGGTAATTAGCGATCTTTCTATGCTGCTGTTTATCGCTTGGGCTCATTCAACCTTTGTCCTTAGTCTCTCCGGGGCCTTTCGCAGCGGAGCGAAACACGTTAATGTTATTCCATTTTTCTACGGCACGCTAATGCAATAGCGTCACTTAGAAACTACGCGCTATTCGGGCGAAAGGCACTACTTAAAAGACCACGCGCCGCTCTATCAGCGCTAGGTCGGTAGAGGATCGCGCTAGCCTAAGTTTTCGTGGACGAGAGCACCGAAACGATTGAAGTACGCGAAGCCGGTGGAACCGCGCGCCTGGGCAAGGCGGTGACGGTGGTTGTCATCATCGCCGTCGCGCTGCTAGTAATCGGTGGGGTGCTTATTTACTCGGCAGTGCAGGAGCCGGCTGGAACCCGCTTGCATACCGTCTACCTCATTGCTGCCCTCATGCCCTTAGCCGGGGCCCTTTGCGCGATGTTGGCGTTGGTGGCCTCCGCGCGCCGCCGATCTCGTGCGCTGCTGCGCATTGGCGAGGAAATTTCCTTGCCTTTGCAACGGGCTAGCTTTCCGGCCGCTGAGCTAGACCGCATGCAATTCTATTCGCTCGAGCCGGGCCAGAATTTCCTTGCCCTGATTCCGCGTGGGGTACGCGTTTCTACCTTGGACGAAGCGCAGCAGTATTCGGCGCGCCTGCCGGAGCAGGCGAACCTGGGGCCGCGGGAACTCGAGGGAAAACTCCGGGAACTGTTTCCCGAGGTGTCCATTGACCATCTAGGCCAAGTAAAAGCTGAGGACTAGCTCGGGGTGCCGGCTACGCGTGCCGGATTAAGCTCCCAGCCTTGTGCCAGTAGCTGCATATTCTTAATTACTTGCCCATGCGAGCTAGATTGCAGTGAGACCATGAGCTCATCGGCTTGGGCATGCTTTTGGAAAGTATCGAGGTAATCTGCTACCTCATCTGCGGTGCCGACCGCAGAGTACTTCAACATATCTAGGATTTGCTGGCCTTGGTACGAACTGATGATTTGCTCGACCTGCTCATCAGTGAGGTGCTTGCCGCGGCCGGCAAAAGCCTTGACGCGGTTGAAACACACCCGCTCGTATTCTTCCTGTGCCTCCTGGGTGTTTTCAGCGGCGGTGACGTTGACACCGGCGATGACATAGGGCTTGCTAAAGCGCTCAGAAGGTTGGAAGTGCTCGCGGTAGTAAGTGGTAGCCTGCTCCAGATGCTGCGGCGCGAAGTGGGAAGCAAAGGCATACGGCAGACCGAGCTTTGCGGCTAGCGAAGCACCAAACATGGACGAGCCCAAGATATAGATCGGCACATTGGTATTGGCACCAGGAATGGCGCTAACCCCTGGGATATAAGACTTGCCTTCGAGGTAGGAGTTAAGCTCCTTGACGTCCTCAGGGAAGCGCTCGGCGGAGTGGGCATCGCGGCGCAGAGCGCGGCCCAGGGTATTCATATCCGTGCCGGGGGCGCGGCCCACGCCCAGATCGATGCGCTCGGGGTACATCTCCTCCAAGGTGCCGAATTGCTCGGCGATGACATACGGGGAGTGGTTTGGCAGCATCACGCCACCAGAGCCTAAACGGATGCGCTCCGTCTTCGCGCCGATATGGGCGATGAGCACGGCCGGGGAAGAGGACATGATGGACTTCATATTGTGGTGCTCGGTGTACCACATGCGGGAATATCCCAGCTTTTCTGCCTTCTGGGCCAATTGCACGGAGCGGGCAATGGACTGGGCCGGGGTCTCGCCCTCATAGATGGTGCAGAAGTCCAAGACGGAAAGATGCGCGCGTTCGGTCACGGGGAGGGCCTTCCTTCGTTTGATGCTCTTTAGGTTCTTCTATCTCAACGCTACGCGTTTCCACGCTATTCCGAGCAGGGCGCGGAAAGGGCAGCGGCTAAAGAGAGGGGACGGCACAAAAATCCCCTCCGTCTCGGCGCCTTAGTGCAGCGGGGAGGAGAAGGAGGGGGATGCGCAGGTGGAAAGTAGGCCTAGGCCTCGGCCAGGGCGTCGGCTTCGGCGGATTCTTCCGCAGGTGGGTTAGCAGCGGCGTGCTTCTCGCCGGCCTTGGTGGCGATATCGATGACCAGGCCGATGACCGCGGCGATGGCGGTAGGAACAATCCAGCCCAGGTCCACGGATTGGCCGGGTGCCAGGCTCAAGAGGGGATCGAGTGCCTCGGTACCCCAGCCTTGGGCGGCGATGACAGATAGCGCCGACCACAGCACAGAAATCCACAGTGCCAAGCGGTAGGTCCAGTAGAAGACCACGGATTTCTTAACCACCGGCTGGATCAGGGTGAGGGCGATCAGGGAGATGGCCGGCGGGTACAGGAAGGTGATGAATGGAACCGCAATGGAGAGCACTGTATCCAGGCCTTGGAAGGCAAAGAGGATGGACAATGCGGTAAATAGGCAGGCCCAGACGTGGTACTTCACCTTGGGCATCAGCATTTCAAAGAAGGCCGAGGTGGAGGTGATAAGACCCACCGCAGTGGTCATGCACGCTAGGATGACGATGGCAGAAAAGATGGCCTGGCCGATGGTGCCCATGGTGAGATTTGCGGCGTCGGCAAGCAGGGGCGCTCCCGACTCATAGGACTGGCCATTAGGGATAGTCTGGCCTACCCAAGCCAGGCCCAGGTAGATGGCGGCCAGCAGCGAACCGGCAACGAGCGCGGCGGTGATGGTGCCGTTAACCAAGGACTTTTTGGTTTTAAAGCCCTTGGAGCGCAAAGAGCCGACAATCACGATAGAAAAGGCCAGGCCCGCAATCGCGTCCATCGTGTTATAGCCCTCGAAGAGGCCGGTGACCATGGGGGAAGAAGCATAATCCTCGGTGGGGACCTGCGGATCGCGCCCATTGCTGATGGAAGCCAAGGCGATAAGGATAATCAGCAGGCCTACCAGAGCTGGGGTGAGGAATTTACCCAGGGTATCGATGATGGTGTTGGGGCGCCAAGCCAAAAACAGCGCGATAAGGAAGAAGACGATATTAAAGATGCCATTGGCCATGGTGCCTTCCCAACCCAGCAGCGGGGTGATGGCGGTTTCCATGGAAACAGCGCCGGTGCGCGGCAGGGCGTAGAAAGCCCCAATGGCCAGGTAAGCCATCACGGAAAAGACTAGGCCAAAAAGCACGCCGCCGTTGGAACTTAGATCGCGCACGGAGCGGCCAGAAATGGCGACGGCAACAATGGCTAGGACCGGAAGGAGCACGCCGGCGGCGAGGAAGCCGAGAACGGCGGGCCAAAAATTGGTGCCGGCCGATACGCCCACCATGGGTGGGAAGATGAGGTTGCCGGCGCCGAAGAACATCGAAAATAGCATCAGCGACGCGATCACGATGGTGGCGCCGGGCTTGGAGGTGCTTGACGCAACTGGAGTAGCCATTGTGGGTCCTTAATTTTCCATGTACAGCTAGTATGCGATGGGGCTCCCATTCCGCCGAGGGTGGTGGCGGGGCGGGTGCGTCCTCGCGGTCCGAGATGGCGGGTCACGCCTGTTCGTGTAATGAGACATTACCGCCCACATGGTGAGAAATCAAAGCATGGGGTGATGCAGGATACACGCCGTCCCCCTGCCGGTCCCGCTTAGTCGAGCGCGGCGAAGGCGCGCTCCATGCGGTCAAGCGCCTCTTCCAAGATCTCGCGCGAAGTGGAGAAGTTTAACCGCGCATGACCTGGGCCACCGGTGCCAAAGGTATCGCCCTCATTGAGCGCGACTTTCGCGTTCTCCCGTAGCCACTTTGCCGGCTGCGGGTTGCCGCCAATGGCGGTATCGGCAAAGTCCAACCACAACAGGTACGTAGCCTCCGGCTTGCTGGTCTTCAGCCCGGGAATGCGCTTTGGCAGTTCTTCCACCAACCAATCACGGGTCTCGCGCAGGTAGGCCACTTCCTCATCGAGGAAGCTGCCGCACTCGCGGTAGGCGGTCTCTGCAGCCAATACGCCCAAGGTGCCCGTTCCGTCCTTGGCCACGCCAGTCAGCCCATTCCACGTCTGGGCATCGGCCGAATTGGAGAAGATCATCTGCGCGCATTTCAGACCTGCAGTATTAAATGCCTTAGAGGTCGCGGTGACCGTAATGGTGCGCTCCGCGGCCGCCACGCTAAGCGACGCCACCGGAATATGCCGCCCTTCATAGACCAACGGGGCATGGATTTCATCGGCCAAGATCCGCGCGTCATACTTCTCCGCCAGTTCGACCAGGCTGGTGAGGAACTCTTCATCCAAGACGCGGCCGAGTGGGTTATAGGGGTTGGCGAGCAGGATGGAGCCAGCACCTTGCTTGAAGGCGCGCTCAATATCGTCGAGCTCCAGGCTAGTTTCGATCTTCTCGCGCCCTGCGGTACGCGGTAGCTCCAGCAGCGGTGGGTAGGAAGGCACCGGCACGATGACGGGGGAATCCTCGCGGGTGAAGTACTCCACTCCGAGCAGTAGGCCGCGCACCACATCGCCGATCCAGAAAATATGATCTGAGTTGGGGCGCCAGCCGTAGCGCTTGTCATAAAAATCAGCCACTGCCTCCCGCAGCCCCGAGGCCTTGGGCGCTGGGGTATAGCCGAAGGTTTCCTTATCCACCATATCCTCCAGCGCCTTCTTAATGGCGGGCGCAGTAGGGAAATCGGACTCCGCAATCCACAGTGGCAACACGTCTTCTTCAAAGACGGTCCACTTGCGGGTTCCGCGGGCTTGCAACTCTTCTAGGCTAGGAAACTCCATGGGCACAACCATAACGCGAAGCCCGCGGCCACCCCACCGCTTCTATGCGCTTTTATTCATCTGGCTAATCTCCCTGGGCCGTTGCGGACTCGGAGCCGTGTGCCTCCTCTGCATCGTCGGCTTCGGAAGCAGGGCCGGAGACAAAGCCATATTTCTTCAAACGGCGGCGATCCGCAGCCGAGGTGGATTGGGTGAGTTTGAGCAGCTCGGCATAAATGCCGCCGGATTGGGCCAGCTCGGCCGGCGAGCCCATTTCATCGATGCGCCCGCGATCCAAGGTGATGATGGTATCTACGTCCGCAATCGTGGACAGGCGGTGGGCAATAATCAGCGTGGTGCGGTCCTTCATTAGCTCATCTAGGCCGGCCTGCACGGCGCGCTCGGACTTGGTATCTAGCGCCGAGGTGGCCTCATCCAGCACCAAGATAGGGGCATCTTTGAGCATGGCGCGCGCGACGGAGACGCGCTGCTTCTGCCCGCCGGAAAGCTTGAGGCCGCGTTCACCAATGACAGTGTCATAGCCATCCGGGAAGGCCTGGATGAACTCATGGGCATTGGCGCGCTTGGCGACGTCCACGATTTCTTCTTCCGTGGCACCCGGCTTTCCGTAGGCGATGTTCTCGCGAATGGTGCCGGAGAAAAGATAGGACTCCTGGAAGACCACGCCCACCGAGGCGCGCAGGCGCGAGGCGGTGAGATCGTCTACCCGGTGCCCCAGCACATCGAGGTGTCCAGCCGAGGGGTGGTACAGGCCCAACAGCAGGTTCACCAAAGTCGACTTGCCGCCGCCGGACTCACCCACGAGCGCTACCTTGTGGCCCTCGGCGGCGGCGAAGGAAATATCCTCCACCACTGGCTTGCCTTCCTCGTAGGCAAAGGAGACGTGGTCAAAGGAAAATACCGGCGCGCCGGACCTGGGCTCGAGCGGCGGGATAGGAGTGAGATCCAGTTGCGGGGTATCGGAGCCGGTGGTGGCGGCTACCAGCTCGCGCGAGGCGGTGGGTTCGAGGTCTTCTTCCATGACCTTGAAATAGTCTTTAGAGCCGGCGATCGCGCGCTGGGCAGAGTCGACGATCCAGCTCATCATGAACACCGGCTGCTTGGCCATGGCCACCATCTGCAACAACATGACCATGTCACCGAGGGTGAAGTGGCCCTCGAGCGTGCGCCAAAAGACCACCGCATAAATGCCCAAGAAGATTAATGCCATGGCAATCCCGCGGAAGGTATCCATCAAGTGCCACCAGTTGGATTGCGGCTTGGTGGTATCAACCACGCTACGGTAGCGGCGAGCAAAATGGTCGAGCTCGCGGGTCTCGCTCACGAAGGACTTAGCTACCTTGACCTGGCCGATGACCTCCGCAAAGCGGCCATTGGCTAAGTCGATATTTTCATTTTTGGTGGCCTCAAATTTTTGCCAGCGCTTCGAAGTCAGCGCCGTAAGCCACATATAGACGGGGAAGAGCAGAGCCAGCAAGATGGCCAGCGGCCAGTAATACCACGCGGTAATGGCCAGCACGGCGACGGTCTGGATGATCATCGTGAAAAAGTTATTAGAAAAGGACTGCACGAATTGCGTGATATTGGCAATCGAGCGATCTAGCCGGGCGATGATCGTGCCGGTGACCTGGTTATCGTAATAGCTTTGGGGAAGTGCTAAAAGCTTGGAAAAGTAGCGAGTGGACAGGATTTGGCGCAAGCGCGCGACCATGACATCGCCGATATAGCCGCCGATATTGCGGAAGAGGGCATTGGCGGCATCGGCAAGAAAAAGCGCAAAGGCCAAGAGCAAAACGGTGCGCAGCGCAGCGTCGACCGGGCCATCGTTTTGCAGAGCCTCCACGATGGTATCGGTGGCCTGGCGGGTCAAAAAGGGAGAGACCAAAGCCAGCACCGCGGTGACCGCGGCGGCGGCTAGCACGCCGAGATAAAAAGGCCACAGGGCAGAAGCACTGCGGGTGATGCGCAAAATGGAATTCATAAATGACCACACTCAATTCAAAACGGCGGGTAGTGCGCGAATTTAGGAAATAGGAGAGATTTAAGCGACTGCCCAGTATGCCACATGCGGCGTTAACGAGCGTAAATGCCTAAGTTCCGGAAGGAGTAGGCTAAGGTACTTGTGCAGAAATACAACAATCTTCGCGTGCAAAGGATCCATCCACGGTGAAAATTTCTCACACACTCGGCGCGGGCGTGGTCAGCGTTCTCGCCGTGACCCTGACCGGATGTAGCGTTCTCCAGCCGGAAGAAACAGGGCTCGGGGACAATATCACCGTCTCCAGTTCCGAAGAGGCTCCGTATGAGGCCAAGGACACCGACGATAAAGAGGTCACCTCTAACCTGGCCGAACCCGTTGAGGATAAAGGCCTTGGCGTGAGCTGGGAGCTGCAAGGAGTGTATTCCGATAATAACTCCGGTGGCTCCGTGGTGACAATCCTGCTGAAGAATGAAAACGACGTGCCCTTGCCGGTCGACGCCTTTGAAGATCCCACCCTTGAGCGTGCCGACGGCAACGGCGGCTGGGCCAAGATCAACTCCTTGCGCTATGACAAGGAATCTGCCCCAGACGTGGAGCCACCGGGGCTCGATCACCCGTTGGGCGCGGGCGCCTCGGTAAACCTGCAGTACCGCTTTGACGTCACGCCTGGCAACCTGTGGAATGCCCGCTTGCACATTGGCAACGTGACCTGGGTAGGAGACCTTAATCTATGACGGAACTTGTAGTCTTGGCCTCTGCCGCGGGTGAACCCATCGGCACCGCTCCCAAGGCCGAAGTTCATACCACCGATACTCCGCTGCATTTTGCCTTCTCCGCCTGGCTAACCTGCGGCGGCAAGGTGCTGGTAACCCGCCGCGCGCTGGGCAAGCTCACCTGGCCCGGGGTGTGGACCAATGCCTTCTGCGGCCACCCCGCCCCCGGCGAGGAAACCGCCGATGCGGTCCTGCGCCGCGCCACCTTTGAGTTGGGTATTGCGCCTGAAGACCTATCTACCCCGCAGCTTATCCTGCCAGACTTTTCTTATCGCGCAGTGGATTCCTCGGGCACGGTAGAAAATGAAATCTGCCCCGTGTACACGGTGGAGCTTTCCGCCGACGCCGCCTGGGAACCCAACCCAGACGAAGTGGATTCCTACCAATGGGTCGAGCCGGCGCAGCTTTTCGCCGCGGCCGATGCTATGCCCGGAGTCTTTAGCCCGTGGATGATTGACGAGCTAGCGGACGATAGATTGCGCGCTGCGCTGTAATTTCGGCGCGCAGTCTTATAGGTCATCTTCGTCGTAGAAGGCTGCGGCCACATAATCCAAGGTGGCATAGGCTAGGCGGCGCTCGCCCGTATCCAGGTCAAATTCCAGCACGTTATGGTCATCGCCGTAGCTGGGGAATCCGGGCTTGCCAGTGGTGGCAAAGTGGCGCAGCCACTCATTGAGCTCACTGGCGGGGGTTTCCTCGCCGGTCTCGTTCCCTCTTCCGCCAAACAGCGGGCCCAATTCCGCACAATGCACCGCAGGAGAATCGGTGCGCGTAAACTCCATCATCCACGTCGGGCCCGGGGAATGCGCAGCCACCTGGGCGGCCCACCGGCGCACGGCGGCGTCACCGATGAGACGGCCCATTGGCCGCTGCGGATCCACGTAGTGCGCCAGCTGCCGCCACTGCTTGAAGCGCTCGTGCGATATGCCAAATTTGGGCGAAAGGTAGCTGGTAATAAAACCGGCTAGCGCCATCTTGTCTATGCGCTGTGCGGCGGGCATATCGTAGAACTCATCGCGGGCAGAGGTCACCACGAGGGGGATATCCGCCAGCTCCTCGGCCTGCAATGGGGCAGGGCCTAAAGCGACGTCGAAGCGGTATTTCTTGCGGAACTTGGCATAACCCTTGGCTAGCGATTCTGGGTCCAATTTCTCCAGAGCTTGGCGCGTTATGGGCACACCGAGGCACTTGCGCAGATCCGCCACGCGGTGCTCAAAGCGGTCGCGCGGGAACGCTGGCGAGAGTGCCAGTACGCGGCGGAAACCACCCCGGAAGTGATCGCGGCGCGCCAGCCACAGGCTCATCGCCGCACCGGCGGACTGGCCCACCAGAGTGATATTAGTCTTATCCCCGCCGAAGGCCTCGATATTGTCCTGCAACCACTCCAAAGCCAGCAGGCAGTCATCGATGCCGCGGTAGCGGTCCGCCTCATCGCCATCAAAGCGCGCGAAACCAGCCAAACCCACGCGGTAGCCCACCTGCACTTGAATAACGCCGTGGCGCGCATTTGTCGTAGCCGTAAGACGCGGGTCTTCGTGCGTTCCGTGCTCGTAGCGCCCGCCATGGATATAGACCACGACGGGGCACTCGGCGGCGTCGGCAGGCGCGGTAATAAACAGCGCAATGTCGTCTGGATGCGGCTCGCGGGCATCCTGGTCACAGGTGCCCTCTAGTGGCTTGGCGGGGGAGAAGGGGCTGGGTATGGTGCTATAGCGCACCGAGTGGAAATAGTGCAGGCCATCTCGGCGCACGCCGGTAATCCGGCCGGAGGCGGTGGCAACGGTAACGGGTATTTGGGCACTCGACATGTCTGCCAGATTACCGCGAGCAAGTAGGATGAGGTGCCATGGAGTGGTTGACGAGCTTGGGCAGCACGCTCTCGCAGCTTTTGGTGCAGGCGCCCGTATGGATACAAATGATTATCGTGGTGGCCATTGCCGTGCCACTCATGGTGGTCATCGCCTGGTGCCTCATGTGGGCAGTCGACCGCGTGGCCAACCGCGCCGCAGGCGTGATTTCTCAGCAGCGCAACCGCCGCACTAAAGTAGACCACCATGGCTGAGGAAAACAACGAGCGCGCACAGCAGGAACGCGCCGAGCTGCGCGCCAATCCGCGCGAGGGCCTCTGGGACCCCGAGTCCAAGCGCGCCGCCCAGTCTTCCGCCGCAACAGATACACTGGGCGCGCAGCCGATAAAGCGCAAGCGTGCCCTGCCCAAGTCCCGCGTCTCGCTCACGCTGTGGACAATGATCGCCCTCATCGTCATTGTCGCGCTCATTGGCCTGTGGACATAAAGAACCCGCCGATGGAGCCGCGCGGGAAAATCCAGTGCTAGCTCTTGCGGCTGGTGGATTCCAAACGCTGGAAGAATTCCAGCCCAGGAAGATCCTCGATAAGTAGGGCATTACCGGCCGTATCGCACAGCGGCACGCACCAATTGGGATAAAGCTCGTGGGTAGTGCCCGGCTGATTTTGCGCGCGTACATCACCCACCATGTCCACCAAGCTGGTGCACACAAGCGCCGAAGGCGTGCCAGCGATATACCGGTGCAGGGCCACGCTGAGATCCTCCTCCGCGCCGCGGGACGCGCGCCCATCCGGATCCACGCGGTAATCGCGCTGCGGCAATAAGCCGCGGTCAGCTACCGCTCCCAGCACGCGGGCCTGCCACTCGATGTCATCGTGCTGCTGATCATCTACCGAGCGGTTCAGCACGCCCAAACGCGCGCGGAGTGAAATATGCTCGCCGCGCAGGTACGCCAAGGTCGGCGGCAGATCGTGCGTATTGACCGAGGACAGCGCCAGCTTGCGGTACTTTTCCTGTGGCAGCGGGGAGTAGTTATCATCGTCGCGTTCAAACCATACGATGGATGTTCCCAATACCGCCTTGTGGGCGAGGACATCTTGTACCCATGGCTCCAGGGTGCCGAGGTCCTCACCAATGACCACCGCGCCGGCGCGCTCTGCTTCTAGCGCCAAGATACCCACCATGGCCTCAAAGTCATAAGAGACATAAGTGCCCGTCAGCGGGCTGGCCATGCGGGGGATCCAGTACAGACGGAATAGGCCCAAAATGTGGTCCACGCGCACGCCACCGGCATGGCGCAACACGGTGGAGAGCATCTCGCGCCACGGGGCGTAGCCCGCCGCAGCCAGGCGCTGCGGGTGCCACGGCGGTTGCGACCAATCCTGGCCTTGCTGGTTATAGTCATCCGGCGGTGCACCTACCGAACATTGCGGCGCCAAGTATTCGGTGAGGTTGACCGCATCGGCGCCACCCGGGTGCACACCCACGGCCAGGTCGGTGACTAGGCCGAGGCTCATGCCGGCATCGAGCGCGCGCTGCTGGGCGGCGGCCAGCTGCTCATCGCACAGGAATTGCAGCCAAGAATAAAAGCGGGTGAGCTTATCCATATCCAGGTCCTCGGCATGGCGCTGGCCCGATTGCGCCGCGGCATCCTGCTGCGCGCACCACGCCGCGAAATCACGCAGTCCACGGCCCTCCTCGCGGGCGTAGCGCACGAAGGCCTCCTCACGCTCCGGGGTGGGCTGGTAATTAAAGAGCTCGCGCAGCACCTGTAGTTTGGCCTCAAAAATGGTGTCGCGCTCAATTTCCTCGGCGCTGCGGTTGCGCTGGCGAAACTCCTCCGCCAGCTCGCGCACATCTTCCTGTAAGTCCTCTGGCAAGAGCTTGAGCTCCGGGATGGATTCGATGTGCAGGTAGAGCGGGTTGATAAAGCGCCGCGTGGTGGGCAGGTAAGGCGAATTTTCCATCGGCGGCAGCGGCTCGGCCGCATGCAGCGGGTTGACCAGCAAGAAATCCGCGTGCGGGGCGAGTGTTTCTGCCAGCTGGCCTAAGTCCTGGAAATCACCAATGCCCCACGAGGAATCCGAGCGCACCGAATAGAGCTGCGCCATCACGCCGCTAATCGGGCGCTCCACAAATTGATCGGCCGTAGAAAGGCGCGCCGGGGTAATGATGAGCGGGCAGGCATGCTTGCCGATGCCCCCGGACTCCAGCACCAATTCGTGGTAACCCATGGGCAGGTCCCCGGGAATGTGGAAGCTCGCCTCGCCCCAAAGCGTGCCATCGACGTTGGCGTCCGGGGCATCATTGGGATCCTGGTAGACCTCGCGGGTGCCGCCGCCTTCTAGCTCGATGTGTAGGTCGGCCGCAGCGCCAGCGTGGACGTGGACTACAAACCCGCGCTCTAGGCCCTGCGGTGCGACGACGCAGTGGGGGAGGGGCTGGGAGGAGCGGTCCAAGTAGTCGTCGTAAAGCAGCTGCGTTAATGCTGCATCGTCTGGGTCGTCATCGATATTGATGCTCAAGGCGCGCAGGGTATAGATGATGGTGTCTTCAGCGACGTGGACGGGGAAACCAGACTGGGAGGTATAGCTGGTGGCCACACCGTGGCGCTGGGCGAGTTCTTCAAGCAAGGCGCGGGTAATCACAGGCCACATTGTGCCACGGGTGCAACGCGCCTGCTGGGGAACAGATTGGTACAGTAGGCGGAGATTAATAATTAGCTGTTCGAAAGGACACCGCGTGACCCTGCAAGAAGTCCACACCCCAGCCCAATTTACTATCGAGCCGGGCGAAACCTGCCTGACCGCCCTGATGGACACCGCGAAGAAGCGCCCACATGGCGTGATGTTTACTCGCCCTGCCAACTACGAATGGGTCAACGTCACCGGCAAAGAATTTATCGATGAGGTTTTTGAGGTAGCCCAAGGGCTCATCGCCTTGGGTGTGGAGCAGGGAGACCGCGTCGCGCTGATTTCCGCCACCCGCTATGAGTGGTCCCTGCTGGACTTTGCCATCTGGGCCGCCGGTGCGGCCTCCGTGCCGGTCTATCCTTCCTCTTCTGCCTCCCAGGTGCGCTGGATCATCGAAGACTCCGGCGCCGTGCTCGCCATCACGGAAACCCGCGAGCATTCCGAGCTGGTTGAAAACCTGGTCTTGCAAGAAGACGGCGAGCCCAACCTCAAGGGCTCTCCCTCCCAGCTGCGCCGCGTGCTGGAAATTAACTCCTCTGCCATCGATACCTTGAAGTTCGAGGGCCGCGGCGTGGCCACCGAGGAGGTCTACGCCCGCATCAAGGCCACCTCCACCGATGATTTGGCCTCCCTGGTGTATACCTCGGGCACCACTGGGCGCCCTAAGGGCTGTATCTTGACCCATCGGAATTGGCTGGCCCAGACCCGCGGTCTGTGCACCAACCCGATTGGCATCTTCGCCGTGCCGGGCAGCCATACCTTGACCTTCCTGCCGCTGGCACACGTCTTTGCCCGTGCGGTATCCATTGCGGTGGCCATGCGCGGTGCCTCCCAGAACCACTGGTCCGATTTTTCCACCATTTCTATCGAGTTCGCCCGCTCCCGCCCGAACGTCATTTTGGGTGTGCCACGTGTCTTTGAAAAGGTGCGCAACTCCGCTGCCGCTAAGGTGGCCGATTCCGGCATCAAGACCTTGCTTTTTGAGCAGTCTGAGAAGGTAGCCATCGAGTACTCCAAGGCTTTGGATAAGCCGGAGGGCCCGGACCGCCTGCTGAAAGCCAGGCACAAGGTCTTTGACAAGCTGGTGTACTCCACCATCCGCAAGGGCGTGGGTGGAAACGTGAACTACTGCATTACCGGTGGCTCGGCCATGGGCCATGACTTGCTGCACTGGTACCGCGGTATCGGCATCCCGGTCTATGAGGGCTATGGCTTGACCGAGGTCGCCGCCGCGGCCGCGGTGGACTTTGTGGATCAGTCCATCGGCACCGTTGGCCCGCCGATGGGTGGCGTGACCTTCCGCATCAATGACGAAGGCGAAATCTGCATCAAGGGCGATATCGTCTTCCACGGCTACTGGAATAACCCAGAAGCCACCGCGGAGGCCCTCGAGGATGGCTGGTACAACACCGGTGATTTGGGCGAGATTGATGAGGACGGCAAGCTCGTTATCACCGGGCGCAAGAAGGACCTCATTGTCACGGCCGGTGGCAAGAATGTTTCGCCTGGGCCGATGGAAGACATCTTGCGCGGCCACCCGCTTATCTCCCAGGCCATGGTGGTAGGCGATGGCAAGCCCTTCGTCGGCGTGCTGTTGACCCTGGATCCGGATATCCTGAAGCGTTGGAAACTGGATCACAATATTCCGGAAAATCGCCCCATGCGCGAGCTGGCTACCGATCCCACCCTGCGCGCGGAGCTGCAGGATGCCATCAACCAGGTCAACGCCACCGTTTCCCATGCGGAGGGCATTAAGAAGTTCTACATCCTCGAGTCCGATCTCACCGAGGAAGGAAACGAGCTGACCCCCACCATGAAGGTTAAGCGCAACGTGGTAGCGCAGCGCTATGCTGCGGCCATCGAGCACCTTTACAAGCGCTAAAACCACACTGCGGGGACACCCGAGGATTTCCCTCGGGTGTTTCTTTTTGCCGTGCTTGCCGATGCCCCTCAGTGCAGCTCACCCCACCACCCTCACCCCAGCAGAGGCGAACCTGCCATAAACCTGTGAACGGCTTCGGAGTGTCGCACGCCCGCGGCGACTGATCTGGCATAGAGTCGTGAAGCGTTACAGCAAACCTCAACCTCTACTAGAGGTTAGAAATGAGACTGCGGAAGGAGTGGCTCGAAGCCAATGCACAAAATCGCCGCCGAGCTGCGCCACCGCGAGCTCACACAAGAAATTTATAATATCGGCGACGAAGTCGCAGAATATCTCGAGCACCTCATTGAAGCCATCGAGGATTGGGACGAAGAGCTGTGCATGGATTGCCTGGCTGAGCTAGGCGATATCGTCGAAGATGCCCGCGTGGATTCTGGTAGGTGCGTGGGCGAACTGATGGGCCTGCGCCAAGCCTTGGTCTCTGGCGTGCGCTCCGGTACCATTTCCGCCGCTTCTTCCGGCGTCAATGATGTGGAAGAACCGGAACAACTCACTCCCCGCCTGCTGGATGGGCGATTCCCCATCTCCAAGCCCATCGTGGTGCACCAGCTGGCTGAATCCCTGCGTTGCCGAACCCAGGCGGTAGCGGATTATCTCCGCGAGGTAGTCGAGTACGTGCTCGCACAAACCGATGCCGTCGCGCGCAACCTCGATATGGTCTCCCTGCCGCACCTGTACAAGCGCACCGGCGAGTCCGCCCTAATTGCGGTCCAAGCGTGGAAGCACACTGTGCTCGATACGCACCCAGCCTATGTGCGCACGATGCGCGGGCATAACCCGCCACAGTTTCTAGAGGAACGCGCTCGCATTGCCGCGGTGGTAGAAAAGGTCCGAGCCAAGCGCGAGGCTGCCCGCCGGGCTACAACCGCATAATGCACTAAGACTTCCTTGTTTTATACAAGGGTATGCTCACGGCCACCGAGAATCCCTCTCTCGGTGGCCGTTGAAGTTTTCCCACCCGACTTAAACCCCTCGATACCTCAAAGTGGGTAAATACTTAGGGAAATTTTAGGTTAACGGCCGTTCTGTATGGCTTCTATCATTCCTGTTCACCCACGTATGTGCCGTATTCAGGAGGTTTTTGTTGCCGGGTCAACCTTAAAATATGTGTAGAAAATACTTTAATTGCGCTGTAGGGTATTTTTCGTCCGGGCAAGCACCGCAATTGAGCTCCATCCACACGCGGTGCACGCACACGAATTCCTTAACCACACTTCAAGGGAATACATCCATGGGCGCACGCCGAACTTCTCGCCTCATCTCTAGCGCAGTGGCCGTAGCCACTTTCTCTTCCATTACCGCCGTTCCCACCGCCTTCGCCGCTGAAGCCACCGCCTTCGTCGAAGAAAAGACCACCGACGATACCGTCAACCTTAACGGCGTCGAATTCGATGAAAACGGCAAGCTGCTCGAGGAAAACAACGCCGGTGATAAGGCGATGGAGGAACTCGATGCGGAGGAAACCGCAAAGCCGACCTCCCTTGATGAACTCGCACAGACCGAGGCCTCCAACGATGACGTAAACGTCAAGGTGGTCAAGGATGAGAAAAAGGACAAGCTCGTTTGCGAGGTCACTGATGCCCCTGAAAAGGAAGGCAACATGCTCGACCTCAAGCTTGCCCTGGCCAAGGCTTTCTACGATGGCGGCGAGAAGGACAAAACTGTAACTTGGGATCTCTCCCGCGCCTAGGGCATGGCCATTGGTCGCATCGACAACGCCGATGCCGAGATTGACATGAACAACCCCGACGCTGCGAAGAAGACCGTTTCTGGTCTGCTTAAGTTCGCCGATGGCGCCTTCGGCAAGGGCACCAAGGTTATCCTCAAGCTCTTCAACGCTGCCGTTACCATTGCCGGCCTCGTTCCTGGCGCAAGTGTTGCCGGCGACCTGAAGTTGAGCAAGGATCAGCAAAAGAGTATCAAGGACTCCCTAAACAACATTTCCAAGGCTGCTTCCGACTTGGCCGCTGTCAACGCACCGGCCGGCCAGCTCTGCTCCGATATGCTCAACGGCAAGAAGGCCAAGGATCAGCCTGCCGACGCCGAGACCTCCGAGGAGCCTTCCTCCGAAGAGACCACTTCCGAGGCCCCTGCTTCCGAGGAACCCACCACTGAGGAAACTTCCACTGAAGAGGCCACACCAACCGAGTCTGCAGAGGAAACCTCCACCGAGGAGACCACCGCTGACGAGCCGACCTCTGAGAATTCCGAAGAGCCCGAGGAGCCAACTGCTGAGGATTCCACCTCTGAGGAGACTACTGAGCCTTCCACCACCGAATCCGCTGCTGTCCCAGGCAAGGATGGTCAAGACGGCGGCGACGGACGTGACGGAGAGAAAGGCAAGGACGCAGATCTTTCTTCTGTAGCAGGCTTCTCGTTCTTGGCTCCACTTGTAGGTGGCGGCACGGTGCTGGGCATCCTGTCTTCCATTGATTACCTCTACACCCATGGCATGCTGCCGAAGAACAGCGTCCCATGGCGCATCAACCAGTAAGACCTCTCTTTTAAGGCCGTAGCTGGATTTAGTGGAGCCTCCACGAGCATCTGCTCGTGGAGGCTTATTCGTATATGGGCAAAATTTTGGCGCATCTCGCGTGAAGAATTCCTGCCTCCCGCCCTTCGCGCTCACCGGCAGGGCCGAATTCGCGACGGCAGCGCTGCCGGTGAGCGCGAAGGGCGGGGTGGGGGGAAAGACAGGCGTGCGGGTAGGCAGAAGACGCGG
>ERZ1031327.15-NODE-15-length-54728-cov-27.958627_pt1 | contig 54728 bp, 48 predicted proteins | sample MGYA00518211_ERZ1031327 | MGnify/ENA primary metagenome ERZ1031327 (study PRJEB33718, sample SAMN03159839) | human skin metagenome | collected 2014-02-25 | study: EMG produced TPA metagenomics assembly of the PRJNA266117 data set (Human skin bacterial metagenome...
TGAGGGCGGCTCGCGCTTGACCGGCCCGTCCGCCATCGTCGCCACCGGCGAGACCTCCCTTTAGACCGCGTCGGGCCCGACGCGCGCGGTGAGTGCTTAGGCGCTGCGCCCTTCGCCTTCCTCTTTCTCGAATGCTTGCTCTTCGAGGGCTTGGCGGCGCAGGGCGCGATTTTTTACTTCGTTCTTTTCGTACTTCGGCCCGAGCGCAAAAGCGGCGCGGCGGGCCGATAGCCATGTTTCCTTGAGCTCGCGAGCCCGTCCATCGGTCACCTTCAGTAAGGACTCCAGCTCGTTGGTGCTGACCTCTTCCGCGTTGACGCGCAGGTTCAACCGGCGCAGGAACCGTCGAGCGCCCGAAATTTCATAGTGGAAGGCTTCGATAGTGGGGTCGGAGCAATCCAGATCTAAAAGCGCTGGCCGGTAGAGCGTGCGGTCCGCGATCTTCTCCGCCGCCTCGGAGGACCGGAGGTCTTCGTACTCCGCCAAGACGTCCTCAATATCTTCGGCAGAGAGCCGAATAGAGCTGCGCAGCGCCGCCTGCTCCGAGGCGTCCGGCCGAGTATGGAGCATGAGTAGCGCTGCGGCAATAAGCAGCGCCGCGATGAAAACCCCGGGAAGTTTTAGGGTTGCCACAACCGCCACTGATCCGACCAGGATCAGCGCGAGAACCAGCACCCGCCGGGTTCTCGCATTTTCCGGGAAAGGCATCCACACAGCTATTCCACTTGTCCTTCGTGTTGTCCTTAGTGCCCGCCGCAGCCGCAGCCACCAGAGCCACAACCGCAGCCAGCGCCGTCGCCGCAGCCACCGCTGGGCATTTCAATGGAAGCCGTCAGCAGGGCGGTGCCGGCCACAATAGAGTCCTTGGCCGGTAGCTCCTCGTCCCCCGCAGGCAGGCAGAGATCAAAGGGGAAAAGGCCATCCATGACGAGGTGGGCGAATTTCTCGCCGGTCAGCTCATTGGTACGCCACTCGGATTCCATGACGCGGGCCGCAAAAGTAGCGGCTGGGGTAGGAACCTCCGCGCCAGAGCCGGAGGAGATAACCTTCGCTCCCGCGGATTCGAAGACCGCTGGGAACTCGTCCTCGGCCGCCTCATAGGCATCGGCCGACTCGTAGGTGCGCACATCAAGACCCATGGCGGTCAGGGAAATTTGTTGCCATTGCTGCAAGGGTTCGTCGGCAAGCAAAGGCCCCTGCGCCAAGTTTGCAGTGGCCTGGGCGATGGTGGTGCCAAAGGGATCGATAATTTCGAGCAGGGCGAGGACATCGTTGACCATTTCCACGTGGGCAAATCCCTGGGTAACGGCATTGAAGCCAATGAAAGTGGCAAAAGGCTCTACCGCGAGAATATTGAGCTGCGCGCCCGATGGATCGGTGAACTGAATCAGCTGGCCACCGCGTACCTCACCGGTTACGGCCAAGCGGTCGCTGGCGATAGCGGCCTCGACGGCATCCTGCCAACGTTCGAAATTGAGGCCAATGGCCTGCATCTCGGTATTCTGCTTCACCCCAGTGTCCTTAACGTTCATGCCCGCCATTGTATCGCCTTGTAAGCCCAGCCCAGAATCCGCAATTCTCACTTTCGGCCGCAACGTGCCAAAATGAAAGGTAGTATGACCGAATTTTCCCAGCACAATAACGACGATCTCCTCGCCCGCGCGTTCCGCGATAACGACGCCCCAGCCGCGCCAGAGGCGACGCCCACCACCGGTGACCTTGACCTAGCAGAACGCAACGCCTTCCGCCGCGTCACCCGTGAGACCACCATCCGCACCGAGGACACCACCGACGGCTATGAGGTGGAGTACCGCAAGCTACGCCTTGAGCGCGTCATTTTGGTTGGAGTGTGGACTGAGGGCACCGTAGCCGAGGTGGAAGCCACCATGGACGAGCTGGCGGCGCTGACCGAAACCTCCGGTGCCGAAGTCGTAGAGATGATCTACCAAAAGCGCGACAAACCAGACTCTGGTACCTTTATCGGTTCCGGCAAGGTTCAGCAGCTGCGCGACATCGTCGAGGCCACCGGCGCCGATACCGTGGTTTGCGATGGCGAGCTCAACCCCGGTCAGCTCACCGCACTCGAGCGTGCTCTCAATACCAAGGTCATTGACCGCACGATGCTCATCCTTGATATCTTCGCTCAGCACGCCAAGTCCAAAGAAGGCAAGGCCCAAGTGTCCTTGGCGCAGCTGGAATACCTCTATACCCATACCCGCGGTTGGGGCGGCAACCTTTCGCGTCAGGCTGGTGGCCGTGCTGGCTCCAATGGCGGCGTGGGCCTGCGTGGTCCTGGTGAGACCAAGATTGAGACCGACCGGCGTCGCATCCGTACGGAGATGGCCCGCCTGCGCAAAGAACTGCGCGCAATGAAGACCGCGCGTGAGGTCAAACGCTCCAAGCGGCAGCGCTCCACCATCGCTCAGATTGCGATTGCCGGTTATACCAATGCCGGAAAGTCCTCGCTGATTAATGCCATGACCGGCGCCGGCGTGCTGGTGGAGGACGCGCTTTTTGCCACCTTGGATCCCACCACCCGCCGTGCCTCGCTTGCCGACGGCCGCCAAGTCGTCTTTACCGATACTGTCGGCTTTGTCCGCCACCTGCCCACGCAGCTAGTCGAGGCCTTCAAATCCACCCTCGAGGAGGTGCTGGCCGCCGATATTATGTTGCACGTGGTCGACGGCTCTGACCCATTCCCGCTCAAGCAGATCGAAGCGGTAAACCAGGTAATTTATGACATCGTCTCTGCAACAGGCGAGCAAGCACCTCCCGAAATTATTGTGATCAATAAGATCGACCAAGCCGATCCGCTGGTACTTGCTGAGTTGCGCCACGTTCTCGACCACGAGGATGTTGTCTACGTATCCGCGCGCACGGGCGAGGGAATCGATGAGCTGACCGCGCGCGTAGAGCTTTTCCTCAACTCCCGCGATAGCCACGTTAAACTGCAGGTTCCCTTCACCCGCGGCGATATTGTGGCGCGCGTACACGCCGAGGGCACGGTGCGCCACGAGGAATATACGGCCGATGGCACGCTTGTCGACGTCCGCCTTCCCGCCCCCACCGCCCGCGAACTCGCCGAATTCATCGTGTAGGAAGTTTCTTAAAACCGGCTCCGGTGATCCATAATTAAGGCTCGTGAGCTTAAAAGGTTGGACTGTCCACGGAGACGGTAAAAAGATTGCACCGGGCGCGGTCGTAGCGCCGGAAGAACGACTTAGTTGGGGCCGTACCATCGGCATCGGCATGCAGCACGTGGTAGCCATGTTCGGTGCCACGCTGTTGGTTCCTACCCTGACCGGATTCCCCGTCAATACGACGCTGCTCTTTTCCGGCCTCGGAACCATTTTGTTCCTGCTTATCACCCGCAACCGGTTGCCGTCTTACCTCGGCTCTTCCTTTGCGTTTATCGCGCCGCTCTCGGCTTCGCAGCAGTACGGTATCGCCGCGCAGGCAGGCTCCATTTTGGTTACTGGCCTCGTCTTGGCCGCGGTGGGCGTGGCGGTAAAGATCGCCGGCCGCCGCGTGCTCGATGCCGTCATGCCGCCGGCCGTGACCGGGGCGATTGTGGCGCTCATCGGCCTGAACCTGGCACCGAATGCGGCCGAGAACTTTGCCTCCCAGCCACTGGTGGCGGCCGTGACGCTGCTCGTCATCCTGCTGGCTACCGTCGCCGGGCGCGGCATGGTCTCGCGCCTATCTATCCTGCTCGGAGTGGTTGCTGGCTGGGTCTTCGCTGCCCTTACCGGCAACCTAGGCGATGACGCCGTCGCGGCCATCGATGCCGCCCCGTGGGTGGGCCTGCCGGAATTCCACGCGCCTTCCTTTAATCTTTCCGCCATCGCCGTGGCGCTTCCCGTACTGGTGGTGCTCATCGCGGAAAACGTCGGCCACGTCAAGGCCGTTTCTGAAATGACCAAGCGCGACCTGGATGACCTAGCCGGTGACGCGCTGATTGCCGATGGCCTCGCGTCCACCCTTGCCGGTGGATTCGGCGGCTCTGGTACCACGACTTACGCCGAAAACATTGGCGTGATGGCTGCCACCCGCGTTTATTCCACGGCCGCGTACTGGGTAGCAGCCTTTACCGCCATCCTTTTAGCTTTCGTGCCGAAGTTTGGAGCGCTGATTTTTACTATCCCGACCGGCGTTCTCGGTGGCGCCTGCATCGTGCTCTACGGACTCATCGGCATGCTGGGCGTGCGCATCTGGATGGACAATAAGGTCAATTTCAATAATCCGGTCAATCTGACTGCGGCCGCAGTGGCACTCATTGCCGGCATTGGCAACCTGACCTTAACTGTTGGCGGGGTCTCCCTCGAGGGCATTGCTTGGGGTTCGGTGGGCATCATCGTGGCTTATCCGATTATGAAGAAGCTGTACGATTCCGTCGGCGAGGGTCATAGCGCCAAGTACTAATTTCCCACCTGTGGATAACTGGCCGTCGCGCGGCCGCGGCGGGCATTTTTGTTGACGGGCCAACGCGGGTTATCCACACCGCGCCGGTGCGTGGCTCGCGCAGGCTTGCGGAGGCTGTTTAAGTCAGCGGCATGACCGTATTGGACGCATACTTCAACGCCGTGAGCGCCGGCATGGACATCGTCGCCGCCGCTCAAGGCCTAAGCGATCGTCAGCTCATCGCGCGAGGTGCCTCCGATATAGCCGCGCGCGACTTGCTGCGTTTGTGCGATACCTACTTTGGGCGGTGCGGCTTTTCTGCCAAACAACGGGCGGCGCGTCAAACAACGCATTCCCTCGACGTGCTGCTGCTCATTGAAAAATATGCCCTGCGCTTGCCGACGCAGCGCGACGCCTGGACCCTGCGCTCCGAACTGTGTGCCTTTCGCGGTAGCGCCACGGCGCTGGAAAAGCGAGCTCGGGCGTTGGTGCGTGAACTGCGCCCGCGCCGCGCACCAGAAAAGGGCGTGCGCATTACCCGTCGTTCCGGTGGCCCGTGGTCGCTGACGATTACCGGGGATTCGGCCGATGTGGCGGATATGCATGCCGCATTAGATGCCAATAAGCCGTTGGAATCTGTCAAAGACCTCTTTTTCGGCAAGGCGGATGCGTCGCGCACAACGGTGACGACGCAGGTGGTTCTCTCCCTTGAGGAGCTCGACTGCATAGTTGACGGTGGGGGCGAGGAAATCACCCTCCAGCTCACCAACGGCGCTCGAATGACAGGCGCGGAGCTGGTGACACGTACACTGAGCGACCACGGCTATGTCACCCTCGTACACCCGCACGAGGGGCCGGTAAACCTCTACCGAACCTCGCGGCTGGCTAATGACAAACAACGGCTGATGGCCGCTGCGGTCAATCCTGTCTGCCCCTGGGATAGCTGCAACTATCCCGCCGATAAATGCCAAATTCACCATCTAAGAGCCTGGAAGCACGGCGGCGAGACCAACGCTGCAAACCTCACGACGTGCTGTCCCTACCTCAACGGCGTTAACCACGATGACCCTAACGCTCCGCCTAGCCGAGGCCGGCTTGCCCGGGTGAGCGGGCAGGTGACATGGGTGCCACCGTGGGGATAGGTGGCGTCGGTAAGCGAAAAGCTCCCCACCGCACGGGTAGGGAGCCTAAAGTCAAACCGTTTTAGAGTTTAGGAAGCATCCAAGTCCTTCTCGATGAGAGCAGCAACCTTTTCCACTGCTTCTTCGTTATCAGAGGTAACGGTCACCTCATCGCCCTGTTCTGCACCAAGAGCCATGATCATCAGGGAAGAAGCAGCGTCGGTCTCATCCTCATCATCGTCGCCGACCAGGTTGAGAAAGATATCCTCATCGAACTCGCCAGCAGCGTCCGCGATAATGGATGCGGGACGTGCGTGCAGGCCTACGGAGGAGCCAACCTTTACAGTCTTGGAAGCCATGGAATTATCCTTTCTTACGGGGATTTTTACAAGCCAGTGTACGAGTGTTTGGTTTACGCCGCCACGTTCTGGGCGGCTTCTTCGACGGCCTTATTGGGCCAGAACTGCTTCATCGCCAGCACCGCTGCGGTCGAGACAACCACGCCGGCCGCAATGGCAACGAGGTAGCCCCAGAACGGGTCGATGGCGAAGAAGACGAACACGCCACCGTGCGGAGCACGGGAACCGACCGAGAGAGCCATCGAAATCGCGCCAGTTACCGCGCCGCCGGCCATCATCGAAGGGATGACGCGGAACGGATCGGCCGCTGCAAACGGGATAGCGCCCTCCGAGACGAAGGACAGACCCAGCAGCCAGGCGGACTTGCCGTTCTCCTGCTCGGCAGGGGTAAACAGCGACTTGCGGATAAACGTAGCCAGCGACAGTGCAATCGGTGCGACCATGCCGGAAGCCATGACGGCGGCCATGATCTGCATGGAGGATTCGTCACCGGTGGAAAGTCCGGCCGTCGCGAAGAGGTAGGCAGCCTTATTGACTGGGCCGCCCAGGTCGAAGCACATCATCAAGCCGAGGATGATGCCAAGGAGCACGGCCGAGGAGCCGGACATAGACGATAGCCAATTTTGCAGGCCGTCCATGATGGCTGCCAACGGTGCACCCAGCAGCAGGTACATTGCAAGCCCGACGATTAGCGAGGTAAGCAGCGGGATGATGACGACCGGCATGAGCGAGCCGAGCCAGCGTGGCACCTTCCAATTGCCAATCCACATGGCGATAAATCCTGCTAGAAGGCCGGTCACCAGGCCACCGATGAACCCTGCGCCCAAGGTGACCGCGATCGCACCGCCCGCGAAGCCGGGGGCGATGCCCGGACGGCCGGCGAGCGCGTAGGCGATGTAGCCCGACAGCGCGGCGACAATAAAGCCCATAGCCGCTTGGCCGACGGCGAAGAGAACAGCGCCGAGATAGAGCAAGAACCCGGAGCGCTCGAAGTGCATGAGTTCGCCGTCAACGTTCACGTCATGGCCGGGGAGGTTGCCGAGCGAAAAGTCGGTCGATAGTGCTTGCCAACCATTTGCCATATCGGCACCACCGAAAAGGAAGCCGAGGGCGAGCAGCAGACCACCGGCCGCGACGAACGGGACCATATAAGACACGCCGGTCATAATGGCTTGCTGGATGCGCTTGCCCCAACCAAGAGACTTGCCTTCTTCTTCCGCATCGGCGCGGGTAGCGGTGCCGGAGACCTTGTGCGCGTGGGGGTTGTGGGCGGCTGCAATCGCCTCGTCGAGCATCGTGCCAGGTTCATTGATGGCGCGTTTGACGCCAGACTCGATAACCGGTTTGCCTGCGAAGCGCTCGCGATCGCGCACGCCGACGTCCGTGGCGAAGATAACGGCATCGGCCGCGTCGATGGTGGCTAGAGAGACAGACTCATTATTTGACGAGCCTTGGGTCTCTACGGTCAGCGAGACGTCGTCACGCTCGGCTGCGGTCTGGGTCAGCGCGTCGGCGGCCATATAGGTGTGTGCGATGCCGGTGGGGCAGGCAGTAATGGCCACGATGCGGGTGACATCGGCCGAAGATTCGGTGCTAGCTGGGGCTGCGGCCGAGGAAGCGCCGTTGGCTGCAGCAGCGCCGGCGCCAGCCCCGGCGGTGCCAGTGGCGGTTGCTGTCGATTCAGAGGCCGGCTTCTTCTTTGGCTTTTCTGCGTTGACTACGTCCAGTACGAGACGGACGATTTCTTCTTTGGTGGGTGCGTTGCGAAGTGCCTCAAGGAAGTCCTTGCGCACTAGGGCGCGGGCCAACTTGGACAAAATTTTCAGGTGGGCCTTGCCGCCACCGGCCGGAGCGGCGATGAGGAAGACCAACTGAGCGTCGCCGTCAGGGCCAGAGAAATCCACACCGCGGCTTAAGCGGGCGAACGCGAGAGTGGGTTCTGTCACAGTCTCGGAACGGCAGTGCGGGATGGCAACGCCGCCGGGCACGCCGGTGCCGGCTTTAGCCTCGCGGTCGATAGCGGGCTGGGCCAATCCGGCGATGTCGGTGGCGCGGCCGGTGTCATGGACTAGCGTGGCTAGGTTAGTAATGACGGAGTCGACGCTGGCGCCAAAGTCGGCGTCAAGCGCGACAAGATGGGTAGTGATGAGTTCGGAAGCCATGTTAGGGCGCTCCTTAGGCTAGCGAGTGAACGGGTGTATTAGCGATATCGATTTCTTCTGGGCGGGGAAATTGTGTGCCCTGCTTAGAGGCAGCCGCGGTTCCATAGGCTACGGATCGCGCAAGGCTATCGGCCGGTGAATTACCAGCGGTGCGGCCAAGAAGGTATCCGGCGAGTGCGGCGTCTCCGGCACCTACGGTGGATTTCACCGTGGCTGGAGGGGGAGTGGCGGCCCAAGCCCCATCAGCGGTAACCAGCACAGCGCCGGCGCCGCCGAGAGTGACAAGCACTTCTGCGATGCCTTGCTTGATGACGTCCCGTGCCGCGCGAACCACCCCCGAATAATCGCCGCGCGCGGCCTGTTCTTCCAGTTCGCGGCCGTCGGTACCGGTGAGCTGACCGAGCTCTAGACCGTTGGGCTTAATCAGGTCAGGTGCCGCAGACTCGAGGTTTTCACCGATGGCCTGCATTGGTCCATCGGAGGTGTCTACTGCGATGCGGGCCTGTGGTGCGGCCGCACGCACGGCGGAAATGAGGCCACAGTACCAATCCGCATCCACGCCGCGTGGCAGGGAACCTGCCAGCACAACCCAGTCGGCCGCGAGTGCGCGGGCGGTAAGCGTGGAGGTGATGGCTTGGGCGTCGGCGTCGGAAAGCACGGGGCCTGGGCCGTTGACCTTGGTGGTGGTGCCATCGGGCTCTGTGACGGTGGTATTGACGCGTATGGAACCGTCCATAGTTATGGGACAGGAGGGCAGCCCCGCTGAATGGACAAGATTCAGGAAAGAATCGGAGTCGTGGGCTGGAAAAAGCGCCAAGGACTGCTCGCCAGCCAAATGCACGGCATGGGTAACGTTTACGCCCTTGCCACCAGCAACCTGTGTGACCTCGCTAGCGCGGTGGACATCACCGGAGGTCAAAGGCTCGCTGAGGACAAGGGTGGCGTCGATACTGGGATTGGGGGTCAGCGTGAGAATCAAGTCGTCCCTTTCGCAGGTTGTATATTGGGGGCCGAACGCCGTTGGAGAGAACCTTAGGGCATGGCCCGCCCTTAATGTTGATTCTTGTCCGATTGTGTCCGAAAGTCAACAGAATTCCTGTGGTATACATTGCTTTTCTGTCCGATTTGTGGTGTTCTGGAAGTTAATAAACCGCTATCTTCGAAGGAAGTACGCTCATGGAAAACGCGTCTGAGTCCACAATTAAAGGCACCGGAGTCGTTGCTGGAGTCGCCTACGCTGAAGCCGTGTGGGTTCGCCCTCGCCCGGCCCTGCCAACCGAGGGGAGCATCGACCCAGAGCAAGCGAGTGAATCAGAATATGACCGCTTTCTTGCGGCGGTAGATACGGTAGCTGGCCGCCTAGAGCAGCGTGCAGCCGCCGCAGAAGGCCAGGCGGCGGAAGTTCTCACCGCAACGGCCGGCATGGTCAAGGACCGTGGCTGGCACAAGGCTGTGCGCAAGAATATCCGCACCGGAAGGAATGCGGAGTTCGCTACTGTCGGTGCCACCGATAAGTTTGTCACCATGTTCGAGGCTGCCGGCGGCGTGATGGCCGAGCGCACCACCGACCTGAAGGATGTGCGCGACCGCGTCATTGCAGAACTGCGCGGCGAGGATGAGCCAGGGCTGCCGTTGGTAGACGGCGAGGCCGTGCTCTTCGCTGATGACTTAGCCCCGGCCGATACCGCGACGCTGGATACCAAGCACATCAAGGCCCTTGTCACCGAGCTGGGCGGCCCCACAAGCCACACGGCTATTATCGCCCGCCAGCTGGATATTCCGTGCGTCGTAGCGGTCGGCTCTGTGTTGACCGATATTGAAAGCGGCACGCTGGTATTCGTAGATGGCGCGGTTGGCACCGTGACCTGTGGCGCCGACGAAGAGGCTTCTTCTAAGGCAGTGGCCGAGTACCGCGAGCGCGCAGCACGCGTTGCCCAGTGGCGTGGACCTGCTGAAACCAAGGATGGCCACCGCGTGCAGTTGCTTGCTAACGTTGCCGATGGCAACGCCGCCCGCATCGCTTCCGAGTCTCAAGCGGAGGGCATCGGTCTATACCGCACGGAGTTGTCCTTCTTATCTGCTAGCGAGGAACCCAGCATAGAAGACCAAGCCAAGATTTATGGCAAGGTATTCAACGCTTTCCCTGAATCCAAGGTTGTCGTGCGTACTTTGGATGCTGGCTCCGATAAGCCAATCTCTTATGCCACGCTGACCTCTGAGGAGAACCCAGCCTTGGGCGTGCGCGGATTGCGTATCGCGCGCGATAATGAGGCTTTGCTAACCCGCCAGCTTGACGCAATTGCGCAAGCGGCCGAGGCCCGCGACGAAAACGCCTCTACCTGGGTTATGGCTCCGATGGTGGCGACCTCCACCGAAGCGCAGTGGTTTGCCAACCTATGCCGAGAGCGCGGACTGACCGCCGGTGCCATGATTGAGGTGCCGGCCGCGGCGCTCATGGCGGATAAAATTATGCCGCACCTTGACTTCGTGTCCATTGGTACCAATGACCTTACCCAGTACACGATGGCGGCGGACCGCCTGTCTCCGCAGCTTGCTTACCTTACCGACCCGTGGCAGCCGGCCGTGCTTCGCCTTATCCAGCACACTTGCATCGTGGGTCAGGCCAATAACGTTGCGGTGGGGGTTTGCGGCGAAGCGGCAGCGGACCCGATGCTAGCGTGCGTCCTTACCGGTCTGGGCGTAAATTCGCTATCTGCTGCTTCGACTGCAGTGGCAGGCGTTGGTGCTCAGTTGGCAGAAGTTTCGCTGGAACAGTGCCAGCAGCTTGCTGAGGTAGCGCTGGACGCCGAGAGCCCAGATGCTGCCCGCACCGCAGTGGTGGAGCGCATGGAGTCCTTCGCCTAACTGGGCGGTAGGGTGCTATTCGCTGGCGAGCACGACTTCAATTTCGCGCTCGCGCAGCGCCTCTACAAAGGAATCGGGGGCGGCAGCGTCAGTAATGACGACGTCGATGTCTGCGATGGCGGCGAAGCTGACCAAATAATCATTGCCCAGCTTGCTGGAATCGCACATCACCACGACCTTGTGTGCGTTGGTGACAAATGCGGACTTGATGGCGGCCTCTTGCGAGTCGGCCGTCGACAAGCCGTGATCCAGCGTTAGGGCATTAGTGCCGATGAAGGCGACGTCGGCGCGCATAAGTGCCATCGTGCGCAGTGCCGTATCGCCGACGACGGCCTGGGTGATAGCGCGGACGGTGCCGCCAAGAAGTTGGACGTCCGGTACACCGTTGCCCGCCAAAGATAAAGCGATGGGCAAGCTATTGGAGACAATATTAAATTGAGCTTGAGGGTACTGCTGTCCAATGAGCTCGGCGAACGCATTGATGGTGGTGCCTGCATCAAGGAAAATGCTTCCGCCACCGCGGGGCAGAAAATCAAGGGCCGCTCGGGCAATGGCGGCCTTGGCCCCAGAGGCAGAACGTTGGCGGGTATCTAGGGTAAGCTCCGCAGTTTGGAATGACTGGGAGGCTACCGCGCCGCCGTGCACGCGATGGACAACACCCTCGCGGTCTAGCACAGCAAGGTCGCGTCGAATGGTTTCGGCCGTGACTTCAAAGCGTTCTGAAAGCTCGGTGACGTTGACACGGCCTTCCACCGCGGTGAGAGAAGCGATTTGGCGGCGCCGCTCTTCTGCGTACATGATTCCTCCTTGGACCTAAAACATCGTTGCGTGGCGCGGGGGTGAATCGCCACCGCGTTTAGCGGAAATGAAAATCTGGCAATGTTGTTTTGCTTAAACCATTGTCTCAAAAATCGGTAATAAACGGACTAAAGCAAAAATTTGCACAGCTATGCTTTCGATAGTTGGCGACAAAACACCAGTTCAAAAGCAAACGTGGGAAATTGGGATTTCCGTCTCTTTTGGTGTCTGAGTCCAATTAGGTGCCAAAATGGGGGTGAATAAATGAAGGTCGCTTTGGCGTGGTGGCTTGGCAAAAATAGGCCCCGCAGACGTCATTAATGACGGCCTGCGGGGTATAAAAATAGTGGACGTGATATTCCCTTTAGAGCTTGCGGAAGACGGAGACGACCTTGCCCATAATTTCGGCGTCGTCGCCGTTGATTGGCGCGTATGCATCATTGTGGGGAAGTAGCCATACACCGGAAGAGTCGCGGTGGAATTCCTTAACGGTGGCTTCAGAGCCATCCAGCAGGGCCGCGACGAATTCGCCTTCCTCGGCTACTGACTGGGAGCGAATGATAACCCAGTCGCCGTCGAGAATGCCGGCGTCCTGCATGGAATCGCCGACTACCTGCAACATATACAGGTTGCCCCCGCCGACTACCTCGTCCGGCATAGGGAAGTAGGCGTCGACGTTTTCCTCGGCGGTAATGGGGGCACCGGCCGCAATGCGTCCGACGACAGGAATATAGGATACGGCGCTTGCGTCTTCTGGTATTGGCTGTTCTGCCTTGGCAGGCTTGCGTCCCGGCTTCTTTGCGCCATCGTCGGTATTGAGGTGGCGGACATCAACCGCACGCGGCTTATTCGGATCGCGACGTAGGAATCCCTTCTCTTCCAGTTGCTTTAGCTGGTAGGCAACCGAGGATGTGGACTGTAGTCCTGCTGCATCACCGATTTCGCGAATGCTTGGTGGGTATCCGCGCAGCATAACGGCATCACTAATGACATTGAGGATCCGTCGTTGGCGATCGGATAGGGAAGCGTAATCGGTCTTCTCGATGGTTTTCTTTGGCTTGCGGCCCATTGCTGGCTCCTAGGAAGTATTCGGATGGCTTTAGCGGCGGTCTGTTGGCTGGCGGCGTTGAAAATCGCCACATGTCATTTGTAGCACGAAAAGTACAGATGTTCGAGATTTGCGCGAAGGGGTGGACAAGCGTTCGATGCAGTGCTATAAATCGAACGTACCAACTAAATCGAACATTATGGCGACTGTTACCGGCGTGTGTCGTGCTGGACTCCTACGGTGGGCACAGTCGTCGAAAGGAAAATCATGTCTCTGCTTATCAATTCTCGTAATGACCTGCAAACCTGTAACTCTGTAGGATCTGTAGTGCTTCCCTCTGCGTCTGTATGGGATGTGGCTCGTCACGACGGTCGGAGTGCGGGCGGCGGTGCTAATTCGCGACATATTCGAACTCTCCGGGTGGAAAAGCGAACGACATATCGTTCGAATCGTATGACTGTTGGAGGCTCCGAAAATATATCGAAAAGGGGCGGAAGCAGCTCGGGTAGGTCGAACACAGGTAACTACATATTGGGTGCGGTGTTTGGTGTCGCGGTCTTTGTGGGCACGTTGGTAGGTGGATTAGCTGGAGCGGAAGGCAGTAGTGCACCACAACCGCCGGCTTCTGAAGTACAGCAAGTTGAAGCTGCAGTATCGCGTTAAGAGAAGCAGTGGGGGCGAAGCCCAGTGGCCGTACAGACGTGGAAGTGAGTAAACTACTGGCGTAACAACGTCAGCGAAAGGACCCACCGTGTATTGCCCCTTTTGCCATAATGAGCAGTCCCGCGTCATCGACTCGCGTGTGGTCGATGCTGGAGCCTCGATTCGCCGCCGGCGCGAGTGTGCTTCGTGCAAGGGGCGTTTTACCACGGTTGAAAAGGCCGTACTGCTCGTGGTGAAGCGAAACGGTCTGGCAGAGCCTTTCAGCAGGGATAAGTTGATTCGCGGCGTGAGGCGCGCCTGCCAGGGGCGAGACGTTAGCGACGATGCCCTGAAGAAACTGGCTCAAGAAGTGGAGGAGACCGTCCGTGGTCATGGTTCCTCGCAGGTAAACGCGAATGAGATTGGCTTGGCCATCTTGGAGCCATTGCGTGACCTTGATGAGGTGGCCTATTTGCGCTTCGCCTCCGTGTATAAGTCTTTTGAAAGCGCTGATGACTTTGAATCGGAGATCCGGCTCATGCGGAGGCGCGACCGCGAGGATTTCTAGCGCAGTTTGTCCACCGCCTTCTGGATGCGGCGGAGCGAAACCGCATGAGCTGTGCCGAGGCGTTGAGCGAAAAGGGAAACCCGAAGTTCCTCTATCATCCAGCGTACGTCCTTGACTTCGCGCGTTTTTTCGCGGCCGGCCGGTAGGCTGCGCAGGCGGTTGGACAAGTAGGCCTTGGCATTATCGATTTCGGCCTGGCGGTCTGCATCGCGGTCTGGGTCAAGGTTCATATCCTCTAGGCGTATTCGCATAGCTTGGATATAGCGAGGCAGGTGGCGTAGGTGCGCCATGCCATGGACTGTGATGGCGTTTCGCGGTAGAAGGAAGTCTAGTTGCTCGCGCATGTCATCGATAGCTGGACCATCCCAGTGGGCGAGTTCCGCTCGCAGACTGGAATATTCGGCGAGTCCAGGCGCTATTGATACTACGGCTTGGCGCACACGTCCTGGAACCTGTGGTTTGACGGTGTCTTTGAGTTTCTGAAAAGCGGAGGGCGAGCGGACCGGTCCTCCGGCTTCGAGCATGAGATCGCGGATGGCAGCGACGCGGGCGTCGTTGACCAAGCCATCGGCACCGCCGTGCGGATAGGAGTCAACGGCAACACGTTGTTGTAGCGGTAGGCCCTTGACCATTTGCGGAGGATTGACCGAAATTTCGCGCATGAGCAAGGTCAGTGTGGTAGTAACCATCGCGGCGTCGGCGGCGGCTTTGGTGGGATGAACCTTGAGCTCGACGCCATCTTTGGTGGCGACTAGGGCGGGGTAGGCCGTAACTTCGTGGCCGTCGACGGTGGTAGTGACCGTGTCATCTATTGCGCCTAGAGTATCGTCGGTCCATTCGCTAACAGCGGTGGACTCGGCGGTGCGCGAGACACGGGACACGGAGGATTTGATGTGCCCGGCCTGGCGGCGGATGAGTACCGCTAGGTCGCGGTCAGAGTCGACGATTTTGCCACGTTTGTCAATCGCCCCGTAGTTCATCCGCAGGTGGGCGGGCAGCTTGCCGGGCTGGAAGTCGGTGGCGTTGATGCCTTGGCCACCGAGTTCGCGGAGGACGTCGGCAAGCTGCTGGGTGATAGCGCCTTCATAAGGGATGAGGCGGTCGATGGCGCGCTCGGCAAATTCGGGCGCGGGTACGACGGTGCGGCGCAGGGCCTTGGGCAGGCTGCGGATGAGCTCGGTAACGAGCTCGAGGCGCAGACCTGGAACAAGCCAATCGAAGCCTTCGGTATCCAAGCCTGCGAGCATGGGAATTGGCACCAGTACGGTGACGCCATCGAGAGGATCGCCGGGTTCGAACCTGTAGGTCAACTCGTAGTCGACGGAACCCTTGCGCCAGTGGTCAGGGAAGGACTCTTCGGTGACGTCGTGGGAGTCGTCGATGAGCTTAGCCGGATCGAAATCCAGCAGGTCAGGTGTGCGACGGCGTTCCTTCTTCCACCACGAGTCAAAGTGGCGGCCCGTGGTTACCTTTGCGGGAATGCGCTGGTCATAGAAATCGAAGAGCGTGTCTTCGTCCACGATGAGGCCGCGGCGGCGCGCCTTTTCTTCGTATGTGGCGGCGTCATCAAGCGCTTGAGCATTGGCCTTGAAGAAGGCGTGGTGGGTATTCCAGTCACCGGCGATAAGGGCGTTGCGGATGAACATATCGCGGGCGGCGGCGGGATCGACTCGGTGGAAAGGCACGGTGCGGTCGGCCACGATGGGCACGCCGTAGAGCGTAGATTTTTGGTGCGCGATGGCGGCGGCGCGCTTGCGAGACCAGGTGGGCTCGGAGTAGTTGTGCTTGAGCAAGTCTGCACCGAGCTTTTCCACCCAGGCGGGATCGATGGCGGCGACATCGCGCGCCCAGAGGCGGGAAGTTTCCACTAACTCGGCAGCCATGAGGAACTCGGGAGGCTTTTTTGCCAGCGCGGAGCCGGGGAATACCAGGAAGCGGGTGTTGCGCGCGCCTTGGAATTCCTTGGAATTGCCGTCGCGGGCGCCGATATTGGATAGCAGGCCCGAAAGAAGAGACATGTGGATGTCATCGGACCGGCGCTCTGTGCCTTCCTGGTAGGTCCAGCCCAGCTGCTTGGCGACGTCCTTGAGCTGGCGCACCAAGTCAAACCACTCGCGGATGCGCATGTAGTGGAGGAATTCCTGCTTCATGCGCTTGCGGAATTTATTGCCGGATTGCTCGTCACGGGTTTGCTTAATGTAATCCCAAAGCTTGAGCATGGACAAGAAATCCGAGGTCTTGTCCTTGAAGCGGGCGTGGGCTTGGTCGGCCTGGGCCTGGAAGTCAAGGGGGCGCTCGCGCACATCCTGGATGGTCATGGCGGCGACGATGACCATGACGTCATCGAGGCATCCGTTGGTATTGGCTTCAATGAGCATGCGGGCCATGCGGGGATCTAGGGGGATGCGGGCAAGATCGCGGCCGATGGTGGTCAGCGTCGGCTTATCTTTCTTGTCTTGGAGGGCGCCGAGCTCGTGGAGGAGGGTGAGGCCATCGCGAATGGCCTTGTGCTCGGGTGGCTGGATGAAGGGGAATTGTTCGATATCGCCGAGCTGGAGCGAAACCATTTGCAGGATGACGCTGGCAAGGTTGGTGCGCAGAATTTCCGGGTCAGTGAACTCGGGTCGGCTTTCAAAGTCCTGTTCGCTGTAAAGGCGGATGGCGATACCGTCGGCCACGCGGCCGCAGCGGCCGGAGCGCTGGTTGGCGGAGGCCTGCGAGATCGGTTCAATGGGCAGGCGCTGGACCTTGGTGCGCGTGGAATAGCGAGAAATGCGGGCGGTGCCGGTATCGACGACATAGCGGATGCCCGGTACGGTAAGCGAAGTTTCGGCGATATTGGTGGCCAAAACGATGCGGCGGCCGCGGTGCTCGCTAAACACGCGGTGTTGTTCCTGGTTGGACAAGCGGCCGAAGAGGGGAGTGACCTCGACGTTTTTCCACTTCTTGCCTTCGATTGCCTCCATGGCATCGCGAATATCTCGCTCGCCGGGGAAGAAGCACAGGATATCGCCTTCGCCTTCGCGCATGAGCTCCTCGATGGCTTCGGTCAAACCGTCGAGCGGATCTTGGTCCACTACTTTTCCGCCGGCCTCGAACTCGAGGGGCCGGTAGCGGATTTCTACAGGGTAGGTGCGGCCGGAGACTTCGATAATGGGGGCGGGGTTGTCGTCGGCGTCGCCAAAATGAGCGGCGAAGCTTTCTGGGTCAATGGTTGCAGAGGTGATAATCACCTTGAGGTCGGGGCGCTTGGGTAAAAGACGCTTGAGATAGCCCAATAAAAAGTCGATGTTGAGGGAGCGCTCGTGGGCCTCATCGATGATGATTGTGTCGTATTTATTGAGGAAGCGATCGCGCTGCATCTCGGCGAGCAGGATACCGTCGGTCATGAGCTTGACAGCGGTGGTCTCAGAGACGCGGTCATCGAAACGAATGGCGTAGCCGACGGACTCTCCGATTTTCTGGTCCAGTTCCGAGGCGATGCGCTCTGCCACGGTGCGCGCTGCAATGCGGCGCGGCTGGGTATGACCGATGAACCCGCGGCGGCCGCGACCCAGTTCAAGGCAGATCTTTGGGATCTGAGTGGTCTTACCAGAACCGGTCTCACCGGCGATGATGACTACCTGGTTATCCCGAATGGCCTCGGCGATATCGTCCTTGCGGGCCGTGACGGGGAGGGCGTCGGGGTAGGTGATGGCGGGAACGGCGGCGTCGGTAAATGCGACGCGCTCAGCCGCGGCATGGATATCAGCGCCGATTTCTTGCAACGCCCTAGGGGCACGCGCTTTTTTCAAGCGGCGTCGGAAGGAGCGGGCTTCAGAGAGGGTGACATTGTCGAGTGCAGCGAAAAGTTCATCGCGGGAAGGGGTTTCATTCATAGTCATGACTAGGGACAGAGTTTACCTGCCCGCCAGAAATGAGGAAAAAGTTGTTAAAGTGACAATACTTATCCATGCACTGATTCGCATTCCTTAAGGAGGAACCCCGGTTATGACGAACCCATATTCGGGTGGAAATGATGATTTTCCGCGCTACGAACCGACCGATCACCCCGAGGACCGACCAAACTACGGACAGCTTCCGTCCTATGGCGGAAGCCATGAAGAAAATACCCAAGGCTACGTGGGCTATCAAGCAGGCCAGCGGCCGTTTACCGGTAAGGTCTCCGCAATAGATGCGGTTTCTTGGGCTTTTAGGACTGTCTTTGGCAATTGGAAACTGTGGATCCTAGGAGCACTAGCGCTTTTTGTTCTAAGTATCGTTTTTGTAGCCGTTGCAGGCGGCATCAATGCCGCGAGCTATTCCGGCTCGGGTGAGCCAACCGGCGGCTCTTGGGTTTCTCAGCTCATTTCGACTGTCCTAAGCTTTGTATTGTCGCTGGTAATTATGCGCCTAGCGCTTTTCCAGATTGATGATGCCCGCACCGGTTGGGGTTACCTGTTTAAGAACGTGCGTTGGTGGCAGCCGCTGGTCATCATGCTCGTCATCGGGGCCTTGGCGAGCCTCATTGGATTCGCTGCAGTAGGTGGAACTGTCTATGGGGTGCTTAACGACGCCGAGAATATGACGGAGGACGAAGCAGTTGCGGCAGTATTAAGCGTCATGGGCATCATGGGCGTGCTTTTGCTCATTAGCTTCTTTATCCAACCATTCTTCTCGCTGATGCCATGGTTCGCGGCCGACGGCGATAGCGTTGGCGATGCCGTGAAGAAGGGCTTTCAGGCAGGTAAGAATAACTACGGTCAAATGTTGCTACTGGCAATTTTGAATTTTTTCATCGCCATCGGCGGCTTCTTGGTTTTGGGCATCGGCCTCATCGTGGCTTATCCGGTTACGCTCTTGGCGCAGGCGCATATGTTCCGCCAGTGCGCGGGTCGCAACACCCTCCCGCAGGTATAGCACCAGATAGGTAAAGGCCACCGTTTCCCGCTCGGGACGGTGGCCTTTGGCATACTTGGCGACGTCTGGGTGCGATTGCCGAGGTTAGTTACTGTTGGGAGCGCTCTATCGCCTTGTTATAGGCGGAGGTAATGAGGGTGCCGAATTCGCGGAATTCCTCGCTGCGGGCTGCAGAGGAACGGAAGACGAGGCCGACCTCGCGTTCGGCGGTGACGTCGGGGGCGAAGTGGGCAATGGCGACGTCCTTGCCATGGCATTCGGTTGCCAGGGCGGATTCTGGGACGAGGGTACAGCCCAGCCCGCCCATGACCAGCTGCATGATGGTGGTCAGGGAGGAAGCACGGGTGACGGAATTGGTGGCCTCGGCGGGGTTGATATTGGCGTGGCGGCAGAGATCGACGACCTGATCGCGCAAGCAGTGGCCGTCGTCAAGCAGCAGCAAATCCAAGTCCTTTAGCTCCGCAAGCTCGATATCCTCGCGGCCGGCGATGGGGTGATCGGGAGGGCAGACAATGGAGAATTTCTCCGTGTAAAGCGGGCTATCGACCATGCCGGTGGCCTCGGATGGAAGGGCCATGAGGGCAAGGTCCAAGTTGCCGTTGCGCAGGCGGGTAATGAGGTGCTGGGTTTGCTCCTCGACGAAGCGCGGCTCGAGCTCCGGGTAAGCCTGCGCAAGCATGGAGAGCAGATCGGGGAGGATGTAGGGGGCGATGGTGGGGATAACGCCGATGGTCAGCGGGCCGGCAAGGGTGCCGTTGGCGCCGCGAGCGTGGGCGAGGAAGGTATCGGCTGCTTCAAGCGTTGCCTTGGCGTAGGGGAGGAGGGTCTCACCGGCCGAGGTGACGATGACTTTGCGGGTCGAGCGCTCGATAAGCTGCAAGCCCAATCCCTGTTCGAGGGCAACGAGGCCCTGGGAGAGGGAGGGTTGGGAAATCTCGAGTTTGGCGGCCGCGGTACCAAAGTGCTTGTTTTCCGCAACGGTGACGAAGGTACGCAGCTGAGCAAGTGTAGGGCGGTACTCTTTATTATGCATGCCTATTACTCTAACACTTACCTATAGGATTTGCTATTGACGCGAGCGAAAAAGATGGTATAACTGATCGTGTTGGGCCGGATGCGGTCCGGCCCCGCTGCTTGTATGTCAAGCAGCAGGACACTTAGAGGAAAAGCCTTTGATAAAGGAGTTGAAGACTATGCCTATTTTGACCGTCGGCGAGAAGTTCCCAGAGTTCAACCTCACCGCCCTGACAGGTGGCGACCTGCACAACGTCAACGCTAACCAGCCGGAGGACTACTTCGAGCAGGTATCCCTGGACAAGTACGAGGGCAAGTGGAAGGTCGTCTTCTTCTACCCGAAGGACTTCACCTTCGTCTGCCCGACCGAGATCGCTGCCTTTGGCCAGCTGGACGAGGAGTTCCAGGACCGCGATACCCAGATCCTCGGCGGCTCCACCGATAACGAGTTCGCTCACTTCAACTGGCGCGCTACCCACCCAGAGCTGAAGGAAGTTCCTTTCCCGATGTTCTCTGACGTGCGCCACGACCTCATCCGTGCACTGGGTGTAGAAAACGCTGATGGCGTTGCTGACCGCGCCACCTTCATCATCGACCCGGATGGCGTTATCCAGTTCGTCTCCGTTACCCCGGATGCCGTTGGCCGTAACGTAGACGAGGTTCTGCGCGTGCTCGACGCCCTGCAGTCCGAAGAGGTCTGCGCTTGCAACTGGGAGAAGAACGACCCAACCAAGAACATCAACAAGATGGACGTCGTTCAGACCGCACTCTAAATTTCACTGAGATGCAGGTTTACCCCGCTTTCGTGGCGGGGTTTCCTTTTAAATCCAGTGCAGAAAATTCCTATCAAAACCTCAAAGGAGAAAAGTTATGTCTATTGATAATCTGAAGTCCTCCCTGCCGGAGTACGCCAAGGACCAGAAGCTCAACCTGGGCGCCCTGACCCGATCCAAGGACCTGGACGAGGAGCAGCTCTGGGGCTGCCTGCTGGCATCGGCTGCCGCAACCCGCAATGACACCGTGCTTTCTGAGATTGCAGAGGAAGCAAAGGAGCACCTGTCTGAGGAAGCTATCGAGGCAGCCTACGGCGCAGCCACCGTTATGGCTATGAACAATGTTGCCTACCGCGCCAAGGGCTGGTTGGGCGATGACTACGCACAGGTTAAGTTCGGCCTGCGCATGAACATCATCTCCAAGCCAGGCGTGGACAAGGCCAACTTCGAGCTGTGGAATACCGCAGTCTCCGCCATCAATGGCTGCGAGCACTGCCTGGGCGCTCACGCTCACGAGCTCAATGAAGCTGGCCTGAGCAAGGAGCAGGTCTGGGAGGCCGTCAAGGTTGCGGCCGTTGTCCAGGCTGTGGCACAGGCCATCCAGATTGAGGCCGCACGCTAAAATAGCCGGCCTTTAGCCGCCCTCGCGCTTGCCGACGCCCCCTCACTCGGGGCGTGGCAGCCAGGGCGGCTTTGTCGTTTTCGCTGGCTAGTACTCCACGCGCAGGTCTGACAGCCGGACTTCGCCGGCCTCATCGGAGGCATCGAGATCTACCGTAGCGACGAACTGGTAGGCGTGGTCGCCGTCTGGGTCCTTGATGATCTGGCGCACGGACCACGCACGCGAGTCAGTATCGCCTAGGCGGAAAAACTCAGGGCCGCGGGCCTCGGGGCCGGAATCGATGTCATCATACTCATCGAAATAGTCATCCAGGATAGCGCCGAAGTCCGGCACCTCGTCCAAGTAATCGAGCAGCTCCGCCAAACGATCTTCCTTCTCCAATGCAAAGAGCTGCACCAAGCGGAACATGTAATTGCGCACCATGATGGTAAAGGCGCGGCGATTGGCCGTGAGCGCGGTGGGGTCCTCCACACCAAAGGCCAGCTCGCGGTCCACCCTGTCTTGGTCGATGGGGGAGTCTTCGCCGGCCATCTGCGCCCATTCGTCGACAAGCGAGGAGTCCACCTGGCGGATAAGCTCTCCCAGCCAGACAACGATGTCGTCGAGCTCCGGAGTGTTGTACTCATCGGGAATGGATTGCTTAAGGGTGCGCCAGGCGTCGGTCAGGTAGCGCAAAATCACGCCCTCGGAGCGGGCCAAGCCGTAGGTTGCGACCAAATCCGAGAAGGTCATGGCGTTCTCGAGCATGTCGCGTACCACGGACTTGGGACGCAGCTCGAATTCCTTGACCCACGCATTGGTCTCAGCGAAAGTATCGTAGGCCTGCTCCAACAGGTCCTCGAGCGGCTTTGGCCAAGTTATATCCTCCACGATATTCATGCGGTCGGTGTAGTCCACACCGTCCGCCTTCAGCGCGGCAATCTCTTCGCCGCGGCGCTGCTTCTGCTGAGCGATGAGCACCTGGCGCGGGTCATCCAGGATGGCCTCGAATACGGAAATGACGTCCAGATTATAGGTCTCCGCTTCCGGATCCAGCAGCGAGAGCGCGGCTAGGGCGAATGGACCCAGTGGCTGGTTGAGCGCAAAGTCACGCGGCAACTCTCGCACCAAATGATAGGGACGGCCGTAAATATCCAAACCCTTGGTGGATTTTTGTACAACGCCGGAATCCACTAGCCCGCGGAAGAGATCGATAGCGGTGAGAATGTCCTTATTTTGTTTGCTGCGATTATCGTGATTGTCTCGCAGTAGGTGGCGCATGTGCTCGTAGCCATTGCCATGGCGCGCCAAGACGTTGAGAAGCATGGAATTAGAAACGCGGAACTGAGAGGTAAGCTGTTCCGGTTCCGCCTCAGTAAGCCGCGCGAAGGTCTTTTCGGACCACGAAACCTCACCCTCACGAGCGGACTTCTTCTTGAGCTTCTTCAAGCGTTTGGGGTCGTCGCCGATGCGGCGGCGGTCCTTGGCATTTTCGATTTCGTGCGCGGGGGCCTCGACCACTACAGTGCCCTCGGTGTCATAACCGGCGCGGCCGGCACGCCCGGCAATCTGGTGGAATTCGCGCGATTTAAGAATGCGCTGGCGTTGGCCATCGAACTTGGCAAGCCCAGTCATCAGCACGGTGCGGATGGGCACGTTAATACCCACTCCTAAGGTATCGGTGCCGCAAATGACCTTAAGCAGGCCCTTTTGTGCCAGGCGCTCCACTAGGCGGCGGTATTTGGGCAGCATGCCCGCGTGGTGGATTCCGATGCCCTTGCGCAGCAGCTTGGATAGATCCTTGCCAAAGGCGGTGGTAAAGCGGAAACCACCGATTTCCTGGGCAAGGGCGTCCTTTTCTTCCTTAGTGATGATCCCTGAAAGGGAGGTGAGCGCTTGGGCGCGCTCGGCTGCTTCACGCTGCGAGAAATGCACCACGTAAATGGGGGCCTTCTTATCGGCCAAGAGTTCCTCGATGGTCTCGTGCACCGCGCTAAAGACATAGGAAAAGTCTAGCGGTACGGGCCGCGTTGTGCCGGCGACGAGGTCGGTGGCACGACCGGTGCGACGGGTGAGGTCTTCCTCCAGCCACGTCGTATTGCCCAAAGTGGCGGACAAGAGCAGGAACTGCGCCTTAGGCAATTCCAGGAGCGGCACCTGCCAGGCCCAGCCGCGGTCCGGCTCGGAATAGTAGTGGAACTCGTCCATCACTACCTGGTCGATATTGGCCTCGGCGCCATCGCGAAGCGCAATATTGGCCACAATCTCGGCGGTGGCGGCGATGATGGGGGCATTGCCGTTAACGGTGGCGTCGCCAGTCATCATGCCCACATTTTCCGCACCAAAAATATCGCAGAGGGCAAAGAATTTCTCGCTCACCAATGCCTTAATTGGTGCGGTATAAAAGCTGCGCTGGCCGCGGGCCAAGGAAATGAAGTGTGCAGCATTAGCCACCATGGACTTACCGGAGCCAGTAGGCGTAGCGAGGATGACATTATCGCCGGCCAAAATGCCGAGCGAGGCTTCCTCCTGAGCCGGGTACAAATTAATACCCCGGCTGGTGGTCCACGAGGTAAAGGTATCCCAGATCGCCTCGTCAACGAGGGACTCGGGTACTTCCGTCAAATCTGGCAGCAGCTGAGATAAGTTCACCCCCACCACCTTAGCGGCGATGGGGGCGGGTTAGTTAGATATCATCACCTAAGTCACCGTCATCCTGCGCGGGGCCAGGGCCATCCTCGCCGTCATCGGCTTGTGAGCCCTCATCCTCAATGCCATCCTCGCGGTCATCGATTTCGGTGTGGATAATCTGCTGGCTTTCTTCCTCATCCAAAGATGCCAAGAAAGCTTGGAATTCCTCGCTGATTTCCTCACCTGTGGGCACGGGCTCTTCACCGGGCATGATGGCCTGTGGATGCTCCTTACGGTAGCGCTCCATGTAGGCGTCATACTGCTGCTCGAGCTGCTGTACTACACCTTCGATTTCTTCCGAACCACCAACCTGTTCTACTAGCTGGTTTTCTACTCGGGAGATATCCGCTTCAATGCTTCCCAAAGGAATATTGAGGCGTGCTGCCCTTGCTACTGAGTCGAGCAATCGGAACGTAGCCTGCGGATAGGGTGAAGCTGCCAAGTAGTGTGGCACATGGACGGTATATCCAGCTACGGTCCGGTGCTTATCCGCCAAGGCCTTTTCTAGATACAGCGCGGCAGAACCAGGAACCATCATGGTCGAATCCATCGATAGCATGTGCTCGGTTAGGCGGGAGGACGTGCCGTGTGCCGTTACCACCGTGGGCCGGGTGTGCGGTACCGGCATCGGTGCGGCATAAAGCATGATCGTATCTTCGATATTAAACTTTTCCACCAACTTGACTACGGCTGTGGTAAACGCGTCCCAACGCATATCCGGCTCCGGGCCAGACAACAGCAGGAAGGTCTTGCCGGAATTATCTCGCATTACCTTAATGCCTAGATCCATGGACTCGATTTCGAGTGCGCGATCCTTATCAATCGTGACAGCCGGGCGGCGTGAGCGGTAATCAATCAGCTCATCAGAGTTAAAAGACGCCAACTGACGGCCCTCCAACGCGGCCTTCAAATGGTCCGCGCTGGCCTCGATGGCCTGGCCGGCGTCTGCATAACCGTGCATGGCAACAATCATGGTGGGGCCTTTTCCATCACCGGAATCATCCCGAATCACCGGAGCTGGATACTCCAACTCATACATGCGGCGATCTTCTGCGTGCATGTTGTGTTACCTCCTTGCTTTCTTACCTACCCCAACGCCGCGCGCGTGCCTACTATTCCCGCGCACTGCGAGGTTAAATAAACAATTGTGCCTCAAACCGCCGGGCAATGCCAGCTCAAACCCAGGCGGGGTGTGGACAATTTGCTTGGCGACGCCCCCTACACCCCACCTATCCACAGATTGCCACGAGGTAGAGCGATCCGGACTATACAAGCGTGCACTCGTAGCCGAAGGTGGGGCCATGAACATCACAACACCAACTCAGCCCATCCGTACGCCTGGCGATATCCTTGCCAATATCCCTGGAATCCTTGGATTCTTTCCCGCCGAATCAGCAATCCTTATCTCCATCCAACCCAGCTCACATGGATACAGCATGGGGCCCGTAGCTCGCCTCAATTTGGGCGATGTGCCTGGCGCCCTGCAGGAGGTGATGGATGCATTTCACTGCGGCAATCCTGAAATCATTTTCTGTTTCGTCCTTTCTCAACGCCGCGAAGCGGAACTCTGGGATATTTTGTACTCGCTCTACCGATTTGAAGACCGTTCTGGCTCAGACATCGATGCCTGCTGGCTTGCCGAAGAACTATCCACAGATACCGCTTATGACCTTATTTTTGGTCATGCCACAGAATCCGGTGAGGGTCCGCTGCAAGACTGGATGGAAGGCACCATCCCTGCGATTTCTACCAGTCACTCTATGCGAGCATGCGTGGACAATGGCCTTCTTCCAGAACTAACGCGCAGTGACTTAGTCCAGCGCTTCACGGCTCAGAATCCGTACTTTGCCGAGGAAGAAATCAGTGCCATGAAGCGTTGTGTCGAAGAACTGGCCCGGCAGTTGCGCGCCGGGGAGGGCTACGGGACTACAGACCCCGTGGAAGTGGTCGAGCACCTTATCGCTGACGTCCACTATGTGCTCAGCGAGGTCGACTCATTGGAGGAGGCGCTCGAAAATGAAGAGTTGCTTAGCGTAGCAGCTATGTGGATGTCTACAACGTGGACTCGTGACCTCGTCATCAAAGACCTCCTGGAGGCGCCGCAAGAAGCCGGTGCACTCTTGCTAGCGGTGGCGCGTACATTCCACGGGACAATCCGGTACAACGCTTTGGCCTTATATGCGGCCACTCAGGTATCCCACGGATTTGGAATTTATGCCGGACCAGCCCTGTCCGTGGTGGTAGATGAGGCGCCCCGCCATAATTTGGGGCGTCTCATCGCACAGGGATATCGCAGCGGTATGGGCCAGCGGTTGATTACCAGTCTGTGCCACGGGTGCGAGCTAGCGCGCGAAGCAGCGGGGATCGGAGTTGATAGCCCCGCCTAGTCATGCTCGCCTAGGAGCGCTTGGCGGAGTGAGCTTTATCGCCTAACTGACGGGTGAAATTCCACGCATCGCTGACAATGGTTTCCAAATCCGTACGGGTAGGATTCCACCCCAGCTCCCGCTTAATCTTTTCCGAGGAAGCAATGAGCGTGGCTGGATCACCGGCGCGGCGTGGGGCCACCTCTGCAGGAATGTCGTGTCCGGTCACCTTGCGGCACATATCGATTACCTGCTTGACCGAGTACCCATCGCCGGAACCTAAGTTATAAATGCGATGGTTGCCTGATTCATTGGATTCAAGGGCAAGCACGTGGGCGTCGGCAAGGTCGCGAATATGAATATAGTCACGCACCGGGGTTCCGTCTGCAGTGTCCCAGTCATCACCGAACATGAAAATTTTATCTCGGTGGCCTAGAGCTACCTGTAACACGATGGGAATCAGGTGGGTTTCTACCTCGCGGTTCTCGCCGATATTCCCGTAGGCGCCGGCCACGTTGAAGTAGCGCAGCGAGGTAGCGCCCAAGCCATAGGCGTGAGCGAAGGAGGTAATCATGTAGTCAATAGCCAGCTTTGTCGCTCCATAAGGATTGGTCGGCTGGGTTGGCATTTCCTCCGTAATCGGGACCTGGTCCGGCTCACCATAGGTTGCTGCGGTGGAGGAAAAGACTAGGTTCTTGACCCCGTTTTCACGCATAGCATTGAGGAGTTTTAGGGTAGTTACTACATTGTGCTGCCAGTATTCACCTGGCTTGTTTACGGATTCTCCTACTAAGGAGCGTGCCGCGAAATGAAGGACGCCTTCAAAGCCGCCTTCCCCCAAAATCTCGGCTGCCTTGTCTGCCACGTCGCCTTCGATGATGCGCGCTTCCCCTGGTACAGCATCGCGATTGCCAGTAGAGAAATTATCAATGATGGTAACGTCGTGGCCTTGCTCGACTAGGACGGCGGCGCAGACGCTGCCTACATAGCCGGCACCACCCGTAACGAGAAGCTTCATGGTTATACCTCCAGGCGCACTGCGTGTGCCAAGTCATCGGAAAGCACCACGCTGCCGCCATCGGGCGTTGACAGGGTAATTGTGCCGCTGTTATTGACTACCGATACCTTGGCACCTACCTGGATGCCGGCATTGGTTAGCTCTTGGAAGGTTTCATCATCAACCTGCAAGATTTCATTGACTTGAATGACGGTGGCAGACACTTCCTGCCCATTGGGAAGGTCCACTGCGCGGGTACCTTGGTCAGGCTGCGGAATATCGAAACCTAATGCGGAAAGAGCAGGAATAGGATTACCGAATGGCGAGCGGGTCGGATCATCAAGTACGGCAACCATGCGTTTTTCGACTTCCTCGCTCATCACATGCTCCCACCGGCAGGCCTCGTCGTGGACCTTGGCGATGTCGAGCCCCAGGACGTCGGTAAGCAAGCGCTCAGCCAAACGGTGCTTGCGCATGACTGCTGTAGCCAAGTCGCGGCCTTTTTCCGTTAGATCCAAACTGCGGTCAGTGCGCACGTGCAGGAGGCCATCGCGCTCCATGCGCGCCACAGTTTGAGAAACTGTGGGCCCGGATTGCTCAAGACGCTCGGCAATGCGAGCGCGCAGGGGAGTGATACCTTCTTCCTCTAGCTCATAGATGGTCCGAAGGTACATCTCAGTTGTATCAACTAGGTCCCTCACGTGGGCATACCTTTCTGTGTGAATACACTTATGCGGCGCTTCTTTCCCGGCTGGGGCGGGGAAGCGCTTTCTAGACTCTGCCGTCCAGACTAGCGTAATTAAGGCCAAGCTTGCCGCTTAGAGTCTGGCTGAAGGCGTATCAACGCCGAACCCCGAGCTCGTCATGGCTATAAAAACCAAAGAGCTCGGGGAAGGCTGTAACCACCGATAGTGGTTAGCGTAGTTTAAAGAGCATACTCGCGCAGGCGGTCAGCGCGGTTGCCATCGCGGAGCTTGGCCATAACTTCGCGCTCGATTTGGCGTACCCGCTCGCGCGAGAGGCCAAAGCGACGGCCGATCTGATCCAAGGTGCGCGGCACACCATCATCGAGGCCGTAGCGTAGGCGGATGACGTCCTGTTCGCGCTTCTCCAAGGTGTCAATCACACCCCGGATATCGGAATGGCGCATGGATGCAACGACCGCAGTCTCGGCGTCGGTAGCCTCTGCATCTTCAATGAAGTCACCCAGTGGAGCTTCTTCATCAGTGCCTACCGGCATATCGAGCGAGACAGGGTCACGGGATTGACGTAGCAGCATCTCAATCTTGTTCTCATCGATGCCGGATTCTTCCGAAAGCTCTTCGTTAGTAGCTTCGCGTCCCAGAGACTGGTACATCTCCCGCTTAATGCGAGAAAGCTTATTGACCTGCTCCACTAGGTGGACGGGGAGGCGAATGGTACGAGACTGGTCAGCCATGCCGCGGGTGATGGCCTGGCGGATCCACCAAGTGGCGTAAGTGGAGAACTTAAAGCCCTTAGCGTAATCGAACTTCTCCATTGCGCGAATGAGTCCGAGGTTGCCTTCTTGGATGAGATCTAGCAACGGCATACCGCGGCCGGTGTAGCGCTTTGCCAGCGATACTACAAGGCGCAGGTTGGCCTCCAGCAGATGCGAACGAGCCTTCTTGCCTTCGCGCGCAAGGATCTTGAGATCGCGCTTTTCTGCTCGAGTGAGTTTTTCCGCATTATTGAGCTTGTATTCTGCATACAGGCCAACCTCGATGGCTTGAGCGAGTTCTACCTCATCCTCAGCACTCAATAGAGCGGTTTTGCCGATGCCATTGAGGTAAACGCGAACGAGGTCGGCGGAGGGGTTGTCATTAGTTTGGTTGCGGCGAGATCCGCGATCTACTTCCTGTTCTTCATCAGTAGAGGCAGTTGAATTGCCCTTGGCGGTGTTGGCAGATGTCTTCGTCATGGTGAAGCCTCCTGAATTTGTCGCCGGTTTCACAAAGTACAACGGAAGCTTTGAAGCTTTAGTTCCCAATCCGGAAAGAATCGCTAAAACGAGGCGTTCCCCGTGTCACAATCCCACCTTTTCGGGGGAGATGCGTCACGGGGAACAAATTTAGACCGTAGTTGACCAGTGCCGCGGAACTATTAGCCGCGCACCTTTACTAGATAGCGGTAGATAGTGGGTTCTGAGACGCCGAGGCGCTCCGCTGCTGCCGTAATTCCGCCTTTGAGGAGGAAAAAGCCCGTGTTCTCGAGCTCTGAAACGACTTCGAGGCGTTCATCGCGCTGCATGCGATTAACCGGTGTGCTCTGCTTAGAAATGGCTGAATCCAGCATGGAGTCCACAAGGTTTTCGACGTTGGAGCGCAGTGATTCGCTCACTTCTTCATTTGGTGCCTCTTCTGCTGCCGCTGCATCGCCTGGAGACGGGTCTGGCACGGCGACGGGCCGTTGTGGCTGCTCGTCTTCTCCTGGGTAGCCGCCGAATGCCTTTGATTTATCAAAGGCAGGATCGTCGGCTTTGCCAATGAGCGCAGCGGCTGCATCGCGGATGTGAACTAATTCGGAGACATCAACATTGATGCACAGCATGCCGCGCATATGCCCAGAATCGTCACGAATGAAGTAACTGGAAGAACGGCAAATTTTACCCTCTGCATTGACGGCGCGGTAGCCGGTCATCATAGGAATTGCTGCTGCATCACCCTGTTTCATGAACCACAGTGCGAAATCAGTCACGGGTCCGCCGAGCCGACGGCCGGAGATGTGGCTATTGGCAATGGCCATGATGGATTTATCGGGGACGTCGAGATCGTGGAGCACGATTTCTGTGTTCGGGCCCATTGCCTTACCGAGGAATTCGACGAGGGGAATATACTGCTCGAGGAAATTTTCATCGGAGGCATGACCGCTAGGGAAATTCATTAGCTGAAGCATGTCCTTTAATTCCTGTCAGGTTATAGAGAATGTACCACACAGAAGCGATTCGGTGGAAGGAGGGAATAGCGGCAAGTAAGCCGAGTGAACACAAGCGGCTTAGCGCTGTGCTCACCCGGCTCATCGCTTCCTTACAGGGTGGACTCTATCCACACACCGGTACTGGTGGATGAACGGCGATGGCCAAGCCACCTTGTGAAGTCTCCCTGTACTTGGCGTTCATGTCCTTACCAGTTTTGTACATCGTCCAGATGACCTCATCGAGAGAGACGCACGGCTTGCTCTCACGCTCGAGTGCCATGCGGGCGCTGGTAATGGAGTCAACAGCGGCAACGGCGTTGCGCTCGATGCACGGTACCTGAACCTGTCCCAAGACTGGGTCACAGGTTAGCCCAAGTTTGTGCTCCATGCCGATCTCTGCGGCGATACATACCTGCTCTGGGGTAGCGCCCATGAGCTGGGCAAGACCGCCAGCAGCCATGGAGCACGCTACACCAACCTCTCCCTGGCAGCCGACCTCAGCGCCAGAGATGGAAGCATTCATCTTGTACAGGGAAGCAATCTGGTTGCAGGCGAAGATGTAATCAGCAAACATCTCGGTGGTAACGGGCTCAACGAACTTGTCGTAGTAAGCCAGTACTGCCGGGACAACGCCGCAGGCGCCGTTCGTAGGTGCGGTGACAACGCGGCCGCAGGCTGCATTTTCTTCAGAGATAGCCAGTGCGAACATATTGACCCAGCTGAGGATGTTCAGACCATCGTGCGGTTCGGACTGCTCCAAGCGGCGCCTGAGGGCAGCGGCGCGGCGGGGGACGAGCAGGGAGCCTGGGAGCGGGCCGTCGGTAGCGGAGCCGCGTTTGATGCCGGTGTACATGACATCGCGAACCTTGCGCAGGTGCTCATTGACCTCTTCTTCGGAACGAAGTGCCAACTCGTTGGCAAGGCCTAGCTCCGGGAGGGTCATGTTGTGCTTCTCGCACAGCTCGAGCATTTCTGCGGCGCTGGCGTACGGGAAGGGGATATCAACCTTGGCGTCCGTGCGCTTGGCAAAGTCTTCCTGCTTGACAATGAAACCGCCGCCGACCGAGTAGTAGGTCTTGTGCAGGATGTCTTCTTCGCCGGCGAAGGCGATAAGACACATTCCGTTTTCGTGCATTGGCAGGTACTCGTCGTGGAAGAAGAAGCCGCCGTCCTTGGGGAATTCCACCTCGTGGGAGCCGCCCAGCATGAGCTTCTCGCTGCTGCGGACATTCTTCATGAATTCGGAGATGCCGTCGATATCAACCGTCTCTGGCTCTTCACCAGCGAGGCCGAGGAGGATGGCCTTGTCGGTGGAGTGGCCGATGCCCGTGAGGGAGAGGGAGCCGTAGACATTTGCCTGAACTCGAGTGACCTTGTCTAAGAGGTCTTTTTCCTTGAGCTCGTCCACGAAAGCTTTGCCGGCTTTCATTGGGCCAAGGGTGTGTGAGCTTGAGGGGCCGATGCCAATCTTGAACATATCGAAGATGCTGATGAACATTGTTCTTTCCTTGAATCCTCTGCGATTTTCTCGTCTGCGGCGGTGCTTAGAAAGCCTGGACGATGGAGTAGATGATGGTTGCTAGGGCGACGAGGCCCATGAAGAAGACGAAGTAGTTGGAAGCCTTGCCCTTGTAGCGCTTCAGAGCTGGGACCTTGTGGATGGCGACCATTGGGATGATGAAGAGCATGATGGCAATCGTCGGGCCACACAGGGTTTCAATCATGCCCAGGATGGATGGGTCAGCCCAGGCGACGAGCCAAGCGGTGACCAGCATGAAGATGAGGGTGATGGTATCGAGCTTGTGGGCGGACTCTGCGTCGTCCTTGCTTGCGTTCTTGCTGCCCTTGATGACGAGGCCTTCGAAGCCTTCGGCTGCGCCGAGGTAGTGGCCGAGGAAGGACTTAGCAACTGCAATCATGGCGATGACTGGGGCAATCCACTGGATAAGTGGGTTATCGAAGTGGTTGGCCAAGTAGGACAGGATGGTGATGTTTTGTGCCTTAGCGTCCGCCATGTCAGCCGGGGAGAGGCTCAGAGCGGTGGAGAAGACGAAGAACATAACCACGACGACCATGAGGATTTCTGCGCGGAGCAAGGTCTTGCGGGACTTGGCCTCAGCGAACTTGCCGTAGGTCTGGCGGCGGTCAACGGCGAAGGAGGAAATCATCGGGGAGTGGTTGAAGGAGAAGACCATAACCGGAACCAGCAGCATCAGGGTAACGCCCATGCTGTGGCCAGAAGCCTCGCGAGCGACGTTGAGGTCGAAGGAATCAAAGAGCGCGGTATTCCACTTCGGGATGAGGTAGAGGGAAAGCAGAACCAAGATGCCGATGAATGGGTATACCAAATAGGACATGACGTGAACTACGACGTCCTTGCCCATGCGGACGATTAGGATGAGGCCGCCTACCAGCAGGAGGGAGGTAAGCCAGCGGTCCGGAGGAGTAATTCCGAGCTGGTGCTCTAAGAAGGAGTTGACCGTGTTGGTGATGGTGACCGAGTAGACCAGCAGGATGGGGTAGACCGACAGGAAGTACAGGATGTTCATGAGCACACCAGCCTTCTTGCCAAAGTGCTCTTCCACGACGTCCGTGAGGTCACCGTCTGGCTTGGAACTGGACAGTACCAAGCGGGTCATTCCGCGGTGAGCCCAGTAGGTCATAGGCAGTGCTAAGACCGTCATGATGATAAGCGGGATGATGCCACCGATGCCGGCGTTAATGGGGAGGAAGAGGACACCAGCGCCGATTGCGGTGCCGAACAGGGAGAGCATCCATACAGTGTCTTCCTTATTCCACTTCGGTGCACCCTTCTGGCCATCGAACGGGGTGTCAATGCCAGGGGCTGGTGCGGATTCCTTGGAGGAGGGAGCTGCCTTGGAGGCCTTGAGATCCTCAGGCATCTCACCCTGGTTTTCTGGGTGCTGGGCTTTGTTGCGCCGCGTGATTGAGTGGGACATTTTCTTTCCTACATCTAGTTGGTCGGCCGAAGCGTTTGGGCTTCTGCAACCATGATTGAAAAAAATTTCTCAATCAATTTTGCGTTTGTAGGATTTTGAGAATCTATCTCGCATCCTGCATGTCCAGCCCTTTTGCTTCGCTGTGCCTTCAGTCTAGAACAAAATCTTGCAGAGTGATAATAAATTATTGCACTGCGAGTAGGGCATTTATCACTCTCTGAGAATTTGCATTCCCCAGCGCTTTATGGATTGCTCTACACAATATCTGGAAAAGTGGTTTGGCTCATAGAATCGTTTGTAAACGGGCCTGCTTAACACGATTTTCAGATCTCGTGGGGCGGAAATTGAGGGTCGGGCTAGGTCTCTACCAAGACAGTGAAAGGTCCTTCGTTCACAGAGGAAACGCGCATTTTAGCCCCGAATTGACCTGTTGCTACTGACACGCCGCGTTCCCTGAGGTTCGCAATAATCGCCGCGATGACCGGTTCGGCCTCGGGTCCTGGAGCGGCATCCGCCCACGAAGGGCGTCGACCTTTGGCAGTGCGGCCGTACAAAGTAAATTGGCTCACCACAAGCACGGGCGCTCCGGCATCAATGACTGACACTTCGCCATCAAGAATGCGCAGTTCTGCAATCTTGCGTGCCATCTTCTCAGCGCGGGGCTGCCAATCATCCATATCCTCGCGTGAGACCCCAATTAGAGCGAGAAGGCCACCGGTTTCGGGACTAGTAATGGCCCCTACGGTCTCTCCATCGACGGACACTGTGGCCTCCGATACCCGAGTCAAAACTGCGCGCATGGTTTACTTCTCCTTATATAACGAGTGGGGGACAGTGCGGATCTAGCTGAGGTCCGGCGAATCGGTATCCAAGAGGTCAGCTGGGATAAGCAGGCCATGTCGGACCATATCGATCACGGCGGGTAGGGCAGCAGTAGTAAGTTCTGCTTCGTCGAATCCGTGCGCCGCCGCATACAGGCCAATGGTTTCTTCCAGGTTCAAGCCTTGTGGGTTGAGTCCGGCGACTATGGCAGCGATGTGTTCATCTACTTCGTGGCTCCAGCGCGGACCGTCGGTGCGAGTAAGACGTAGAGCGGCCCGTGTAAAGCCCTGGCCCAATTCCCCATCTGGGGTGCTGATATCTTCGCGTGCCAGCCCCGGGCGCACGTGGAAGTGCTTTCCCTGTAGCTCGCCGGGTACTAGGTCGCGCAACCACGCCACACGGGCAAAGTATTCTTCTACTTCAGGTCCAAGTGGGTCGCTAAAGGCCTGCGGCATATCTTCGGCCAAGATATCGGCAGGTTCATCGTCGCCGATGCGTTGGATAGCGACAAATCCAAAGCCAATGCCATTGACCTCATGTTGCTGAAAATGTTCCAGCCAGGCGCGTGAGCGCTCTTGTCCTTCAGAGGAGCGTACATCCAGGGATTCGTCTTCGAGCCAGGTGGACACATAGAGTGCGGGATCGGCTACGTCGCGCTGAATGATCCAGGCGGCAATTCCTTTGTCCGGCAGCCAGGAAGCAACGCGTTGCTGCCAGGTCTCGCCGCTGGTGTGTACCCAAGCGGCCAGAAGGTGAGCCGTTCCGCCAGGGGTTAGGTGGTCGGCGGCCCGAGAGACAACCAGCTCGCTGGCACCGTCCAGGTTTAACCCGGAATCGCGGTAGACATGGCCAACTTCGGGAAGACCAACGACAAAAGGTGGGTTAGCTACGAGGCGGTCAAAGCGGCGGCCGGCTACGGGGTCGAACCACGAACCTTGCAGCAATTCCACTTTTTCGCTATCGCCAGTAGCGGCAATGGTAGCCTCGGCCAACTTCAACGCACGCTCATGCACGTCGGTGGCGGTAATCTTTTCAGCGCAATCGAGCTGCCCCAGCAATTGGACGCCCGAGCCAGTGCCTAGATCTAAGACGCTGCCCACTGGGCTTACTGGCGTGGATTGCAGTAGGGAGAGGCTTGCCGCGCCAACGCCAAGCACATGGTCTGGGCCAGGTACGTGGTCGACCAAGGAGGCGTCGACGTCGGAGAAGATGAGACGGTTGGCGCCAACGATGGTGTGGGGGCGGATATCGAGGGCAATGTAGGCCTTGCCATGGGCGTCGGCAACCGCAACATTGGCATCCAGCAACTGGGTAGCCAGGCGCGCGCCTACCGCCTCGCCCAAAAGCGTGGCCGGCAGGTGTTGATGCAGGAGGAAGAAGCGGATCAAAAGATCCAATTGAGATTCGCTGTGCGCGGCGAGCGCAACTGGTGCGGGTTCGCCGCGGAAGAGGGCCTCGGTAACTTCCGGACCTAGGTGCCCGGCTACGCCATCGGTAGTAAAACCGGCGGCGGTAAAGACGTCGGAAAGCTCTGCGGCCAGCTTGGCTAGCGCGGGGGCATCAAAGTCGGGGCCAAAAGCGGTCGTCATGTAGGCAGGAATCCTTTACTCTTCTTCGTGATCGATGATGTCGTGGTGTGCCTCAATAGGCCGAGCGGTGCCGCCGGATACCTGTGGGGCGTGGGCCTGGCTATAAAGCTGCCGGTTCATGGCTGGCTTGTACACGTTTTTCTCGCGCTTATCCTTCTTTTCACCCCGGCCGTTGCCAATCACCACGGCTATCCAGGGGAGGGGAAATGTCACGCCCACAATGATGGCGGCTAAAAGCCACCAATGCATATAAAGGAAATAGCCGGCGATGAGCAGGGAAGGAACGCGCAAAAACTGGAAGATTCCGTACCGAATTTCGCGGCGCTTGCGGTCCTGGCCAGGCGTGAGCTTGGCATCTGTGATGAGATAGCGCTCTTTTTTGCCAAACAACCTAGACTCGGCTCCCCTCGTGCGCGTCGGAGTTCCCTCGATAAGGGGAGTGGGGCGCAGTGGCCGGCGTGCATGACGTGTACATGTTCTCCAAGGGTAGCCGCCTGACTCGCAAAGTTCGATGCCGATGCGGCAAAATGGAGTGCGTGACTACGACTACGAAGACAATTGAACGGCCAGATATTCGTGAAGACACTTCGACGACGGATAATGACACGCCGAAGTTCTTCCACTACGTCAAAAAGGATCACATCCTCGATTCCGCGGTGAACGGCAAATACGTCGTTGCTCTATGCGGCGAGACTTTCCCGGTGACCAAGCAGGCAAAGCCGGGTTCTCCGGTCTGCCCCGATTGTGAGCGTGTGTATAAGGGTCTGCGCCGCAAGTGAGGACCTTTAAAAAGACAAACCTTCGTGCCTGGCAGCAATCCGCCCTCGATAAATTCCTCGCCACTAAGCCGCAGGACTTCATGGCGGTGGCGACCCCGGGCGCCGGAAAGACTACCTTCGCACTGCGCATTGCCACCGAGCTCATGGAAGACCGCACGGTCGAGCGCGTAATCGTGGTGGTGCCTACCGAGCACCTTAAGACCCAGTGGTCTAGCGCTGCCGCGCGCGTAGGTCTAGCTCTAGATCCCGCGTTTAGCAATTCCTCTGCCGTTAATCCCTCCATGGACGGCATTGTGGTGACCTATGCGCAGGTGGGTATGCACCCCTTCAAGCACCGCGCGGTGGCCTCTGCTCGGCGCACTTTGGTGATTCTTGACGAGATTCACCATGCAGGCGACGCCAAGAGCTGGGGCGATGGCGTCAAGGAAGCCTATGATGATGTCAATCACCGCTTGGCTTTGACCGGTACGCCTTTCCGCTCCGATGACTCGCCCATTCCATTCGTTCAGTACGTAGACGATGGGGAGGGGCACAAGGTATCCCGTTCGGACCATACCTATGGCTATGGCGATGCGCTTGCCGATGGCGTCGTGCGCCCCGTTGTCTTTCTTTCTTACTCTGGCGAAGCCCGCTGGCGCGATTCGGCCGGTGAGGAGCATGCAGCCCGTTTGGGCGACATTATGAATGCGGAGCAAACCGCCCGAGCGTGGCGCACCGCCTTGGACCCCAAGGGCGAGTGGATCCCTGCGGTGCTGCAGGCGGCGCATACCCGCCTGATGCAAATGCGACGCAATATGCCGGATGCCGGCGGCTTGGTGCTGGCTTCGGATACGACGACCGCACGCGCCTATGCCAAGATCCTCAAGCAGCTTTCCAATACACCGGTCTCGGTAATTTTGTCTGATGATCCCGGCTCCTCGGACCGCATTCAGGAATTTTCGGAGTCCACCGATGAGTGGATGGTGGCAGTCCGCATGGTGTCCGAGGGCGTCGACGTCCCGCGCCTAGCGGTGGGCGTCTATGCTACCTCGGCATCGACCCCGCTCTTTTTCGCCCAGGCCATCGGCCGCTTCGTGCGCTCGCGCATGCCGGGTGAGACGGCGTCGGTTTTCCTTCCTTCGGTCCCTGTCCTGCTGGGCTTGGCCGAAAATATGGAAAAGTCCCGCGACCACGTCTTGGGTGAAGAAAAGCCCGACAAGGAAGGCTGGGACGACGAACTGCTAGAGCAGGCGAATCAGAAGGAGACCGAACCAGACATGCTGGAGAAGTCTTATGAGTCTCTCGGCGCCGAGGCGGAGTTCTCGGGGCTGCTCTATAACGGTTCCCAGTTCAATACTGGGGACATGACCACGGACGAGGAAGCGGACTTCCTTGGTATTCCTGGACTGCTTGATGCGGACCAAGTCAAGGATTTGCTGCGCAAAAAGCAGTCCGAGGAAATGGACCGCCGCGAGGCAGAAGAAAAAGCACGGCGCGCAGCTGAGGCCGAGGAAGCTCACCGTCGTAAGCTTTACGGCATGGACTATGCCCCGGCCTCACGGAAGAAGTCTATGGAGTCTGAGCCCAGCGACACCGGAGTCGTCGACGAGCTAGGCCAGCTGCGCAAAGAGCTCAATACGGTCGTATCCATCGCCGCCCAGCGCTCCGGACGCCCGCACGGCGCTATCCACACCGAGGTACGCAAGGCCTGCGATGGTCCTCCCACCGCGCTGTGTAATGCCGAGCAGCTGCGCGAGCGCATCGAATACCTGCGCAAGTGGTAGAGCTGCGCACAATGGCCTGAGAGCAGCTACGCAAAAGCCCGCACCGAAATTGGTGCGGGCTTTCTACGCTCCTGCAGCTGCGGCAACTAGTCGAGGTAATCGCGCAGGACCTGGGAGCGAGAGGGGTGGCGCAGCTTCGACATCGTCTTAGACTCGATCTGGCGAATGCGCTCGCGGGTAACGCCGTAGACTTGGCCGATCTCGTCTAAAGTGCGCGGCATGCCATCTGTCAGGCCGAAGCGCAGGCGAACCACGCCGGCCTCGCGCTCGGATAGGGTGGTCAGCACGTCTTGAAGCTGATCCTGCAGCAAGGTGAAGGATACGGCGTCGACCGCAATGACGGCCTCCGAATCCTCGATGAAATCACCTAGCTGGGAATCGCCCTCGTCACCGATGGTCTGATCCAAGGAGATAGGTTCGCGTGCGTATTGCTGGATTTCGAGGACCTTTTCCTCGGTAATATCCATCTCCTTTGCCAGCTCCTGCGGGGTGGGCTCGCGGCCCAAGTCCTGCAGCAGCTCGCGCTGGATGCGGCCCAGCTTGTTGATGACTTCCACCATGTGCACCGGAATGCGAATGGTACGGGCCTGGTCTGCCATGGCGCGGGTAATAGCCTGGCGGATCCACCATGTGGCGTAGGTGGAGAACTTATAGCCCTTGGTGTAGTCGAACTTCTCCACAGCGCGGATAAGGCCCAAGTTGCCCTCCTGGATGAGATCCAAGAAAGCCATGCCGCGGCCGGTGTAGCGCTTGGCCAAGGAGACAACTAGTCGTAGGTTGGCCTCCAACAGGTGATTTTTAGCCTTGCGGCCATCACGGGCGATGCTGCGCAGGTCGCGCTTTTCCATGGGGGAGAGCTTGGCAGCCTTATCGCCTTCGGCGCGGGCCTTTTCCATCTCGTCCATGCGGTGTTGTGCGTAGAGACCGGCTTCGATGCGCTTGGCCAAGGAAACCTCTTGCTCGGCGTTGAGCAGAGCTACCTTACCAATCTGCTTCAGGTAGGCACGTACAGAGTCAGCAGAAGCTGTCAGTTGTGCATCCTTGCGCGCTTGGCGCAGCGCTGCCGACTCCTCTTCGTCCCAGACGGAAGAAGAGTCTTCCTCTTCGTCCTCATCGTCTTCGTCCAAGTTCTCTTCTAGGTCCTCGCCGGCTTCGAATTCATCATCGTCTTCGATGTCCGCATTGGTGGGATCGAAGTCGACGTCTTCATCGTGCTCGTCTTCTTCGAGCTCTTCGTCTACCTCCGGCTGCGCCTGCTTTTCGGACTCGGCTGGGGACTCCTGCTTTTTGGCCGCGGACTTACGGACCGTCTTTTTAGTGGCCTTCTTGGCGGGCTTCTTCGCAGTCTTTTTGGCCGACTTCTTAGTGGTCTTTTTTGCGGTCTTCTTGGCTGTTTTCTTAGCGGTCTTTCTGGCCGTCTTTTTAGCCGTCTTCTTCGCGGTTTTCTTTGCCGGCTTCTTGGCGGTCTTCTTTGCAGGAGTAGATGCCTCAGCGGCGTTTTCGCCCTCGCCGAGTGCCTGGTCTGAAGATTCAGTGGCTGCCACGTACGCCCTTTCGACTTGCTACTTGATTGAAACAGCTCAGTGCGCCCTAGACGGGCGATTGTGCATCAGTGTGATGTTAACGCGTTGTGGCCTTATGCAGGCCAGACACGCCCTAGAGCTGTTTAACTTAGGATCGACCGCCCAGTATAGAGGATCTTTCCATTCCGCCGGTGGATAGGGTCCCCAGCTGTGCTTAAATGCTACGGCTTGAGGCCATTTACCGCCGCCATTGCAGCGCCCACGATACCTGCGCGATTGCGTAGCTGTGCAGGCATGACAGGGGTATCAATGCTCAAGTGCGGCCCCCACTTTTCAAACTTGCGAGAGATGCCACCCCCTACGAGGAATGCCTGCGGGTTAAACAATTTTTCATACTCTGTAAGAACCTTATTTAAGCGCTTAGCCCATTGTTTGTACTTGAGCTCTTCGCGGTCCTTGACAGCCGAGGAAGCAATCTTTTCGGCTTCGTCATCGCCCACGATCATGTGGCCCAGCTCAGTATTGGGGAAGAGCTCCCCGTCCAAGAAGAAGGCCGAACCGATGCCGGTACCGAGCGTCAAGAAGATAACGGAACCCTGCTTGGCGATGTCCTCTCCGTAAGCGACTTCGGCAAGTCCTGCCGCGTCGGCGTCGTTAAGCACCGTAAAGTCTGCGTCGAGGTAGTCGGCGAAAAGCTTTGAAGCATCTACGCCAATCCAATCTTTGGATATATTAGCCGCAGTCTCGACTTCCTGGTTGCGAACGACCGAAGGAAGAGTAATACCCACTGGACCGTCCCACTGTTTTTCTCGCACAATTTGAGCAACCACCTTGGCAACTTCATGCGGTGTGGATGGCTGTGGAGTGGCGATCTTCAAACGCTCGCCTACGAACTCACCGGTAGCGAGGTCCACCTCAGCGCCCTTAATGCCAGAACCGCCGACATCGATGCCAAATGAGTGGCCAGAAAGAGTAGTCATGCCCGACAGTCTAGAAGAAGGCACAATAGTTGGCATGACTGAGCAGATCGATTTTCTCCAATTGCGAGACTTTGCCGTCTCTACCGCCACCCGTGCGGCCGAATTAATTTCCACGCGGCGTACAGAACTCGTAGCAGGCGAGGGCATCGCGGCGCATACCCACACCAAGTCCAGCGACGTAGATCCAGTAACGGAGGTCGATACCGCCACTGAAGACTTTATTGCCTCGACCATTCGTACCGAACGCCCAAGGGACGGAATATTTGGTGAAGAAGGCGCAAACGTGGAATCAACCAGTGGCGTTACCTGGATCGTTGATCCCATTGATGGCACAGTGAACTTCTTGTACGGGGTGCCGGACTATGCTGTCTCTATCGGTGCAGAGTATCAGGGCCATCTGGTGGCCGGTGCTGTGGTCAACGTGGCCCGCGGGCGCACCTACGCAGCCGCCGCTGGACACGGAGCCACCGTAACCGCAGCTGATGGCCAGACGCACGAGCTGCGCTGCGGTAAGACGCAATATCCTGCCTTGGCGTTGGTGGCAACAGGCTTCGGCTACGGTGCACAACGAAGAGCAGCGCAAGCCGAACTGCTTAACGAGATTTTGCCTAAGGTGCGCGATATTCGCCGTATCGGTGCCGCAGCGCTAGATCTGTGCCGCGTGGCCGAAGGAACCGTGGATGCCTACTTTGAACATGGGATCAATGCGTGGGATTTTGCAGCAGGGGCAGTCATTGCTCGCGAGGCTGGGGCCGTTGTTCATCATCCAGGCTTTGAAAAGGGGGCCGCGCAGGGCGAGCTTACCTGGTCCGCGGGGGCAGATTTGGCCCCTGCCTTTGAGGAACTTTTAGCAGCGCACGGAGCTACGGGCGCGCTGCGGGGGTAATAGTGGTAGGTGCCAAGGGGCGGTGAGGTGACATCTTGCCGTTTGTGCTTTACTATGCGCGATCGATAAATACCCATTCCTTAAAGCAACTTGACCATTAGGGGCGTGCATTATGGCCACCGATTACGACGCACCGCGCCGGCGCGCGGAAGATGAACTCGAAACAGACTCCTTAGAAGGACTCAAAGCCGCGGAGAGCGATAACAATGGCATGGATGATGACGGAGAAATCGTTGAAGCCTTCCAGCCGCCTTCGGTAGACCTTACCGGTGAGGAACTCAATGTTGAGGTCGTTCCGCGTCAAGAAAACGAGTTTACCTGTGCCTCCTGCTTCCTAGTGCAATCCAATAAGCGCTACTCCCACGATGAGGACGGCCAGCCTATCTGCAAGGACTGCGCTTAAAAGCGCCTGTAGTAGACACTAATCCCCGCGCACTGTCGCTTCTTCAGCGAGGCTGTGCGCGGGGATTATCGTTGCAGGAGCAGCAAAGGAGGCAGGCCCAGCGGGCCGAAAAATGCTAATGCTGCGCGGGAACGAAGGCGTGGAGCAAGGCTTCCGGATTCTTCGAGGCAATTAGCCAATAGGGAGTATCGTCCTCAGGATCATTGAGCACCATCATTGCGTGTTCATCTACCCACGCGTGGGAGACTAAAAACGCTGCGGGATCGAGCTGCGGGCCCAGTGCATTGCGGCGCGCCGACTTGGGCACGCTGATTGACCTTGAAACCACGTCGTTCGGCAGTTGGGCGTCTTTCACTGTCAGCCACCGCGTTCCGTCTGGGTCCAGCTCTACCTTGATGACTGTATTCGACCAAGAAACAAGAACCCATACGGCAACGGCACTAAGTAGCACCGCAGGAATGATGGTCCACCACACTGAGCGATTGAGCCCCGCTGTGGCGGAGGTAAGCGCTACGATTGCGGCAGCAAAAAGCCAGAAGTACCAAGGCACCCACTGGCGTTCGCGGTAGAGCACTTGGGCAGCCGTCGTGCCCTGTGCGGAAGCTGCGCTCGACGGTGCCGGAGTTGCGGAAGAAGCAGATGTATCAGACACGTCTTGTCAGTCTAGTCCACACACGCCGCAGAATGAACCTTCCAAGGCAGGTAGGATTGGCGAGGTGACTGACTCGTTTCCACATCCTCAAGCAGAAAGCCCCATGGGGGACATTAAAGTCAAGCGCCTAGATAAGGAGCTGCCGCTGCCGCACCGTGCTCACCGCGGCGATGCCGGTGCAGACCTATACGCAGCAGAATCGCTGACTCTTCAACCTGGTGAACGTGCCCTCGTCGGCACGGGCATCGCCATTGCGCTGCCAGTGGGGACGGTCGGTTTGATACACCCGCGTTCCGGGTTAGCCGCCAAACAAGGGCTTTCTGTGGTTAATACCCCGGGGACTGTGGATGCAGACTACCGCGGTGAGATCAAGGTGTGCCTTATCAACCATGACCGGCACAACCCTATTGAGATCGAACGCGGTATGCGCATTGCCCAGCTCGTAGTCCAGCGCGTAGAGCTAGTGGAGTTCGCTGAGGTAGAGGAATTGGATGACACCGATCGCGGAGCCGGCGGCTACGGCTCTACCGGTGTGTAGTCGAAACGGAACGAAATCGATACACAGAGAAAGGAAGTAGCAAACATGGGAATCTGGCCCTTTGGCAAAAAGAACAAGGAAGAAAAAGACACCGAGGCGAAGCCAGCTGGTAAGAGTGAAACTTCGCCAGCACCGGAGGCTAGCGATAACGGAGTGCGGGAGTCTTTTTCTTCCGTAGAGGATACTGCCGCAGATGCAGCGGCGGCTTCTGCCAATACCCCGCAAGAGTTTGCCCATGACGCAGTCAATGGTCAGACTGGTCCTTTCGATGGTGATTCTGTAGACATCGAAACTTTCGACTTTAGTGACTTTTCTATCGGCGTACTGGACTTGGGCTCCCTGCGTATTCCGCTTCCCAAGGAATCTCAGGTACAGGTGGAAATGGGTGAGCAAGGGCCCAGGATGCTCCACATTGTGACCAAAGTTGGCCGAATTACGCCCGTAGCTTTTGCCGCACCGCGCAAGCCTGGACAATGGGCGGAGTCAGTCGAGGAAATTAAAGAAGGCATGAGCCGCGATGGCCTCGTAGTTACCACTGAAGCGGGCCCATGGGGAGCCGAAGTAATCGGCAAAAATGACAACGGCCAGATTCGCGTAATCGGTATTGATGGCCCGCGTTGGATGCTGCGCCTGACCCTAGCAGCACCGTCCGGTATGGAGACCGACCTTGCGGAAATGGCCCGGGAGGTGGCCGCTCGTACTTTCGTCTACCGCGGTGAAGACCCTATCTTGGCAGGAAACGCCTTGCCGGTCATCATGCCAGAGCAACTCGTAGCACAGGTAAAGCAAGCTATGGAACAACGCCAGCAAGAACAGCAGGCGGCGGCTAATGCTCAAAACCACCCAGAAAACGGTGTAGGTGGACCTGATCCCGCCGCTGAAGCAGAGACCGAACAACACTTGCGCGATTTGGGCAATGCCTCACAGGCGCGGGAAGATGAATCGTCCCCGCAGAATCCCGATGAGGACTCTGCGCCTGATTCCAAGAACTAAGCAAAGCAGTAAACCACGTGACACACTTTTCCAAGGAACAATCCTCCTCGGACGCCACTATTCCCAGAACCGAAGGGGAACCAGCTGAACCGACCTTGCTGGAGCAGATGGGTGGCCTGTCTGGGCTCGTTTCGGCTACCTTGCCGGTTATTGTGCTGATTCCGGTTAATAATTTCTTTGGGCTAGGGCCAGCCTTAGCGGCCGCGTTGGGCGTGGCTGTAGTGACTGCTGTCTGGCGTATCGTGCGCAAAGAAACCCTCCAGCCGGCTATCTCGGGTCTCCTAGGGGTGGCGCTTTGCGCCGCCATTGCCTGGTTTACCGGTGATGCCAAGGGGTATTTCCTGTACGGCATCTGGATGTCGCTGGCGCTTTTTATTGTCGCTGCGCTTTCCATTCTGTTCCGTTGGCCGGCAGTAGGCGTTATCTGGAAGGGGATCAACGGTGAAGAAATGCAGTGGCGGAAGGTCCCCCAAGCTCGCCGAGCCTATGCCATCGCTACAGGTGGGTGGGCGGTAATCTTCCTTGCCCGCTTTATAGTCCAGCGCGCTATTTATGATGCCGATGCCACAACTACCTTGGGTGTAGCCAGGATCTTAATGGGATGGCCATTAACCCTCTTGGTAACGGCGCTCACCGTGTGGATGGTTCGCCGCGCGGACGCGGCAGTTGAGGCGTCTGCGGCACAAGGCGAGCACATCAACGCAGAATCAACGCAAGAGTCTGAGGAAGAAAATGACTGAATCAACGATTAGCCGTGGCGATAGCCTTGAGATAACGATCGATCGCATGGCGCATGGTGGGGAAGGAATTGGACAAGCTCCCGATGGACGAGTGGTGTTTGTTCCGCGCACCTTTCCTGGCGATGTCGTTGCAGCGACGGCGGGTCGAGTTAAGAAGTCATTTATTAAGGCGGAACTGGCGCACGTTATCGCTCGTGGCCCCTTGCGGGTGCCGTCGACGTGCCCGGCTGCGAAGCAGGGAGCTGGCTGCTGCGATTTTGCCGAGCTAGATCCAGCGGCTGAAACCGGAATCAAGTCAGAAATCCTGTCCGAACAGCTACGCCGTACGGGCATTGCGGAGCGTGAGCGTTTAGAAATCGAGCAACACACGTTGGAACCGGTAAGGGGGTGGCGAACTCGGGCGCGGTGGGGCGTCGACAAGCACGGCCGCGCAGGAACCCGTGAGTGGCACTCCAATGAGCTCATTACTGGTGCTGCCTGTACGCAATTAGCCGCTGGATTGGCGGACGGACTCGTAGGCGAAGGCGCGCGTCGATTTACCCCTGGTGCGGAGGTCATTGCAGTGCTAGACGGTGCGGGACACCGCCATGTAGTAGAAACCCGCAAAGCCCCCCGCGGACGACGAGTAGAGACCATACGTGAGGTGGTTGAAGGAAGCGGCACGGTGCAAGAGCAAGTAGGCGGGCACGTCTTTAGCTTTCCTGCAACTGCCTTTTGGCAAGCTCATAGTCGGGCACCGGAGTTTTATACCCAACTCGTTTCTGACTGGCTCGGTGGCCGGGAGTATCGGGAGCAGACTGCTTGGGATCTCTACGGCGGCGTAGGCCTTTTCGTCCCGGCGCTTGCCCGAGCGGTGCGAGGCAAGGTTTTCTCCGTGGACTACTCGCCGGCAGCCACGGCGGGAGAGCAGCCAGGCCTGCAAGACTTTGATGTGCAAGTACAGTCCGCCAAGGTGGAACAGGTTGCCGCGCAGCTTCCCAAACCCGGCGCTGTGGTCTTAGATCCCCCGCGCACCGGTGCCGGAGCGGACGTGATTCGCTCTACAGCGGCCGCAGCACCGCAGGCGGTTATTCACGTGGGGTGTGACCCAGCTACCTTTGCGCGCGACCTCGCCTACTGGAACCAGTACGGCTACCGTGCCGAAAAGTTAGCGCTTATTAACGCTTTTCCTGGTACACATCATTTCGAAACGATTGCGCTTATTGTGCCTGCCTAGGGTGGCGCTGGGCGCTCGGGGGCGGGCCTAGCGCCCGGCCTCGTTCTGCCCCGACAATTGACCGATATAATATTCACCACCCGCCGCGGGTACGGTAGAAAAGAAGAAATAAGCACAGAAGGAGTTGAAGGCCGCTCCATGACTATCTTGGATACCATTAGCTCGCCGCAGGACCTCAAGGCATTGTCTGCAGACAAGCTTGAGAAGCTTGCGGCGGAGGTCCGGCAGCGCCTCATAGACAAGGTTTCCGTTACCGGCGGACATTTGGGGCCCAATTTGGGTGTAGTGGAACTAACCATCGCGTTACACCGCGTTTTTGATTCCCCACGCGAGCCCATTATTTTTGATACTTCGCACCAGTCCTACGTGCACAAGATGCTTACTGGGCGCACGGCCCAATTCGATACCCTCCGCCAAAAGGACGGCCTTTCGGGCTATACAGACCGCGCCGAATCGGAGCATGATTGGACTGAATCTTCCCATGCGTCGGCTTCGCTGTCCACCGTGGATGGCTTGTCCAAGGCCTTCAAAATCCGTGGGGATGGCCACCGCAATGTCATCGGGGTTGTCGGTGATGGGGCCCTTACTGGCGGCATGTGCTGGGAGGCGCTGAACAATATTTCCGAGGACAAGGACCGCAATGCTGTCATCGTGGTCAACGACAATGGCCGCAGTTATTCGCCCACTATCGGCGGCATTTCTGAAAACCTTGGGCGTATCCGTTCTCAGCACGGCTATGACGAGCTGATGGAGCAAGGAAAGCGCCGCCTGAAGCAAATGGGCTGGGTAGGCGAGCGTGCCTTTGATGCCTTGCATGCCATGAAGGAGGGCGTTAAGTCCACAGTCTTGCCCACGGAGATATTCCCAGAACTAGGCATGAAATATATCGGCCCAATCAATGGCCACGATATTGATGCCTTGGTGCACGCGCTGACGTATGCGCGCGATTATGAAGGTCCCATTATCGTGCACGTGGTCACCGAAAAAGGCCATGGCTTTGCTCCGGCCGTAAATGAGCCGAAGGATCAGATGCATTCCACTGGTGCCATTGACCCAGTCACCGGAGTGGCAAAGGGGACCAAACAGCCTGGCTGGACCGCAGCCTTCTCGGAAGAGCTTTTGGCCGCTGCTGAAAAGCGTGAGGATATCGTGGCCATTACCGCTGCCATGGCTGGGCCAACCGGCCTCGCGCCATTCCAGGAACGGTTCCCAGATCGCTTCTTTGATGTTGGAATTGCGGAGCAGCACGCAATGACCTCTGCTTCTGGCCTTGCGCTCGGCGGCATGCACCCTGTGGTGGCGGTATACTCCACCTTCTTGAATCGTGCAGTGGACCAAGTAATTATGGATATTGCGCTGCTCAAGCTGCCGGTGACCATAGTGCTGGATCGGTCCGGGGTCACCGGTTCCGATGGTGCGTCCCACAACGGTGTGTGGGATATGGCCCTTATGAGCATCGTGCCAGGCATGCATATCGCCGCGCCCCGCGATGGCGCGCGCCTGCGCGAGCTTTTCCGAGAGTCACTAGAAATTGAGTCCGGCCCCTCCATTGTCCGGTTCCCCAAGGGAAACCTGCTGCCAGATATGGAAGCGGTGGATACTTTGGGCGATGGCGTGGATATTTTGCACTATGGAGAAGCCGATGCGGGCGAGGATACTCCAGAGGTACTTATTGTCTCGATCGGTGCCATGTCTGCGCGCAGCCTCGAAGCGGCAAAGCTACTAGGGGAGCAGGGCATTAATGTCACCGTCATCGATCCGCGCTGGGTAGCACCGGTGGCCGGCTCCGTGGTGGCGCTCGCCGCCGATCACGATCTGGTGGTTACGGCGGAGGACGGCCTTATTCGTGGGGGCATCGGATCCATGATCGCAGAAGCCCTAAGCGCGGCCGAGGTGGATACTCCCGTGCGCCGGTTAGGCGCACCAGGCTATTTCCCCAAGCATGGCTCGCGGGGAGAGGTTCTCGAGGAATTTGGTCTCACCCCGCAACTCATTGCGTCATCGATTGTTGAATGGGTAGAAAACCTCACCGCAGACGCCACCGCGCTGGAGTAAAGACTAATTGAGGTAGGGAAACTCCTAGAATAGGCCGTCCACGATAATCGGGGCGGTCATTTCTATTTGCCATTCCCTCGCGCCTTCCGCGCGGAGGAATGCGGCGACGTCATCTGGCTGGCGGATAGTGCCAGCCACGGAATTAGGCCCGCGGTGCCGCTTGCCGGCGCGCACGCCCACTTTCGCCCATACGGCAGCGCGTAGCGTAGCGGGACGTATGAGAAGCTCAGGGGCCATGCCAAGGTGTTTTGCAAGCTTTGCTATTTCGGTGCGAATTTCTTGAAAAACCTCCCAGAGTTCTGGGTAGTCTTTGGCCCAGATGGTTTTGGAAGGAACCGGCTTAGGGGCGCGTTGCACGCGCGGTTGCTTCTGCGGTGGAGTGGCACGCGCTTGGTTAAGCACGGCCATCCAGCGGGCGGCAGCCCCTTTGCGGCGGCGAGGAAAGCCCTTGATGCGGGCAAGTTCGCTGTGCGAAGTAGGAAGGCAACGAGCGATTTCCACCAGCGTCTTATTGGATAGAATCCTTCCTGGTGCAGTATCCGTGTGCTGGGCGATGGCATCGCGCTGGTGCCATAGCGCCCGCGCGGCGTTGAGCTGGCTGCCGTTGCGCAGGTTGGATAGTCCCTTGAGATCGCGCCACGTAGGTAATTGCGGGGCAGCGTCAAAGGCATGCTCACGAACGATGGCGGCAAACTCCTCTAGCGCCCAGTCCATCTTGTCTTGTTCAGCCAAGATATCGCGCAGCGTCTCCGCTAGTTCTAGTAGCAGTTCTACATCGAGAGCCGCATAAGCCTTGAGCTCCTCGCTAAGTTCTGGGGTGGACCAGTCGGCGTCGCCGTAGCCCTTTTCCAATTCGACGTCGAAAAGCTCTGCCACCATAGTGCCCAAATTGGGCCTTTCGAAGCCGGTGAGCCGTGCTGCCAGCTCGGTGTCAAAGATTGATCCAGGAAAAAGCCCCAGCCACCCCAGGCAAGGCAAATCCGAATGGGCGGCGTGGATTATCCAATCCGCACCATTGAGTACAGGAACAAGGACGGTGGTGAGCTCCTCGCGGCAGCCTTCAGGGGCGAAGAGCATTGTGCCTGCGCCCTTGCGGCGTATTTGTACAAGGAAGGCGCGATCATCATAGCGATAACCAGATGCGCGCTCGGTATCGATAGCAAAAGGCCCAGTCCCCGCAGCTAGCTGTGCGGCGGCGCGTGTGAATTCATCCGGGGTTGAAAGCACTGGCGGAATGCCTGCGACCGGCCGGCTGCGCAACTCGGGCATATTATCGGCCGAGTTCGGTAACGCCCTCGGGGGGTAGGCCGGCTACATTGGCCAGTACTTGCGCGAAGGCTTGCACGTGGGGTGCCAAATCGAGTCCTTCGGCAGTCCACGAAGCGCGCATTTCGATCTGGTAGGCGCGCGGAGGCCCGCCAATCTCGCCAAAACGCACGGACGCGGTGGAAGTGACGGTGCCGCCCAAATTGGTGTGGCCGGCACCCTCCTTTTCTAAGCCTTCGTTGAGCCATTGCCACGCCACATCGGGCAAGAGTGGATCGCCGGCTACGGCGTCGTCCATATCCGCCTGGATATAGGCCACAAGGCGCATGGCGCCCTCCCAAGCTTCCTCAGCGCCCGGATCGTGGAGTAGGATGAGGCGACCAAAGGCGTCGCCCTCTGCATCGGTGGGCACGATATCTAAGTTGTCTTCGTTTCCCACCTCGAGGCCGATTGCGTGGCTAAACGGCGCAAGGCGTTGCGGTGGGCGAATGGAGCCTAGGGTTATCTCAGGGCGCAGGTCGGCCGCGTGCATGGACTCCACTGCTTGGGTGAAGGCGGCGGGGGTGGCTGGCTCGTGGCTTTTCGCCTGCCCGTGCAAAGGGGTGGGGGCGGTAGCCTCGGCGCTGCGTGGGGTGGTCGATTCGGAATTGCTCACGACGTTCAAGCTATAGTTTCGCGGGTTCTAGCTGGGGGAGGCGCGCCGATCCGCAAGTGTGTCGCCATTTGTGTGGGAGGGGAAGTGACAAGTTTCCATATCCAACTTATGATGGATATGTTCGTTAACCCAAAGGCTTCTGCAAAGGAGAACGCAATGGCGAAGCTTGACTACAAGGAACTCAACGCGGTTCAGCAATATTCCCAGCACGCGGTTTTTAAGGTGATTCCGGGCGCGCTCGGCACCGAGCGAGCGGAGATCATCGCCCAAGCGCAGGAGTTCTTTGCCAGCGTGGAAAAGGCCGAGAAGGTAACGGTGCGCGGCATTTATGACCTCACGGCTATGCGCGATTCCGCCGACTTCATGATCTGGTGGCACGCTGAGGAATTCTCTGACCTGCAGAAGGTCTTTGGGGACTTCCGCCGCGAGACCACCCTGGGACAAGTCAGCGAAGTGACCTGGGTGGGCAATTCGTTGCACCGTCCAGCAGAGTTCAATAAGTCCCACCTGCCATCCTTCATCATGGGTGAGGAGCCGAAGGAGTGGATCTCGGTATACCCCTTCGTGCGCTCTTATGACTGGTACACCATGGACGAAGAAAAGCGCCGCCGCATCCTTATGGAACACGGCATGCAAGCGCGTGACTACCCCGATGTGCGTGCAAATACCGTCCCAGCCTTTGCCTTGGGTGACTATGAGTGGATTTTGGCCTTCGAGGCGGATGAGCTCCACCGCATCGTCGACCTGATGTACCTGATGCGGTACACCGAGGCCCGCCACCACGTGCGGGAGGAGATTCCCTTCCACACCGGCCGCCGCGTCAAGGACGTAGCAGAGCTTATCGCAGTACTGCCCTAAAAGAAGCGCCGCCCAGCAGTAGCCCTGCTTGGCGACGTCCCCTCTTAGCCGCGCCCCGTCACTAGCCTGCAAGTTAGGCTGCTGACGGGGCGCGCTTTCTTGTGCATGCCACCTTAGGCGGTGCCACCTTCTACCGGCTTTTCCTCCAAGTCCAGGCAGATGGAGTTGATGCAATAACGCAAGTCGGTGGGGGTATCGTAGCCCTCGCCCTCAAAGACGTGCCCCAGGTGGGATTCGCAGTTGGCGCACAAAACCTCTACACGACGCATGCCTAGCGAGTTGTCTTCGCGCTCAATGATTTTGTCCCCTGCGAGTGGGGTGAAAAAGGAAGGCCAGCCGCAGTGGGACTCAAACTTTTCCGTAGAGCGGAAAAGCTCCGTTCCACACGCGCGGCAAGAATAGACCCCCTCGGTAGTGGTATTGGTGTACTCGCCTACGTGGGGCGGCTCGGTGCCGGCTTCGCGCAGGACGTAGTATTCCTCGGGGCTTAAGCGCTGGCGCCATTCGGTATCGGCAATGAGCTTGAAATCGGTCATGGAGCCGAGTCTAAATCGTGCTGCGCGCGGCACGCCACCAGCCGGCGACCGTAGCGAAAATTGCGACGATAAGCAGCGCCCATCCCGCCGTGGCCGTGAAAAAATTCATCCACCGACCAGCATCCGGGTGCGCTGTAGACGCCCACGAGACCGGAGCCAAAAAGAGAAATGCCGCCAACCACGCTCCTGCGGAATGAAATACCGAGCGTGGGAGTACTACGGTAAACATCAGCGGGAAAAGCCACATGGAATAGTACTGCTGGCCGAGGGAAGACAGGAAGAAGATACCCACCATTATCGCCCCGCTGGTCGTCAGTGCCCACAAGGTCGGGTCGGAGTTGCGCCAGCGTAAAAGCCCGAGAATCGCTGCGGCCGAAAGCGCGGCAAATATCAACCACACGGTCCAATACAGTCCCGCCCCAAAGTCAACGTAGGCGTGGAAGCCTGCCCAGGAAGAATTGGCATAGTCACGGGTTTCCGAGAGGTAGGGCAGGAGGTTATCCACAAAGCCGCTAGCGCCCGGTACGAATGGCCACGCAAGCGCATTGATAACCACAGGCACGCCGATGCCGGCGGCAAGGCTGCGCCACTGCAGTTTCACCAAAGGCAAAAAGAGTAACGGCGCAAACTGCGGCTTAATCAGAATGGCAAGACCAATGACTACACCTGTTACCCACCCCAACTGCGGGGTGTGATCAGCGCGGAGTAAAGCCCACAAAAATACCGCCATGCACAGCAAAAGAATGCCGTTGATATTGGTAAAAGCAAGGGTGTTAGTGACCGATTCTGTGACAAAAGCCAAAGCAATAGATACCGGCCATAGAGGCGAGGTGAGCTTGCGATCCACGGTAATGGTGAGCACTGCCAACGCCGCTACGATTGCGGCCGCGTTGGCCACAATGAAAAGTCCACGCGCGAGCGAAAAGTCGAGGTGCCCCAGCGGGGCGAGAAGTAACGTGGCTCCCGGGGTATACAAGTACAGCGGGTCAACATGGTTATAGGCCTGCTCATAAACTGGCTGACCATTGCCCATGCGCGTTACGGCGTTATACACGGTGGTGAAATCATCTGTCGGCGTGCCATTGCGCGCGATGATGAACACACGATGGACCACGAGCAGGATGGCCACGGGCCAAGCGGCGGCATTGATTCGGGAATTCACGGCCATTTAGTCTACGGCCTAGCGGGCGCGGGAATACCGCAGAAACACCGTGCTATCGTCATCAGCGGCGACATTTTCTAACTGCATCCGACGATGCGAATGCTTGCCCTCAAACGTAGACATTGGGGTCTCTACCCCAGTGGACAAATGCGGGTCCAAGGTCAAATACATCTGGTCAATAGCATCAGCATCTACCAACTGGCCAATCATTCCCGGCCCGCCCTCACACAGCACGCGCCTAAACCCGCGGTCCTTCAGGACGGTTAGGTAGTCCTGTACGCTTCCTGCGCCGGCGTCGCAGATTTCCGCGCCTGTGGTTTCGATGCTCTCGATGCGTTTGCGAATCTCTTCATCATTCCAGCTGCTATGTGGAAGTAGAAAAATCGGTGGCGTCGTGAAATCAGTAAGAAAACTTGAGTCTGTGTCGAAGTCAAGGCTGCGCGTAGGGACTGCAATAGGGGCCGGACGTGAACCATCCGCAGCGGGTTTTACTCCCGAGTAATCTTCCGCTCGGACCGTTTGCGCCCCCACCAAAACAACGTCTGCCCAGTCGCGCAGGGCTCCAAAAAGCTTTCCGTCAGTGTCGTTTCCCATTTCCTCTGAGACCTGATTCATGGTCGCAGAACCAGTCAACGTACTGACCATATTTGTGCGGACGACAAAATTATCTCCGGAATCGGGACCTAAAAGCGAAGAGATATCCATACCGGCCCAGTGTAGCTAAGGCGAAAATTGGTCGACGTGGCAGTGAATCAACCAAAACTGCAGGAAGGTGTTATACCAAGCGGATAAGAACAACGCCGATCAGAATCACCGCAATGCCAACTACTTGCCGCAATTGAACGCGGACTCCGCGCATGTGATCAATGAGCAATGACCCCAACATTGAGCCAAGCAACGTTGCCACCACGGTAAGGCCAGTGCCAATTTGAGGGACCAAGGCGGCATTTCCGAGAACAAACAAGGCGCCCAACACCCCGCCAACCCACATCCACCACGGGTTAGCTTCTCCGTTAGGACGCTCAATCCGGGGGCGCCAGCGTAGAACTATGTTCAAAACTATGAGGGCAGAAACGCCGATGGTAAAGGACACCAAAGCCGCGCTCACTGGCGAGCCGGTGATTTGCCCCAGGTGGCCATTGATAGCGGACTGGCTGGCGGTAAAGCAGCCAAAGATGAATCCCGCTAGGCGCCACAACCACAACCCCATGGTGCTGTCGTCACGGTTCGTAGGCGCGCCGGGCCCGGCGACGATGGCTATAACTCCGCCTAGGGTGACCAGCGCTCCTACTGCACGCACGATGGTCAATGGGGAAGCAGGGGAGTCAAAGAAGCCGAAGTGATCGATTACTACTCCCATCATGATCTGGCCTGCGATGGGAAGAACCACAGTTTGAACCGCGCCTAGGTGAGGGAATAAGAGAATATTGCCGGTAAGTGCCACCACGCCAAGCAAGCCGCCAAACCAAATCCACAGCGGCTCACCAACCGCCTGGGAGATGCCGAACTTACCGCCGGTAATTGCGGTGGCGATGACCAGCAGGGTCACTGTTCCTACGGCGAAGGAAATAAGCGAGGAAGAAAACGGCGTGCCAGTTGAAGCCCGTAAACGGGTATTTACCAGTGTCTGTACGGGCAAGACGAGTCCAGCGATTATGCCAAAAAGTATCCACAACACGTTGGGATACTCTACCGATATGCAAGAAACCCGCCCAAGGTTCCTTTGTAGGGCGGTGGATGGGTAGTGGTGGTCCTAACTGGGATTGAACCAGTGACCTTTCCGGTGTGAACGGAACGCTCTCCCACTGAGCTATAGGACCTCGCGGAGGATAAATTTACACCGCAGTAATTTCAAATACCTAATTGGCTGGTGAAGGTCGCACATTCGAGGGGGAGAAGATGGCCCAACGTTTTCTGAGAAATCACACTCTTGTGGTTTAGGCAGTGGAACTGGTGAAATGTTCGCGCGCAAAAGAGTGCCGCTGGGCTGGGGATTTGGAAACTGGCGGGGAGCACGATAATGTTTCTTCTCGCACCGCAACGGTACACACTTTGCGGAGCAATGCGGATGTAGCGCAGTTGGTAGCGCATCACCTTGCCAAGGTGAGGGTCG
>ERZ1031327.16-NODE-16-length-49349-cov-29.854607_pt1 | contig 49349 bp, 43 predicted proteins | sample MGYA00518211_ERZ1031327 | MGnify/ENA primary metagenome ERZ1031327 (study PRJEB33718, sample SAMN03159839) | human skin metagenome | collected 2014-02-25 | study: EMG produced TPA metagenomics assembly of the PRJNA266117 data set (Human skin bacterial metagenome...
GGCCCCTCATAAGGCTCGGAAGCGCCAATAGAAATGACGTGGGAGAAAACCTCGATGCCGAGGGTTTCGCGCAGGAAATTGCGCGCGACGGTGGCGGCAGCCACACGCGCTGCAGTCTCGCGGGCGGAAGAGCGCTCCAGAACAGGCCGCGCCTCACTGTGGCGGTATTTCACCATTCCGGCAAAATCCGCGTGTCCTGGTCGCGGCCTAGTCAAGGCGGCACCACGCCCCGAGTTCATCGCCTTGATATTGTCTTCATTGTCCATATCCAACGGATCAGGCGACATGATAGTGGTCCACTTTGGCCATTCGGTATTGCCAATCATGATGGCGATGGGGCTACCCAGGGTGAGCCCGTGGCGGACTCCTCCCAGCACGGTGACCTCATCAGCCTCAAACTTCATACGGGCACCGCGGCCATAGCCTAGGCGGCGCCGGGAAAGCTGATGGGAAATATCGGCGCGGGTGATAGGAACCCCGGCGGGCATGTGCTCCAGCATAGAAATAAGAGCCTGGCCGTGGGATTCACCTGCAGTAGTCCAACGAAGCATGCGGGTATTATCGCACGGCATGGCCAATCCAGTACGAACTTGGCCCTGCAATATATTCTTCCACCCCCTCAAAGAGGGTGCGCACACACCACGACAACGGCCGCGGCAAGCAACATCGCGGGGCCATGCGGGCTTTTCTTCTGCCCGGTACACGCAGACCACGAAAGCGTCAGAATAGCCGCCCAGCCACTCGCCGCCACCACTCCCATAAAACCCGCCACATGCCCCACCAGCATCCCCAAGGGCAGGGCGAGTTTTATGTCCCCTCCGCCCACGCCTGCGTGGGCCAGCCCCAGAACGAGGTATATCCCCGGCCACCACAGTCCACTCCAGTTGGCAACGGTAAGCGACAGCGCTGCTGCCGGCAGCGTTAGCCAATCTGGCAAACGGCGCTGCCGAACGTCCCACCAAGACAGCACTGCTGCCCAGGAACAATAGATAATTCCCCCGAAAATAAGCACGGGGCTCAGAGTAGGCCACGCTTAGAGGAAGCGCTGACCGCTTACTCATGCGTGGCGAAATCTGCTGCGTTTACCCCACGCGGTTGCGGCCCGCGCTTGCCGACGCCTCTCCTAGTGAGCCCTCCACGAGCGTCGCCGCAATTCCTCGTTCAATGCGTCCAACATTTCTTCCCGCGGAGCGGCCACTCCTGTAAATTGCTCGAATTGGCTAAACGCTTGGTACGCGAGCATGACATGCCCGCCGATAGTTTTGTGCCCATTGGCCGCCGCACATGTAGTTAGCGGTGTGGGCCATGGATCATAGATGACATCCAGCACCGGTGCGTGGGCGATGTCAAAGACATAGTCTTCCAACGCAGCAGCTGGAACGGTAGACACGATGACGTCGGCTGCGCGAGACAGCGCTGACAAGTCCCCGTCGAAGCCGGCAAAGGAAAGCTCCAGGCCTAATTCATGGGCAAGCGGTAATAACTCGGTGCTACGGTCCGAACGGTTGAGAACCGTAACGTTAGTCGCCGCGCGCTCGGCAAGCGCCCACAACGCGGGGCGGGCGGTGCCCCCTGCACCGATCAGCAGCGCGTGGCGTACTGGCTCATCCCCCAATAGTTCTGCGAGGGCACCACGCACGCCCTCGGTGTCGGTATTGTCTGCAAACCAACCATCTGCCCTACGCACCAACGTATTAGCCGAGCCAATCAGCTGTGCGCGGTCACTCACGGAATCTGCGAGGCGGAGGGCGGCGAATTTGCCCGGCATGGTGACGGAGAAACCAACGAAATCTGGATCGCTTTTCTCTACAAATTCCGGCAAACCCTCTGCTGTCGTTTCGAAGCGAGTGTATTCCCACCCTGCCAGCCCGGCTGCCTCGTAGCCAGCATTGTGGAGCACCGGAGACAAGGAGTGCTCGATGGGACTGCCCAACACTGCCGCGCGTGGCATGATGATCTACCCCTTAATGGCTAGCGGGACTCTAAGGAGCCGGTTGATCGGCAGCAGCGTCGCCGTTGCCGGAACCAGCGCCTTCGCCCTCGCGCTTCGAATCGAGAACGCCGGAACGGATGGCATCATCCACACGACCCAAGTGCTCATCGTAGGTATCCGAGAAGACAGTGGTGCCTTCTTCGTCCACGGTGACGAAGAACTTCCAATTACCTTCAGCAGGCTTCTCCATTGCCTGAATAGCCTCATCGGATGGAGATGCAATCGGAGTGTCCGGCAGGCCTTCCTTCGCGTAGGTATTCCACGGAGTCTTTTCTCCACGGGCCTCATCGGTGGTAGCCAGCTCAACGTCTTCCAGGCCGTAGTTCACGGTGGAGTCAAACTCGAGACGCATCGGCTCATCCAAACGATTGAGGATGACGCGCGCGACCTTATCGAACTCACCTGCTGGGGCCTCACGCTCCACCAAGGAAGCGGAAGTAAGCAACTCATATGGGCTCAGCCCAATGGCCTTTGCGCGTTCTTCAATATTGGTTTCGTTGTAACGCTTGGTCGAGCGAGTAATGAGGTCCTTAAGGATGTCCTTGGCCTCCATGTTGGGATCCAGGACGTACTGGCCTGGGGCAATGAGGCCCTCGATGCGCTTAGGGTCATTGCCCCGCTTATTGATAGCATCCAGAGCCCACTGTGGTGCACCCAGCTCAGCCGGGTCGGTTTCCGCCGCAACCTTCTCTAGGTCTTCCTTCTTCAGGCAGTTGCCATCGTTACAGCTCACCTCAGAGATAAGGGAGTAAATGCCGTAGCGGACATCTCCGCCCACAACCTTGACATCTTCCAAGGTAGCGCCGCCTTGAACCTCAAGCATGTCTACGCGGTTATTTTTATCCAGCAAAGCCTCTACCGCAGAGTTCGCGCTCATCTCTTCTTGTAGACGGTAGAACCCAGGCTGAATCTGGCTTGCGCTGTGATTCATAGACGCAGCAGAGTCAAAGGCGTCTTGAGTCTTCACCACATTCTTTTCCACCAAGGCGGGCCCCAACTCTGACATAGACGAGCCCTCAGGCACCTCCACGAGCTGGGTAGTACCGTTGCCGGTTCCTTCATAGTCGGCCGAAGTATTTCCGAGGCGGAATCCGATGTAGATTAGGGCACCAAGGATAACGATGATAGATGCGACGATGACGGCAATACCGCGCTGGCGGCGTTTGACGTATTTCGGCTCCATCGATCGGCCGAGGCGTTCTTGGTTACGGCTCACGTGTATTAGTCTCCTGAGTCTGAAGGCTGGTCAATTGCATCATCCGAGCGAAGGGCGTTCGCGCGCCCGTCCAACCAGGACTGCAAAATCTCCACCGCTGCTGCTTGGTCGATGACTTTGCGGCCCTTCTTTTCGGACACGCCAGACGCGCGCAGCGCGGTCGTTGCCGCTACGGTAGTCAGACGCTCATCAGCCAAGCGTACTGGTGGTGGAACTTTATCTATATTTGCATTTCGATTCAAGCGGCGGCGGATCCGAAACGCAATTTCCTTAGCATGTTTTACGCTCTTTGAACCATTTCCCTGCAAATCTCTGGGCAAACCAACGATGATTTCCACCGCCTCGTAAGAATTAATTAATGCCAGGATGCGGTCGATATCACCCTTGTCTCGGTCCTTGAAGCCAGTTTCGCGGTGAACAGTTTCCACTGGGGTGGCAAGCGTTGCTTCCCTATTAGACACCGCGATCCCAATGCGCACTGTTCCGACGTCAAGTGCGAGCCGGCGGCCCTGCCCCGGATCATCCACGCCGGGGGTATCTGGTTCTACCTTCGCCACAGCCGACCTTCCTACAGGGACTCGAGCATGTCCTTGACGGCTTCGAAGCCGCGCTCGGCACCCGCTGCGGTAGATCCAGATCCTTGGGCCATATCTGGCTTACCGCCGCCACGGCCATCGACGAACTGCCCAAACTGCTTGACAATGTCCCCAGACTTCACGCCGCGTCCGACGGCTTTATCCGTGGCTGCCGCAATGAACGGGAACTTGCCCTTGCCCTCGGCGCCCAAGACGATAACGGCCTCTTCCTCACGCAGGCGGTTGCGCAGATCCGTAGCAACGGTGCGCAGGTCCCCTCCTGTGGTGCCTTCCGGCAAGGTCAGCGCAATGACCTTGAAGCCATTGATGTCCTTAGCGGCGCCGACGAACTCGGAGGCACGCGCAGCCAGTTGCTGCTTGCGCAGGGTTTCAATTTCCTTCTCCGCTGCCTTGAGCTTTTCAGACAGCTGCGCGATGCGATCCGGCAAATCCTCGGTCTGCACCTTGAGCTCGCGGGACACGCCTTCTACCAAGGCAGTTTCCTTGGAGTAGTAACGGAAGGCATCCAAACCGGAGTAGGCCTCGATGCGGCGAGCACCAGAGCCAACCGAGGACTCACCCAGCACGGACACGGGTCCGATCTCGGAGGAGGAACCAACGTGGGTACCGCCGCAGAGCTCGATGGAGAACGGACCGCCGATTTCTACGACGCGGACCTCCTTGCCGTAGTTTTCACCGAACAGCGCCATAGCTCCCATGGCCTTTGCCTCCTCCAAGGAGGTTTCAATGGTGTTGACGGCAAAGTTGGAGTCGATTGCCTGGTTGGTAATCAAAGCGATCTCCTCCAGCTGTGCCTGGCTGAGCTGCTCGGTGTAATTGAAGTCAAAGCGCAGGTAACCCGGGCGGTTCATGGAGCCTGCCTGAACAGCGGTGGGGCCAAGCACCCGGCGCAGTGCGGCGTGAATGAGGTGCGTAGCAGAGTGTGCCTGGGTAGCACCGTGGCGCCATTGCTCGTCGACGGCCGCCTGAACCGACATGCCCAGATCAAGACCGCCGGCGGTGACCGTAGCCTTGTGCACCCACAGCTTCTTGCCAATCTTTTGGACGTCATTGACCTCCAGCAAGGACTCGCCCGCCACGATGCGGCCGCGGTCGGCCATCTGGCCGCCAGCCTCGGCGTACAGCGGGGTGTGGTCTAGGATGACCTCAACTTGGTCGCCCTCATCTACTTGATCGACCTTCTCTCCGCCGCGGACAAGGCCGATCACGCGGGCGTCGGAAGTAAGCTCCTCGTAGCCCGTAAAGACGGTGGGGTTATTGTCTACCCAGTCGCGGTAGAGCGAAAGGTCGGTATGGCCGTGCTTCTTGGCTTGGTTATCGGCCTTGGCGCGGCGACGCTGCTCACCCATGGCGTCGTTAAAGCCATCCATGTCTACCTCGAGACCGGCTTCCTGCGCCATTTCGAGCGTCAGGTCAATGGGGAAACCGTAGGTATCGTGCAGCTCAAAGGCCTTCTCACCTGGCAGGACCTTTGCGGTCTTGGCACGGGAGGTGGACTTGAGCTCCTGGACGGCATCATCGAAGAGACGGGTACCAGACTCGAGGGTCTTCAGGAAGGCTCTTTCTTCATTGACGGCAACGCGCAGGATACGCTCGCGGTTGTCCGCAATCTCCGGGTAGGACGGAGTCATGGTATCCATAACCGTGTTCAAGAAGTGCTCCATAGTCGCGCCCTTAGCGCCCAGCAGCTTGGCGGAGCGAATAATGCGGCGCAGCAGGCGGCGCAGGATGTATCCGCGACCTTCATTGCCAGGAGTTACGCCGTCCAAGATGAGCATCATGCCGGTACGGGAGTGGTCAGCTACCACGCGGAAGCGGATATTGTCCTCGTGGGAGGCTTTATCGCCGTAAGTAGCACCGGTAAGCTCTTCGGCTACGTCAATAACTGGGCGCAGCAAATCCGTTTCGTAGACATTGTCTACGTCCTGCAGAATACAGGCTACTCGCTCGATGCCCAGGCCGGTATCGATGTTCTTCTTGGGCAGCTCGCCGACGATCTCAAAGTTGCCCTTGCCAGTTCCCTCGCCGCGCTCGTTTTGCATGAAGACCAGGTTCCAAATCTCCATGTAGCGGTTATCATCGGCAATCGGGCCGCCGTCCTTGCCGTACTCAGGACCGCGGTCATAATAAATCTCGGAACACGGGCCACATGGTCCGGGGATGCCCATGGACCAGTAGTTGTCCTCCATGCCTAGGCGCTGAATGCGTTCTTCCGGAACACCAATCTTATCGCGCCAAATATCGGCCGCCTCATCATCATCTAGGTAAACCGTGACCCACAGGTGCTCTGGGTCTAGGCCAAATCCGCCCTCATCGACGGAACCGGTAAGCAAGGTCCACGCATTGGTAATAGCGCCTTCCTTGAAGTACTGGCCAAAGGAGAAGTTTCCGGCCATCTGGAAGAAGGTGTTGTGACGGGTAGTAATGCCTACCTCGTCGATATCCAAGGTGCGCACGCACTTTTGGATGGAGGTAGCGAGGCCCTTTGCAAAGGGCGGGTTCTGCTGGCCCAAGAAATAGGGCTTAAACGGAACCATGCCGGCATTAACGAAAAGCAGGTTAGGGTCATCCAGGATCAGCGAGGCGCTTGGCACTGCCTCGTGACCAGAATTGACGAAGTGCTGGGTAAACCGTTCCCGGATCTCATGAGTCTTCACGAGCAACAATCCTAACTGTGTGAGCTTTCATCTTCTATCTAGAAGTTTCTAACCCGCCCAACCTTACCCCTCGCCGCACCGTCGTTTCCCATTGGTGGGGATCATTGCGGCCGGCGGGCATTCTTGCCGGGGGCGCGCTTACCACGAATAATGCTGCGCAGCCGGCCTATGTAGTCATAAACACGCTTCTCGGCACCATGATCGGTGGGTTCATAGTACACGGAGCCCTCTAGCTCGTCGGGCAGGTATTGCTGCTCTACAACGCCTCGGGGATCGTCGTGGGGATAGACATAGCCCACAGCATTTCCCAATTTCTTTGCCCCTTCATAGTGGCCGTCCCTAAGATGCGCTGGTACGTAGCCCACCTTACCGGCGGCCACATCTGCCTGGGCCTGTGTGATAGCGGATATAACCGAGGGAGATTTGGGCGCGGTGGCCAGATGAATGGTGGCCTGAGCTAGCGGGATTCTAGCCTCCGGCATGCCGATGAGTTGCGCTGCTTCTGCTGCCGCCACAGCAACTTGGAGGGCGGTGGGATCGGCCATGCCAATGTCCTCGGAGGCATGAACTATGAGCCTGCGAGCGATAAAACGCGGGTCCTCGCCCGCTTCCACCATGCGAGCCAGATAGTGCAAAGCAGCATCAACATCAGAGCCGCGAATGGATTTAATAAAAGCTGAGACCACGTCATAGTGTTGATCGCCATCGCGGTCATAGCGCACCAATGCCTTATTAACGTTATCCGTAACCGTCTGTGGGGTAATTTCCCCGCCTTCATCTACTGCTTCGGCGGCCGCTTCCAGATAGGTCAGCGTGCGCCGCGCATCGCCGCCAGCCAAAAGAACTAACTGATCCAGGGCCTCATCATTGATCCGAATCTTGCGCTCGCCCAGACCACGGTCGCTCTCTAGCGCGCGCTTGGCGACGCCCCTCAGGTCGTCGTCGCTTAGCGAATGCAGCTGCAAAAGTAGCGATCGAGACAATAGCGGAGCCACGACGGAAAACGAAGGATTTTCCGTCGTCGCCGCCACGAGCAGCACCGTGCGGTTTTCCACGGCCGCCAGCAGCGCATCCTGCTGGGTTTTGGAAAAGCGATGCACCTCATCGATAAACAGCACCGTCCGCCGGCCATGAATGAGCTCTTGGCGCGCGTGGGTGATGACCTCGCGGACCTGCTTGACGCCCGAATCGAGCGCGGATAGGCCCACGAAATTCTGCCCCATCTGGCTAGCAATGAGCGAGGCGATGGTGGTCTTACCCGTGCCGGGAGGCCCGTATAAAATGACCGAGGCCTCGCCGGAGCCTTCTACAAGGCGGCGAAGAGGCTTCCCCGGGGCCAAGAGGTGCTCTTGTCCAACCACTTCATCCAAGCTCTGTGGGCGCATCCGTGCCGCCAGCGGAGATCCCGCGTGGGTGGCGAAGAGATTTTTTCCGGGCAACGCGGATGTACCCTGCTCCGGAGCGGGCCCGCCAAACAATGAGTCTTGAGACACTTAGAACCTTCCTCCTTGGACTGCGCGGGCGCTTATCACTACTTACTCATCATCTACGCGGCGGGCGATGGCACTACCAAACTCTGCGATTGGTGCGCAGGCGGGACCATCACAGCGCGCGGTGTAGCGCGAAAGGGCTTCAAATGTTTCATAAAGGTCGCGGCGCACGAGCAATTCATCTTCTGTGAACGGCCCGTGATCGGCCGGTCGCAAGATAGACCTTTGTGGATCATGAAAGACCTCGGCCTCTCCCCTGGCCAGCGCGACCAAGCCTTCTATGCCGCCGGCATGCATGGTAATCACGCTCGACAGAGCCCAACCGATAAGTGAAGCCACGATGAGGCCATGGATCTCATCGGTATCAGCAAAAAGCGGCCAGACCTCAGATACCGCACGGGACCACGCAGAGATGAAAATATCGGCTTCCTCGTCCGTTATCGGCTTGGAGAACAGAAACTGCGGGAATCCAGCAACCACGCATGCCACATCGAAGCCGACGTTCCGGAAACCTGCCCACTCGTAGTCCAAGAAATGCAACCGCTGGGAAACGATAATGTTATCTGGAGATAAATCAAAGGGGGTAAAGGCCCTATCCTTGCCCGAAGCCAAAGACCTAGCCGCTTGTTCAGCCAGATCCCGGAAACTTGCTGGCGCATCGAGGCCTGCCTTGTCCAATAGATCTAGGCCGATACCAATGGAGCGCTGCAATGCCTCATCGCGCACGGATTGATGCGGCGCCAATTCGGGATTCTTGCGCAGCATGCGATTAAGCAAGGTTTCGTAGTCCTGCTCATGTCCAGCAGTCCCGGCATGCATATGTCCCAACGCGCTGCCCAGCGAGCGCAGCACGCGTACTCGATCTTCATCAGAGGATTGAACAAGGACGTCGGCAAGCGTCTCCCCCTCGCCCAAGTCCGTCAAAACAATAATGCGTTGCTCAAGATCATGAGCCAAGAGCACTGGCCCCGGGCGGACGTCTTCAGAGAGGGCCGTAGTGAATTGATAGGCCACAACTTCACGCAACATAGCCGCATCATCAACGCCATACCCAGTTACTGGGTTGTACTTAACCACCACAGAACGATGGGGCAAAAAGGCGCTGGGGGCAATTTTGGCTCGCAGGACCATTGCATTGCCGGATCCGTCCAAGCGCTCCACGCCTGACATCTCCGGGGTGCCGCCAAAGCGGCGCGACAACATCTCCGAGGCGGCCTTGATGACTTCCTCGGGTGACAGCACTGTCTCGTTTTCAACCATAGTTCTATCCAGTATGCCCCCTCACACCAAAGCGGGGTCACAAGTTCGCCCGCAGCATAAATTGCCGCGGCCTACGATGTGCCCCGCCAGGTGTGCCTTAAAGGCAGTGTTAATAGGCCAATTACCTATTTTTCCTCAGCGTTCTCTCCCACCGTGGAACCTGCCTTATCCTGTTCCTTCTTCTTTTCCGGCTTGTAGTCTACGCCAGTCTCCTTACGCTGTGCGGCCGGAATTGCCGCTGGGGCGTCGGTAAGCGGGTCTACGCCACCGCCGGACTTCGGGAAGGCAATGACGTCGCGGATGGAGTCGAAGCCGCCCAACAGGGAAACAATGCGGTCCCAGCCGAAGGCGATGCCGCCGTGTGGCGGAGCACCGTAGGAGAAGGCATCGAGCAGGAAGCCGAACTTCTCCTGCGCTTCCTCATCACCAATACCCATGACATCGAAAACGCGCTTTTGGACGTCCTCCTGGTGGATACGAATGGAGCCGCCACCGATTTCATTGCCGTTGCAGACAATGTCATAAGCGTAGGCAGTAGCCTCGCCCGGATTCTGATCGAAGGAATCGAGCCACTCTGGCTTCGGAGAGGTAAAGGCGTGGTGAACCGCAGTCCACTTGGAATGGCCCAAAGCGACGTCGCCCGAAGCGGTTGCATCCGCGGAAGGCTCGAAGAGCGGGGCATCAACAACCCAGGTAAATGCCCAATCGCCTTCCTTGATGAGGTCCAGCTTTTTGGCAATCTCGCCACGAGCGGCACCCAGCAGTGCACGAGAAGACTTGGTGTCACCAGCGGCAAAGAAGATGGCGTCGCCCGGCTTAGCGCCGACGTGCTCCGCAATGCCCTCGCGCTCAGCATCCGTGATGTTCTTGGCAACCGGACCGCCCAAAGTGCCGTCCTCGCCCACAGTGATATAGGCCAAACCCTTTGCACCGCGCTGCTTAGCCCAGTCCTGCCAAGCATCGAACTGACGGCGTGGCTGGGAGGCACCGCCCTCCATCACAACGGCGCCTACGTAATCGTTCTGGAAGACGCGGAAGGTCGTGTCCTTGAAGAACTCGGTACACTCCACAATCTTGATGTCGAAGCGCAGGTCCGGCTTATCGGAACCGTAGTACTTCATCGCATCAGCGTAAGTCATGCGAGGGATCGGAGTCTTAATCTCATAGCCAATGAGCTTCCATAGCTCGGTGACAATCTCCTCAGCCAAGGCAATGACATCATCTTGATCTACGAAGGACATCTCAACGTCCAGCTGAGTAAACTCCGGCTGGCGGTCAGCGCGGAAGTCTTCGTCACGGTAGCAACGAGCAATCTGGTAGTAGCGCTCCATGCCAGCGACCATGAGCAGCTGCTTGAAAAGCTGCGGGGACTGCGGCAATGCGTACCACGTGCCTGGCTTCAAACGCGCTGGAACTAGGAAGTCACGTGCGCCCTCCGGGGTGGAACGAGTCAGGGTTGGGGTCTCAATCTCGGCAAAATCATGAGAATCCAGTACCTTGCGGGCTGCGCGGTTAGCCGCGGAGCGCAGGCGCAGCGCCTTTGCCTGGCGCTCACGGCGCAGGTCCAAGTAGCGGTACTTCAGGCGAGTCTCCTCGCCCACCTCACCCGAGGTAGAAGGATCGTCAATCTGGAACGGCAGCGCTGCGGACTTATTGAGAACCTCAAGATCCGCGACGTTGACCTCGATTTCACCGGAAGGCAAGTTGGGGTTTTCCGAGCCCTCAGGGCGAGGCTCTACGGTACCGGTGACCTTAACGCAGTATTCCGAACGCAAATCGTGGGCGCGCTCCGCCACATCGGATTCGCGGAAGACGACCTGTGCGATACCGGAGCGATCGCGCAGGTCAATAAAGATCACACCACCGTGATCGCGGCGGCGGGAAACCCAACCGGTTAGGGTGACGGTCTCTCCTGCGAGTTCTTTGCGGAGCTCACCAGCTAAGTGGGTACGCAGCACTGTTGTTCAATCCCTTCTAAAAATAGTGTCACTTGCGGGTCCCGCCACGCGTAAACAGCGCGCGCAAAACTAGACGCAAGACTAGGAACGCGCACAATTCTACATCCCTACCGGTACACGGAGCGCGGTTAGGTAACCACTAGGCAAGCCTAAGATTTCGTTGCCTTCGCCCTTAGCTCTCGGGTACTTTCCACCGGCATCTTTATCCTGTGCTAATCGGGGCCATGTGGCACTATTTAGACATGACATTTAGATCAGGTGCCGATTTCGGCGGCAAGGAAGCTCGTTCTGGCGGTGGCGGCGGTGGCATCGCCATCGGCGGTGGCGTTGGCTCGATTGTATTGGTGGGCCTCTTCCTCTTGCTAGGAGGCAATCCGTCGGACTTAGGCTCGATTTTGGGAAGTGACCAAAATCAGTCTGGCGATGCCGCTCAGGGAGGAAGCCCTGACTGCCAAACTGCCGAAGATGGAAACACTAAGGACGAGTGCTTAGTGGAGTTTACCGGCCGAAGTGTAGATAATATCTGGACAAAAGTCCTGCCGGAGCAAGCAGATATCCAATACACGGAACCGGAACGCGTGGTTTTCCACGGTGGTGTTAATACCAGTTGTGGTGCAGCCTCTTCTTCTACCGGCCCCTTCTACTGCCCGCGCGATGAGTCCGCATATTTTGATACCGGATTCTTTGACTCGTTGCAGAATTTTGGTGCGGATAATGCGCCCTTGGCCCGCATGTATATCGTCGCCCACGAATTCGGCCACCACATTCAAAACTTGGAGGGCACCCTTGGGTTATCTGACTACAACGACCCGGGCGCCGACTCCAACGCCGTAAAGATCGAGTTGCAAGCTGACTGCTACGCGGGCCTGTGGGCTTCCTACGCCGACAAGGGTGACAACCCCTTGCTAGAGCCGATCACCAAAGAACAGGTCTCGGACGCTGTCGCCGCTGCTCAAGCGGTGGGCGATGACAACATTCAGCGTCGATCCGGCGGCCAGGTTCAGCCCGACTCGTGGACCCATGGCTCTTCGGAGCAGCGAGAAAAAGCGTTCCTTGCTGGATATAACTCCGGAAAGATGTCCCAGTGCGACACCCTTGAGCGCGGCGTCTACCGCGGCTGATACTCACAACGTGGCCGTCACCGAGAGCGGCAGCCACTATGTTCGCCAATAGCCACACTACCTTTACGGGATCCACACTTTAAGTTCACTTTCCGGACACCTAGGAACCTTAGTCTGAGCGTGCATTCTCTAGATAAGTACTTCCACTGAGAATCCCCCTCACCGCGCTGTAAGGCGCGGTGATACCTCTTATGCACGCATTCCTGAAAGGTACCACCTGTGTCTACCCCTACCGCTCAAATGACGGATATCGAAGCCGTCAATGGCAAGGGCAACGACTGGATATGGCACGCCATCTTCGGCGGCCTTTCCGCCGTTACCCTCATCGGCTTTATGATCTGGGGCCACGACTACGTCGATGGCTCTAAGCCCATTCTCCTTGGCGCCGCCATTCTCTTCGCCCTGTTCATGGCCTTTAATATTGGCGGCAATGACGTTGCCAATTCCTTCGGTACCTCCGTAGGTGCTGGAACGTTGTCTATGAAGCAGGCCCTCGTTGTCGCCGCTATCTTCGAGGTCTCCGGCGCCATCCTCGCCGGCGGCGAAGTCACCGATACTGTCCGATCCGGAATCGTGGACCTTGACGCCATCGATGGGCTAGACCCCATGGAATTCGTCTACATCATGATGTCATCCCTGCTGGGTGCGGCGATTTGGCTACTCGTTGCCACTCGTATGGGCTGGCCTGTCTCCACCACCCACTCCATCGTCGGCGGCATCGTCGGCGCCGCGCTCAGCGTCGGCTTCATTACCGGCAAGGGCGGTTGGAGCATGGTGCAGTGGGGCGAAATTGGCACCATTGCTATCTCGTGGGTCCTCTCCCCTGTCCTCGGCGGTATCGCCGCTTTCATCCTGTTCAAATGGATTAAGACCTCGATCTTGGTCTACAACGAGGAAGCGGACCAGAAACTGCGCGAAATCAAAACCCGTCGCGCGGAGCTGCGCCAAGAGCATAAGACTCGATTTGCTCGCCTCAATGAGATCCAGCAGATCAGCTACACCAACGCTATGGCCCGAGACGCAGCTTTGGTCGCAGAAGAGGACTTCGATCCGGATCAGCTGGAATCTGAATATTACCGCGATCTGTATAACCTGAATAAGGACATGGATGACGTCAAGGCCCACCACGCTTTGGAGAGCTGGGTACCGGTGCTCGCCGCCATTGGCGCCATCATCATTTCCGCCATGGTCATGTTCAAGGGCCTCAAGCACACCGGAATCGACTTCAGCGTTCTGCAAAACCTATTGGTCATGGGCATGGTTGGCGCAGTGGTATGGATGGCTGTCTTCATCTTCGCCCGCTCTCTAAAAAAGAAGTCCCTGGCTAAGTCCACCTTCCTGCTCTTTTCCTGGATGCAGGTATTTACCGCCTCTGCATTCGCCTTTTCCCACGGTTCCAACGATATTGCGAACGCCATTGGCCCCTTCGCTGCGGTTATTGACGTCCTCAAGACCGGCCAGGTAAACGATGAAGCTGCCGTCCCCGTTGCCGTCATGATTGCCATGGGTGTCGCTCTCATTTCTGGTCTGTGGTTCATTGGCCGCTTCGTGATTCAGACTGTGGGCTCCGGCTTGACGCAAATGCACCCTTCCTCCGGCTTCGCTGCTGAGCTTGCCGCGGCCGGTGTGGTAATGGGTTCCTCCATTTTGGGTCTGCCTGTTTCTTCTACCCACATTCTCATCGGTGCTGTGCTCGGCGTTGGAATTGTCAATAAGGCAGCTAACTGGAACCTGATGAAGCCTATTGCTTTAGCCTGGGTCATCACTCTTCCTGCCGCAGCAGTCATCGCTGCAATCACAGTGTCTGTGTTGCGCGTAGTCTTCTAGGGTGTTCTCTCACCGCGTATCCTCGGCGGACTCACCGCATCCGCTAGCTTCACCGGCAGTTTTGCCGGGGCTAGCGGATTTTCCTTGGGTGGCCTAGCCAAGCGCTCTGCTTAGCGACGCCCTCTTCTCTACACTGGCCCATATGACCGCGCACCGAGCCACTGCATTCTTAGCCGCATTTAATGACATTGAACAGCACTTGCGCTCCACTCTTAAAGCGGAAAACTCGGATTCCTTCTGGTGGATCGTAGACAAGGCACGAGACAAGCACATTCTTTCTAGTAAGCAAGCCGAAGCGCTCAAAGATTTTTCTAATCTCCGCAATGCGATTTCTCACGGACGCTATTACAAATCAGAGCCCATCGCAGAACCACACGAGGCAGTGGTCAAACAGATCTCCGCTCTCCGAGACATCGTGGTTTCTCCTCCCGATACCCTCCACGTTTTGCACCCGCGAAAAGTGTTTACTTTGACCTCCTCGACCTCCATCATGGAGGCCTTTAGAGTCATTAAGGATAAGGAATTTTCCCAGATTCCCATCTACGATGAGGGCACCTTTACCGCTTTGCTGACCACCAACACCATTGCGCGATGGGTCGCCGCTGATCTCAGCGATAATCACGTTCTCGATGCTGCAGACATAGCAGACATTGTGGAATACAAAGAACCCAGCGATCGCGCCATCTTCCTTGCCCGAACAGCAAGCGTGCAAGAGACGATGGATTGCTTATCAGAAGCAGATAGCCAAGGACACCGCCCTTGTGCAGCCGTCATCACGGAACACGGCAAAGTGAATGAGACTCCCCTGCGCTTGGTCACCCCAGCCGATCTACCGGCGCTTTTTGATGCCCTAGAATGGGAGTAATTCGCCAGACGTAGGCGCTGCGATTATTTTTACTCCTGTGCACCGCATAGAAAGGCAACCATGCAATTCGGCATATTCAGTATTGGGGATCTCACTACTGATCCTGTCTCGGGAAAGACCCCCACTGAATCTGAGCGCATCCGAAACTTAACGGAGATTGCGCTCAAGGCTGAAGAAGTCGGCCTCGACGTCTTTGCCACCGGCGAGCACCACAACCCGCCTTTCGTGCCGTCCTCGCCTACCACGCATTTGGCGTATATCGCCGCCCAAACGGAGCGCTTGCAGCTGTCTACTGCAACCACCCTCATCACTACCAATGACCCGGTAAAGATCGCAGAAGACTACGCCTTCCTGCAGCACCTTGCTGACGGTCGCGTAGATCTCATGCTAGGCCGTGGAAATACCGGCCCAGTCTATCCGTGGTTTGGCAAGGACATCCAGCAGGGAATCCCTTTGGCCATTGAGAACTATCACCTTCTGCGCAGGCTTTGGCGCGAGCCGGTTGTTAACTGGCAAGGAAAGTTCCGTGCTGGATTGGAAGGGTTTACCGCTACTCCGGCCCCATTAGATGGTGTCCCGCCGTTTGTCTGGCATGGTTCAATTCGCTCGCCACAGATTGCCGAGCAAGCCGCCTACTACGGCGATGGATTTTTCCATAACAACATCTTTTGGAATAGGGAGCACACCGCTCAGTTGGTGAATCTTTATCGACGCCGCTTTGAAAGCTACGGCCATGGTCAAGCAGACCAAGCAATCGTCGGCCTTGGCGGGCAAGTCTTTATCGGCGATACCGAGCAGGAAGCGAAAGACTTCTTCCGCCCGTACTTCGACAACGCCCCAGTTTATGGCCACGGCCCGAGCCTCGAAAGCTTCACGGCGCAGACCCCGCTGACGGTCGGCACCGTAGAACAAGTAATAGAAAAGACTCTTAGCTTCGCTGAATGGGCGGGCGACTATCAACGTCAGCTATTCCTGATTGATCATGCCGGGCTGCCGCAAGAGGTAGTCTTAGAACAGATTGAAATCCTTGGAAAGCAAGTAGTCCCAGAATTGCGTCGTCGCTTCGAGCAACGTCGACCGAGCCACATTCCTTCTGATCCACCGACGCACGTCAGCTTGCTTTCCGAACCGAGCTCACCACACTTTAAGGTCAGTCCAGGAAAGGTGATTTAAGTAGATTATGCGCTCTCTCCTAGTTATCTCAGCTGGCCTTTCCCAACCATCTTCCTCGCGCAAGCTGGCAGACAGACTAGCGGAAGCTACCCGTGCCAAGATTTGCGCACGAGGTGAAGGGACTCAGGTAAACGTAATTGAAATCCGCGATTTGGCTGGCGAACTGGCCACAGCGATGACCGACTGGTCGGCGCAAACACCCCTATTAGATAAGGCAAAGCACTTAGTTGCCCACGCTGATGGATTAATTGCCGTCACCCCTGTATTTCAAGGCAGCTATTCGGGCCTATTCAAAATGTTCTTTGACACCTTGGAGCCAGCCGCACTAGACGGGCTTCCCACCATCATCGCCGCCACCGCTGGGTCCTCGCGTCACTCCCTGATTTTGGACTATGCGCTTCGGCCGCTATTTAACTATTTACACGCGAGCGTGGTGCCGACAGGGGTATTTCAGGCTGCGGAAGACTTCGGCACTCCAGAGGGCGATCGCATTGCGGCTCGTATCGAACGCTCGGCAAATCAGCTGGCGGACCAAATAGTAGCTCCGAGAGATCGGGTCACCGGGATCGCGGAGGACTTCAGTAATCAGGGCGGCCGCCCTGCCACCGCGCTGTCGAAGGATAGCTTCATCCCCTTGGAGAAGTTGCTGAACGGTTACGAGAAATAGAACAAAACTGCCGTTCGTCCATGCATTTGCTGTGATTGATAGCAGGTGTGACTTTCGCTACGCTGGTCACATAAAATCCCCCTTTTGCTCTGCAGTTCTATCTTGATTTCCTTGCTCGATCAGTACAAGAATCTGTTACTCATCCTCCCAGAAAGGTTCGGCATAACTTAACTATGACAATTAGCGTCACGGACATCTTCTCCATTGGTATTGGCCCCTCTTCTTCCCACACCGTGGGGCCAATGCGTGCTGCTAAGCACTTCCTCGATTCACTCAAGACGCATCCGGCCACGGTGTATACCGAGTTGCGCGGTTCCCTTTCTGCCACCGGTCGCGGGCACGCATCTGACCGAGCGGTCATCCTCGGGCTCGCCGGATGGGATCCTCTAAGCGTGCCGATCGATGCTGAACCGCACGCCGGTGGTTTTATCCCCAGCGAGGGAACTATTACTGGGCCACGCGGCACAGTGGATTATGAAATCGTCTTTGACAATGCGCCGCTACCCCAACATCCGAATGGCATGATCTTTAGCGCGTGGGATGAAGAGGGAAATGTCATTGCCGATAAGGAGGAATACTTCTCCGTCGGAGGCGGGTTCATCCTCTCCCGAGCAGAACTGGATGCGGAAGTCGCCGAAAGCAATGAGGTCCCCGCCGGCGTAGCAGCAGCGCAAGTAGATGACTCCGTTCCTTATAAGTTCACCACGGGTGAAGAGCTACTCAACCTTTGCGAAGCCCACGATAAGGCGATTTGGGAAATCGTTTTAGCCAACGAGGAAGTCTTGCACCGAGAGGAAGGCGGTGCGGAATTCGTTGTGCAGCACCTCGATTTGGTTTGGGACATTATGCGTGAGTGCGTTACCGAGGGCATTTCTACCAAAGGCCTTTTACCAGGGGGTCTGCGCGTGCCACGCCGCGCTCCGAAGATGTATGCCCAATTGTTGCGAGACCAGGATGACACCAGCTGTGGATTCTCCGCCATGGAGTGGGTAAACCTGTATGCACTAGCCGTCAATGAACAAAACGCCGCTGGTGGTCGCGTTATTACCGCGCCTACTAACGGTGCTTGCGGCATCATTCCCGCAGTCTTGCATTATGCTCGTGATTTCCGTGCCGACTTTACCCGCTCGACGGCGCGCCGCTATCTATTGACCGCTGGTGCCATCGGCACGATCATTAAGGAAAACGCGTCCATTTCTGGAGCTGAGGTTGGTTGTCAAGGTGAAGTCGGTTCTGCCTCTGCTATGGCTGCCGCTGGTATGGCAGAGTTACTCGGCGCCGCGCCTGCCCAAGTAGAAAACGCCGCGGAGATCGCTTTGGAGCACAACCTAGGCCTGACCTGTGATCCGGTTGGCGGATTAGTGCAGATTCCATGCATCGAGCGCAATGCTATCGGTGCGGTGAAGTCCATCAATGCGGCACGCATGGCCAAAATGGGTGAAGGCACTCATCACGTCACCTTGGACAATGCGATCCAGACCATGGCAGAAACTGGTCGCGATATGCTGTCCAAATACAAAGAGACCTCGCTAGGCGGGTTAGCTAAGACCATGGGCTTTAGCGTTTCCCAGGTGGAGTGCTAAAGGTTTCGCATGCGAGCAGATGCCCTCCACCGCCGCACGGCGATCATTGTTGCGGCGTGTCAGCTCTTTCGTACTCACGGCGATGATGTCGCCCTAGATAAGGTTGCTGTTCAGGCCGGGGTGAGCGTAGCCACCGTTTATCGGAACTTCCCTAACCGCGCGAGCCTTATCCGTGCCTGCGCAGGATATATGGGCAATGCTTTCGCACAATTTCAACAGCGCCTCATCGCAGATTTTGAGCATTCTCCTGCCTCAGGCGAAGATTACATAAGAGCCTACGCCACCCATATTCTTACCATGGGTTTAAATACGCTTATTCCTGCCTTCGCGCCAGAGGATCTGGATTCTCTCAGCCCCGAACTTACCGCCCAGCGGGATCTTTTGGAGCGCAACGGCCGGCGCTTTATTGAGCTCGGGCAGCAACAAGGTGAAATCGGACCTGGTGTCACCCACCTTGAATTCATCGTGGGCCTTTTGAGTTTGGCACGCCCGCGCGAAGTAGATATTGAGTCCTACCAGCCAGATATTCAAGAAAAGATCATTGATCTCTACCTTGCGGGCATAAAAAGAGGACACCGCGCCTAAGCGCGATGCCCTGAATCTGGAAGAAGCCTACGCCTCGCCGTGCATTTCTCGGGCAAGGACGGATACCAGATCCTTCAGGTTGACATCATGCTGCTCGTGCGCCGCCAAGTCTTTCAGCGCGACGGTGCCGTTTTCTAGCTCCTGATCTCCCAAAACCAGCGCGAATCGTGCACCCGCCCGGTCAGCGCCCTTCATCGCACCCTTAAGTCCACGATCTCCGAACGACATATCCGCCGAGATGCCGGCCTTGCGGATGTCATTGATAAGAGACGTCATCGTGCGCTTTGCAGCGGCACCAAGTGCTACGCCAAAGACATCTACGCGAGAATCAACGCCATCTAACGTAATGCCCTCTGCTTCCAGCGCCAGCAAGGCGCGGTCGACACCCAAGCCGTAGCCGATGCCGGATAGATCCTGGCCACCAAGCTGGGACATAAGACCGTCGTAGCGGCCACCGCCGCCGATGCCGGACTGCGCTCCAAGTCCATCGTGGACGAATTCGAAGCAGGTCTTGGTGTAATAGTCCAAGCCGCGGACCATACGCGGGTTGATCTCGTAGGCTACGCCCATGTCATCCAGCATGCCGGTGACGGTTTCGAAGTGCTCGCGGCATTCGTCATTGAGGTGATCGAGCATCAAAGGGGCGTCGGCAAGCTGTTCCTGCACCTCGGGGCGCTTATCATCCAGTACGCGCAACGGGTTAATCTCCGCGCGGTGACGGGTCTCCTCATCCAGGTCGAGTTTAAAGAGGAATTCCTGCAGCTTTTCCCGGTAGGCAGGACGGCAGTTGCGATCGCCCAAGCTGGTGAGCTCCAGACGGAAACCAGTAAGCCCCAGTGCACGGAAGGAACGATCTGCCAAGGCGATTACTTCAGCATCTAGCGCGGGATCATCCACGCCAATAGCTTCCACGCCTACTTGCTGCAGCTGGCGGTAGCGACCGGCCTGTGGGCGCTCGTAGCGGAAAAACGGGCCAAAATAGTTGAGTTTGACGGGTAGCTGGCCACGGTCCAAGTTGTGTTCGATGACAGAGCGCATCACGCCGGCGGTTCCCTCTGGACGCAAGGTAACCGAGCGATCTCCGCGGTCTGCAAAAGTGTACATCTCTTTCGAGACCACGTCGGTGGACTCGCCTACTCCCCGGGCAAACAGCGCGGTGTCTTCAAAAATCGGCAGCTCAATGTGCTGGAATCCGGACAGATGCGCCTGCTCCACCATGGTTTGGCGCACCTTATAGAACGCGGCTGACTGCGGCGGAAAGTAGTCCGGGGCGCCTTTGGGAGCGGACAGGGCTTGGAACTGCTTCTTATTACTCACGGGTATTACAGTACCTCCCTCAATGTAGCGAAGAAGGGATTGGTCGCCCTCTCCTTGCGCATCGTGGTGGTCGGACCGTGGCCGGGCAGGAGCGCTAGACTATCTGCCAAACTCCACACTGGACCAGCAAGGGACTTTTGCATGGCTTGGGCATCCGAGTGAGGCAGGTCCGTGCGTCCAATAGCGCCGGCGAAAAGGACATCGCCGGTTAAGGCAAATTCTTCGGACACAATCATAGTGCAACCTGGGGAATGCCCAGGGGCATGCTTAAGAGAAAAGGTATGGCCGAGCAATTCTAGGCATTCCCCGTCATGCAGGTCGCGCACATCGGCGATGGGGGTCATATGGGCGGCGTCGAAAAGCTCTTGCGCCTGCGGCGAAACGCCTTCCCCACTTTCCAACATGAATTGATCAGCTGGGTGGATATACACAGGTATGTCAAGCCTTTTTGCAAGGGTTCCCGCATCCCGTGTGTGGTCAATATGGCCATGGGTGAGCACAATTGCCTCATAGTCCAAATCATGCTCGAGGACCTTTTCCATCGCATCCATACCCGGGTCCACAATGAAGGCGCGGCGGCCTTCCGCAATCACGTAGGTATTGGTCTGAAACGGCCCAGCAGTAAAACTGAAGATTTCCATACCCACTACCCTAGCTACCTCGAGAGCAATCAGGCGCGCTCGCCTATTTCTGGAATAACAGCTTTCAGAAACAAGTCCTCGGCTTGGTAAAACGCCCTGCACCTTGACGTAGTTCGGCCGAGGAAACTCTTCACAAAGGACCTGGGCACGCCCACGCCTGTATCCTTCCCCAGTTTGCACAAACGTAGAAGGAGCGGATGAAAATTGGATCCTCCATAGAGGCTTTAGGAACTTCTGGCTTGGTTTAAACCACGAACTTGCGCTATTTCCGTGCCAACTCCTTCTTAGCAGTATTAAACCGCTAGACTCAGTCGGGTTGAAACCATGCCACCGATAATCGCTAGAAAGGTTGACTTCCGTTGCCAAATAATCAAAAGCGCGGCGAAGAGGCGCTGAGCAAACTCGAACGCGAGCTAAAGACCCGCGAACGCAAGCAAAAGGCACGCCCGCTGGGCGTCGTCGCCGCCTCCCTGGTAGTTATCCTCGCTCTTGTGGGCGGTATCTATTTCCTCTCCACCCGCGAGGGCGACGATGAAAACGTGCAAGCAGAGGATTCCTCTGCGGCAGAGACCACGCAGGAAACCCCGCAGGCACAACCTATCGCGGACAAGCGCGCCAAGGCATTGCCAGACACGGTGACATGTAAGTACGAAGACAACGGCCAGGATTCTAACGGCGCCAAGAAGCCGAACGGGAAGGATATTTCCACCAAGGGCACCGTCACCGTCTCTTTTGAGACCTCTCAAGGTCCCATCGAGATGGAGATGGATCGCGCTAAGGCACCATGTACCACCAATGCGATTTCTGAACTGGCCAAGTCCGGCTACTATGATGACACCGTCTGCCACCGCATGACCTCCGGTGTCCTGAATGTTTTGCAGTGCGGCGACCCGACCGGTTCCGGCTCCGGCGGCCCGGGCTTTAGCTTCGCTGATGAGTACCCCACCGACGAGGTAGATGAGAAGGATGCACAGAACCCAGTAATCTACCCGCGTGGTTCCGTGGCAATGGCGAATAGTGGCCCGGATACCAACGGTTCTCAGTTCTTCCTCAACTATGACGATTCTGAGCTTGCTCCGAGCTATACCTACTTCGCCACCATTAGTGATGAAGGCATGAAGACGATGGATAAGATTGCAAAGGCCGGTGTGGAAGGCGGCCAGCCGGATGGCAAGCCCGCCGAGGAAGTCAAGATTAAGAAGGCGACCGTAAAAGCTTAAGCAACGTAAAAGCCCTGCTTGACGACGCCTCCCCTTAGCCCTTCCCCACCTCACACCCCCTAACGGGGGAAGGGCCAAAGCCCCCGAGCATTCGCCACTTTCACCGCGGACGAATACGCCGGGGGCTTTCGTTTTCCTTAATTTAACCTAAGCCTAAATATGAGAGTTTAGCTGCAGAAACACTAGGTCACTAAAATTTCCCTAGTTCACACCAGTTCCACAAGTAAACTTGCAGCACATAGTGGACTTTCAGTTAGTTCAGCGAATGAACAAAACCTGCCGATACTATTGCAGAAGCCCGTCCGCCTGTCTGATATTCGGGTCGTCTTTGAACATCACCAAGCTTGTTAGGCATCAAATATGAAGCTTTCCTCCCGCAAGGCACTTATTGCTGGCGCAACCGCTCTGTCCGTCGCATTCGCAGGCACCACTGTTGCTAACGCTGAGGACACCACCGGTTCTTCTTCCGAGTTCACCAGCGTAGCTAAGGCACTGGTCGGCTCCTCTAACAACGACTACGCTGCTGATAAGAACGGCGAGTCCAAGACCGACGACTCCAAGAAGGAAGACACCCGCACTCCCAAAGAAAAGGCCGACGATATCAAGGTTTGGATCGGTGTCTTCACCGCTGTTATCGGCGCTCTGGGCACCCTGTTTGCTTTCGCTGACAAGTACTTCGACCTGTCTTTCGGCAAGTAAGGTCACCGCTTCATAGCGATTCTTAAGCCGCTGCTTCCCATTACGGGTTGCAGCGGCTTTTTCCTGTTCTTTCCGGCTGATTGCTTCAGCTAACACCCGCGTGGGCAGTGAGCTTGAAAAGCGATAACCGCACTACTCTCGCCCCACTGCATTGGCCGCAGGCGGTCAGGGCCAGTTCTAGCAGTCCTTCGCGTCCTCAATGTATTCGGCGCCAGCTAAGTCTCTAAAGAGCTCAGGATCGATGGTTTGTCCGACCTTGATAACGGAAATATGGCCCGTAGGCTCAAGGATCATGATCTGCACATCCTCCATGCGGCTAATACCCGCCTTGCGGGCAGCAGAATAGATATCTGACTTAGTAATATGCGCCAGAGTCAAATATTCTTCGATCATTTCTCCGCGAAAGACTAGGAGAACTGGGCGCCGGTCGAGAAAGCGCGTCCACTTCACCACCTTGCGGATGGTTCCAAAGGCAGCCTCTAATGCCATTAGAGTAGTCAGACCGATAACGCCGGCTGCTAGGGTCGGTGGATTACCCACGATAACGCGGCCGGCAACTGCACCGAACATAATAATGATGATGGCATCAGAGGCCGTCATGGAGGTCAGCACACGGGAACCGAATACCTTTACTAGGACCATGAAGGCCAAATAGATACCCAAAGTAGCCACGACCACAACCGGGATACGATGCCATTCAATTCCCAGTTGGTAGGTAGCCTCACGCAGAAAAAGTTCTAGAGTATCCACGATTGTTTAGGTTACCTGGCCCAGGCTAGGCATAAGGAAAGAGGCGGAGCACCTCTCCCTTGTTTGGAAGAAATGCTCCGCCTAGCACCGTAATCGCTTAGAATACAGTTTAAATATGGAACTGCTTGCGCAGGTCCTCAATCATCTTGCGAGCAGGGGCAGGAAGAATCTGCGGATTCATACCCACGACTGCAATACCAGCAACGAGCGCCGCTACGATGGCAAATACTGCACCACCCACGGAAGAGCCATTGGAGGACAAGGAGGATCCCTTAGGCTCGGGATTGGTGCTCGGCGCCTGGGAGCCGTCACCGTCTACCTCGAGGGGCAGAGAAGCCTTAGTTCCAGCATCAGTGGTGATCTCCAGGTTTTGCTTTCCGCTCAGATTCTCTGGAACGGTAAGCTTCACCGTCGCGCGACCGCGCTCACCAAATTGCGCATCGCCCTCTTGAACAGAGTTGTCGATGTCGACGGTCTGCTCAGCGTCACCCAGCTTCACAGTGGCCTTCTTAGCCATCGGTTCACCATCGGTGGAGTAATTGAGGCTCGACAGCTCGACGGTGATTTCCTTACCCGGCTTCACTTCTCCCTCAATGTGGGCACCGATCTGGCCCTGTCCCGTACGGACTTCAGATTCACCCGACTTGATGTAATCGATCATGGCCTGAGTATCCATGTATCCCACATCGTTCTTGCTCTTGATGGAACCAGCGTTGAAGTAGCCGTCACCGCCTGCCTCTTCGTCGCTGGAAGCAAGGAACGAAGATAGGGCAATGGAGTAATCCTTCTTCGGATCAATTGGCTCGCCATTGATAGTCACGGACTTTACGCGCTCGTCCTTGCCAGCCTTCTGGTCGTAGACCACCTGGACGTTATTGGAAAGCCCCATGGCCAGGCGTGGACGGCTTCCCTCCTGCCACTGGTTTTCCAAGGCCTTGATGAACTCCTCACCGGAAATCTTGGCAGTAATCACGGAGTTGCCAAAAGGCTGTACCTCAAAGATGTCCTTGTAGGTAACATCTCCGCCCTTTAGGTCGGCACGTACACCACCGGCGTTCATAACACCGATTTCGATATCCTCGCCTACCTGCTTGCTCATGGCATAGCGTTGACCATCGGCGATGAAGTTGTTGAGGGTGGATTCTACACCGCGGTTGGAGCCTGCCTCTGCGCCTTCGTCAGAGCCGCGGAAGAGATCCTGCTTGACGTTGCCTGCAGTCTTGGAGCCTTCCACCTCGGCCTCCTTCTGCGCCTTCTCGACTACGGCGGCAATGTCAGCGTCCGGCTCAACAGCGGCGGCGTCTGTAGCATCGTACTGGCTGAGCTTGATATCGACTACCTTCTTGACGGACTTGTCAAAGGTAATGTCGACATCGTTTAGCAGCTTGCCATACTCATGACCCTGCGCCCACTGCAATGGCAGTGCACCTTCGCGTGGGATTTCGCCCTTGGTGCGCTGGTGAGTATCGCCGCCGAAGAGCACGTCTACGTCCTTGTTGAACCCCTGGGCATACTCTTGGGCGTCCTCATGGAATAGCGCGACAACAACGTCTGCCTCGCCGGTCTCCTTCAAGCGGGTGGCCTCATCGTTGGTGGCCTTTACTGGATCCGTGAATGTAACGCCTGGGATCTTTGCTGCGGATACCTTGTACTTGGTGTTCTCCGTTACGGTGCCTACATAGCCCACCTTGACGCCGTCGACGTCTTCGACGTGAGAAGGCTTTAGCAAAGACTTGCCGTCCTTGACCACGTTGGCGCCCAAGATTGGGAACTTAGAGTTGGGCTGAATGCGGTCCGTCAAGTCCTCAGTGCCCTTATCGAACTCGTGGTTACCTACTGCAGATGCCTTCATGCCCATCTGATTGAGAGCCTCGAGCGTGTACCTATCATCGGAAATAGCAGATACGAAGGCAGAACCGCCCACATTATCGCCCGATGACGTTAGGTTGAACTCTTGGCCCTCATTTACCTGCTTGATAAGGGACTGCAGGCGGGCTACGCCTATCTCATCGCCAGCTTTAGCTGGGTCACCAACCTTATCTTCCAAATGGCCGTGAATGTCGGTGATATTAGTGACGGAGATGGTGGTCTTGTTCTCCTGTGCTACCGCCTGCGCGCCGGAGAGAGCTACGGCAGAGACGGTAGTGGCGGCCACGAGTTGGCCGATGCGACGGAACTGCATTGAAGTACTCCTAGATAGTAGAAAGCGACAGGATAATTTATATCGCTTTGCTAACTATTTGGCAGGAGGCATTAAGCTTGGCTGCTGGAGATTTACCTCCCAGCAGCCAAGAATTCACAAACCAGTAACCTCTCCGATGCCCGAGCGTTGCTTGCGCTCCCCTCCTTGAGGGTAAAGACGAAAGCAGCTACGCGGTCACTCGGTAGACGTCAAAGACACCTTCGGTATTGCGCAGCGTAGTCATCAGCGTGCCCAATTGCTTGGTGTCGGAAACGGAAAAGGTGAACCGCACAGTCGCAATATGGTCATCGCCGCGATTGGAATTCATGGTCAGCACATTGATGCTTTGGTCGCTCATGACACGAGTAAGCTCCGAGAGCAACCCTTGACGGTCAAGTGCTTCAAGCTGCAAAGTAGCAGAAAATGCACCGGTCGCAGAAGTACGGGATGACCACTCCACCTGCATCATTCGCTCCGGCTCCGCCTTGAGCTTTTCCGCGTTAGTGCAGTCCGCACGGTGAACCGACACGCCGCCGCCACGAGTAACGAAACCAAAAATAGTATCTCCCGGCACAGGCTGGCAGCACTTAGCCAATTTAGCCATGACATCTGGGCTGCCTTCCACCAAGATACCGGTACCTGAAGCAGAATCTTCCGTGTGCTGAGCCCTAGAATTCTCAATCTCAGATAGCGGCGTACGCGAAGCGAGAGTGTCAACTGCGTCATCGTGATCGCCGAACATAGCAACCAGCTGATTGGCCACATGCTGTGCGGACACGTGGCCGGCACCAATCGCGGTATAAAGCGAATCGACGTCAGAATAGTGCAGTTGTTCAGCTACCTGTTTCATCGAACTTGCCGTAAACAGGCGGTGCATGGGCAGGCCGCCACGCTGTACCTCAGTGGCAAGTGCATCGCGTCCCGCTTCTAGATGTTCTTCGCGGCGCTCTTTGGCAAACCATTGCCGTACCTTGGTCTTGGCGCGAGCCGACACCAAGAAGTCCTGCCAATCACGCGAAGGACCAGCATTAGGATCTTTGGAGGTAAAGATTTCTACCTTATCGCCAGATTTCAGTTTCGATTCCAACGCCACGAGCTTGCCGTTGACCTTGGCACCGATGCACCTGTGCCCCACCTCAGTGTGTACTGCGTAGGCAAAATCTACCGGAGTCGAGCCCGCAGGTAGGTTAACCACATCGCCCTTTGGGGTAAAGGCAAAAATCTGCTTGGCGGTTAAGTCATAGCGCAACGAGTCTAGGAACTCATTGGGATCTGCGGCTTCCTTTTGCCAGTCAAGGAGCTGACGCATCCAGGCCATCTGGTCCACCTCTTCTTGGTGGCCTGAATTCCTCCCCTTGGTTTCCTTGTAGCGCCAGTGGGCGGCAACGCCAAACTCTGCGTTGTAGTGCATCTCGTGGGTGCGAACCTGAACCTCCAAGGTGGCGCCGCCTTGTGCCAAAACAGTGGTGTGCAGCGATTGATAGACACCGAATCGCGGCGAGGATATATAGTCCTTAAAACGCCCAGGCAAAGCTTGGTAGATGGAATGTACAACGCCGATGGCGGCGTAACAGCTGTTCACGTCCTCTACCAAGATGCGGATACCCACTAAGTCAAAGATCTCCGCGAAGTCGCGGCCACGCACGATCATCTTCTGATAGATGGACCAATAGTGCTTCGGGCGGCCCATCACCTCGGCCTCTATGCCATTTTGCTTCAGCGCTGCGCTGACTTGGCTAATGATTTCCTTCAGCGCGCGATCACGCGAAGGGGCGCGGTCTGCCACCATGCGTACGATTTCGTCATACTTCTTCGGATATAGGATGGCAAAAGAGAGGTCTTCGAGCTCCCATTTAACGCTAGCCATACCCAAGCGGTGGGCCAGCGGTGCAATAACCTCGAGGGTTTGCCGCGCTTTCTTGGCTTGCTTTTCGGGCGGGAGGAACCGCATGGTGCGCATATTATGGAGGCGATCGCTTACCTTGATCACCAGCACTCGCGGATCGGTAGCCATCGCGACAATCATTTTGCGGATCGTCTCCGCTTCTGCTGCCGAACCAAGCGCCACTTTATCCAGTTTGGTTACGCCATCAACCAAGCGGGCTACCTCGGGGCCGAAGTCTCGGGTGAGATCCTCTAGGGAATAGTCCGTATCCTCCACGGTGTCATGCAAGAGCGCGGCCACGATGGTGGTGGTATCCATGCCGATTTCGGCAGCGATAGTGGCCACCGCAAGCGGGTGGGTAATATACGGTTCCCCAGACTTCCGGAAAACCCCGTCATGCAGGTGCTCCGCGGTGTCATAGGCGCGATTGAGTAGGTCCGCATCGGCCTTGGGATGAAACTTGCGGTGAATGGACATCAACGGGTCCAGCACCGGGTTCACCTTTACTCGGCCGCCGGTGAGCGAACGGGCTAGGCGGGCTGACATACTGCGCATTCCCCCGCCTGTTTGGCGCTTAACTGGTTTGTCCATGGCCATATCTACCGCCCTTCGAAGTGCCACCTTTCCGTGTGGCCTCGTGCCCGTCTAGATCGTGGGATCTAGCTTAGACACCACATCTTAGTCTGTGGCATTTAGCACAATGAGCGGTGGGCCGGATAAGCGCTCACGTCCATTGAGGCCCTTGACCTCAAGGACCACAACATTGCCCGCAACTTCCGCGCCTGCGGACTCGAGCAAAAGCTTGGCACCGTGGAGGGTGCCCCCGGTGGCCAGGACGTCGTCGACAAGCACTACGCGCTTGCCCTTTATATCAACGCCGCTGGCCGGAATCTCCAGCGCCGCGGAGCCGTACTCCAGCTCGTATTCTTCTGTAAATACCGGAGGCGGAAGCTTTCCCTTCTTGCGGATGGCCAGGATACCCAGGCCCATCTTGTAGGCGACGGCCGAGCCGAGGAGGAATCCACGGGCGTCCAAACCGCCGATTATGTCCGCGCCCAATTCCTCGCAGGCGGCAGCCAAACCGTCCACTACAGTACGAAATGCCTCTGGATCCGCCAAGACTGGGGTGAGGTCCTCGAAAAGGATGCCTTCCTCTGGAAAGTCTTGAACGAGGCGAACCTTATCCTTGAGTGCCTGTGCTGCTGATTCGTAGTGCGAGCTCATAATCTTCCTTGAGAAATTTTTGCGAGAGGTCGTTAACGGCCGCAGTGTGCGGCCTAGTTCTTTTCAGCTGGGGCGGTGCTGTGCCAGCGATCCATATTCCAACCGATACCCGAGACGCCAGTGTACGGCAGGACACCTTCCACGTCGCGGCGGACAAGGAATACGCGCGGCTGTGCGGCGAGTGGAATGGAGGGAACATCCTTCCATAAGGCATCTTCCGTCTTTTTTAAGTCAGCGGAGTGTTTCATGGTTGATTCAGCTGCGGAATATTCCGTGTGGGGATCGACCGGGCCGAGGAATGCATCGACGGTGGGCGCCCAGGTTTCCGGATCCATTTCCAAATAATGTTGGGACATAAAATCCGCGGAAGCGTCTTCGATTGTGATGCCTGCCGGCTCACAGGACGCGCGCAGCTGCTCCACCATCGCCTTATACCGGCTATCCGGGCCTAAGTAGGCCACCTTGATGGTCGTGCCGTTGAGCTGGCCCGCTTGAGCCATATCCGTGCCTTGGTGGTCTTTGCCCACCTTATCCAGACCGCCAGCTACTGGGTCGGTAGCAGAAACAGTGCGCAAATAAGCGGGCGGGACCTCGACCCCGGAAGCCTCGGAGCTTGCCTGAGCAACCGCCTGCTGATCGACGCACGCGGCAAAGCTCTCCCGCGCCCAAGGCTCGGCGAATACTCCGGACTCAGACAACGTCAAAGTATCAGTTAGCTCACCTACCATCGGAGTCACCTCATACGGGGTCTCTCCTGCCTCATTCTTGGTGCTAGCCAGCCAATCTGGGTCTTCGCTGCCGGAATCCACCACGCGCAGTGCTCCCTTGTCTGCAAGTTTTTGGGTGTCTGCATCTGCTGGCCACACAACAATATGGTCCTCAGCTGGGGCATCCCCAAAGTACTTTTCGTTTGCCTTGAGAATTACCTCACCCTCGTCGCCTATTTTGTCGATGACGTAGGGGCCGAAAGACACCTGCAAATTCGAATCAAATTGGTCCTTCGCTACTGAAAAGCCATACCGCCACGCATCCGCGACTGGGGCGAGCGCTTGCATGTCCTCAGCCGCCAGCGCCGAATGGAGTTGCTCCATACTCAACCCGGCCTCATCGGCCAAAGCATGGGCGGGCATGATTGTGCCGGCGCCAAACATGTGCCGCCAACGTTGACCCTGATCCTTATTAAAAGTCAGGGTGAAAGTTTTGCTTTGCGGTTCACAGCTAAAATCTGCGATGTCATTCATCAGCGGCATATGGGAGGCAAATTCAACTGGGTGGGTACCAGCGGAATATGCCAAATAATAGTCATCGCAAGTAACTGGGGTGCCGTCAGAAAATACGGCATCTTCTTCCAGTGTTAATTGCACGCTGCGCTGGTCGCTGCCTGCAACGGGCGGTAGTTCCTCAGTCTCTACGAGGTCCGCGTTGGGAATCAATTCGCCGGACGGGCCTGGCACGAAAAGCCCCGGGTATAAACGCGTAGACAACAATCCCGCGGACGTGGCATCGCCAAAGGAGGTACCGGCATTGGTGGTGGCCAGACGGGAATTAACTTGGTAGCCGAAGTATCCGTAGGACTCCGGTTCTTGAGGCGTATCGGATGAGCCCTGCTCACCGCCTTGATCGCTACAGGCTGCCGCGCCTAGTGCAAGAAGCGACGCGCACGCAGCGGCAGCCTTCTTTCCCCAGCGCTGTCCACCGGAAATGCCTTCTCCCTTAAACACTGCTATGTGTCCTCACTTCAACTACTAGTCCGCCAGTGCCCTATTACCGCAGCCTAGCGCCCTGGGCGCCAGGTAGCGCCTGGGTGGCCGGTGGGCTCGGATGATTCGGCGTCGCCCTCTACCGAGCTAGGCTTAGCACTTGCTGGAGATACCACGGTACGGCCGGATGCTGGGGCAGTATCAGGCTCGCCCTCGTCACTCTTTCCGGCCCGGTAGTCCGCAACGCGCTTATTATGGCGCTTAATCTTCTTAGATAGGTTAGCAAGGGTGACAACCAACGGGGTGGCAAAGAAGATGGAAGAGAAGATTCCTTCCACCACGCCGATAAGCTGAATGAGTGCCAAATCGCGCAAGGTACCAATGCCCATAAGCCAGACGGCCACCACGAAGAGCGCGATGATAGGCAGTGCGGAAATCACCGAGGTGGAAATCGAGCGCATTACCGTCTGGTTGATCGCCAAGTTTGTCAGCTCAGCAAAGGTCTTCTTCCGTTGACCTTCAAGGCCTTCCGTATTCTCGTTGATCTTGTCAAAGACAATGACCGAGTCATACATGGAGAAGGTAAGCACCGTAAGCAAACCAATGATTACGGCTGGGGAAACTTCAAAACCGAAGAGCGCATAAATACCAGCGATGATTACGCCATCCGCGATGAGTGCGATGATGGCGGCAAACGCCATGGCCTTTTGCAGGCGGATAGCCACATAGACGGTGGCAGCGACCAAAAAGACCAGCATGGCGATGAGCATGCGCTGGGTGATGGAAGAGCCCCAAGATTCAGACACTGTGGAGGAACCGATGGCATCAGGCGTTGCCTTGCCGTTTTCATCCTTTGGCTCAAAATTTTCATAGATTGCTGTACGGGCAGCGTCCACGTCCTCTTGGCTGAGGCGCTCGGATACAATCTCCAACGTCTCGGAGTCCCCAGCGCCGACGATGTGCACCTGCTCTGGTTCTACACCGGTGGAGTCTTCGAAGACTTGGCTTACCTCGTCTTCCTTCAGATCTCCGGCTGGCATGGACAAAGTAGTGCCGCCCTCGAAGTCTATCGAGAGGGAGAATCCACGGATGAGGATCGCAGCAACAGCAGCCACAACCAACGCAGCTGTTATGCCGTACCACAGCTTGGTGCGACCAATAAAGTCATAACCGCGCTCGTCCTCATAGAGGCGATCCATCCGGGAAATTTGGTGTTTAGTCGAAACAGCCATGCTTATTTCTCCTCATCTTCCGCAGCGTCTGAAGGGCGGGCGGTTCCTGCAGCAGAGCTTCCTGCCGGTTCTTCAGTCGATGCTTCCCTGTCAGTAGAACGCTCGGCGGAGCCTGCTCGGCGGCGGCTAGAACCGTAATATCCGCGTTCACGGCGCTCTTCTACCAAGGCGTAGATACCACCGAGACCGTTCATGGAAGGCTTTGCTGCAGCCGGACGGCGACCAATCATCTGCATCAGCGGTGCCATCACCAGGAAGGAGACGACTAGGTCGAAGACCGTGGTCAGACCCATGGTGAAGGCAAAGCCCTTAACCTCACCGATCGCAAGGAAGTAGACAACCACTGAGCCGATCAGGGTCACCGCGTTACCGGTCACAATGGTGGCACGAGCACGCTCCCACGCCTTTTGCGTAGCGGAACGGAAGGTGCGTCCCTCAAGCAACTCATCCTTAATGCGCTCATAGTAAACCACGAAGGAGTCAGCCGTAGCGCCCACGCCAATTACCAAACCGGCGATACCGGAAAGGTCCAACGAGTAGCCAATCCAGCGACCAAGCAGAACCAGCGCTCCATAGGTAAGGAGGCCAGAGGCAATAAGGAAAATTAGGGAGACTCCCGCAAGGGCGCGGAAGTAATACAGGGAGTACGCCATCACGAGGATGAGGCCAACCAGACCTGCAATGAGGCCTGCCTGCAGTGCGGCTTTACCCAGTGTAGGAGGGATGGATTCTACGGTGCCGCCGGGTTCGCCGTTTTCACCGGCAAAAGATAGCGGCAATGCGCCGTATTTAAGGTTATTTGCCAAGCTCTTTGCCTCTTCTTGGCTAAAGTCACCAGTAATAGAGGTAGCGGAGCCAACCGGAGTAGCACCCTGAATTACCGGTGCCGAGATAACCGCGGAGTCAAGAGTGATGGCAATTTGGTCCTTGAGGTGTTCCTTCGTAAGGTCCGCCCACGTCTGCGAACCATTCGGGCCATTTCCAGTTTTGAAGGAGAAGTTAATCTCCATCTGGCCGGACTGGCCATTGAGACCACCCTCGATCGGCGAGTTGGTATCAATCTCGTTACCGGTCAGGCGGGTACCGTTTTCGTCCTTGATGCCATTGAGAAGCGGAGCCGGTTCCAGCACGTACGGATTACCATTGGAGTAATCACAGGTAACGAACGGCTTGGAAGGATCATCCGCGCCGGCCAAAGGATCGGTATTGCCCTGGCAAGTCATCAGCGCAGAGGCTGCCGCCTGGGTGGTCGGATCCTCGGACTGCCGGTCCTTGAGAAGCATCTCCGTTACCTCGTCGCGGCGATCGGCCTGTTCAATGGAGTTGCCGGGCTCTTCCATGGGCTTAGCGCTAACCTTTGGAGCTTTCTGCTCCTTTGGCTTTTTGCCGGTCATTTGCGCTTCTTGGTCGGCGACGGCCTTGGTAACCTGCTCCATCTGCTTATTGGCATCGTCTGTGCTAAGGACATCGTACTTGACCCAGCGATTAGCCATGTCCTCCAATTCCTTGTTCAGCTTTGCCATATCCGGCATGGAGGGCTTCGCCACGGGGCGGAAGTAGAGCTGAGAGGTCTGGCCCACGGCCTGCGCCTGGGAGGCGTCCTCACCCGGCACAGTGATGACCAGGGTATTGCCATTGATAACAACCTCGGAGCCCGAAACGCCCATACCATTCACGCGCTGTTCCAAAATGGCGCGCGCCTGCTTTAGCTGGTCTTGTGTGGGCTCCTCGCCCTGCGGCGCCAGCGTTACACGGGTACCGCCCTGTAGGTCAATACCGAGCTTTGGGGTGCCTTGCCGGCTACCAGTAAAAAAGATGAGCGCATAGATAACAACCACGATGAGGGCAAAGAGCGCAAGCGCGCGCTTTGGCCATTGGCGTTTGCTATTTTTCATAGCGCCACGGGATGATGCGGACAACGATAATCTCCTGTGCTGCGTATTACAGGGTGTTTAAACATTAAATACGGCCCCGCCGAATGGCGCAGGCACGTCAACAACGCACAATCGTACGTCATGAGGCAGAGTTTTCCTTAACAGGGGCCGGAAAAGTTCCAAAGTGTGATGGGGTCTACGCTCTATGAAGACCCTATTCACCAAGCAATTGTTAAGGATACTCTCAGATAAACCTCGCGCTAATGCTTTCCCTCGTCATCAAATGGTGGGTATTCCTCGTCCCGCGAGTTGTGTGCTTCGTTAGGTTTCGCCTCGCCTGCAGACGCGGGACGCTCTAGGCCATTGGCTTCTTGTTCGGTTCGGATCACTGCCATCTTGTCAAAGGTCACCACGACGCCTGGGGCGATTTCGAGGTCCACGCTCTTTTCAGCGGTGCCGCGCACGACGCCGTGTACGCCACCGGCAGTGACGATGGAATCACCCGGCTGCAAGGAGTTTTGCAAGGATTGCATCTCATTTTGGCGCTGGCGTTGCTTCCGCATGGCCATAAAGGATGGAATAACGAACAAGATGCCAATGATGATGAGAATGATGATTTCCATAGCTTTCTAGTGTGCCAGACACTCCTTGCCATAGAAACCCCAGGGTGCGTCGCCAAGCACCCAGCCACCTAAATCAAAACAGGCCGGCTGCACCTTCCGGTGGAGTAAGCCCCAAGTGGCGCCATGCAGCCGCCGTGGCTACGCGGCCACGACCTGTGCGCGAGACCATCCCAGCACGCACCAAATAGGGTTCGCACACTTCCTCAACTGTGGATGGCTCCTCTCCTACCGCAATGGCAAGGGTGCTAACACCAACAGGCCCGCCCCCATGGCCTTTAATGAGCGCATTGAGCACCGCGCGGTCCAAACGATCCAAACCCATCTCGTCCACGTCGAAGACTTCCAGCGCTCCCTGGGCTGCGCCCAGATCAATATGCCCCGTGCCGTTGACCTCGGCATAATCACGAACGCGACGCAGCAACCGGTTAGCAATGCGCGGAGTACCGCGAGAACGCGAACCAATTTCTACCGCAGCATCGTGGTCAATATCGACATCGAGTATGCGCGCGGCACGCTTGATGACTTGGGTCAGGTCCTCCGTATCGTAGTACTCCATCTGCGCGGTAAAACCGAAGCGGTCACGCAACGGGCCGGTTAGCATACCGGCGCGGGTTGTAGCCCCCACCAAAGTAAACGGCGGGATTTCAAGTGGAATAGAGGTCGCGCCTGGCCCCTTCCCCACAATGACGTCAATGCGGAAGTCCTCCATCGCCATATACAGCATCTCTTCTGCTGGGCGTGCGATGCGATGAATCTCATCAATAAAAAGGACGTCACCTTCCATCAGGTTAGAGAGCATGGCTGCCAGATCCCCCGCACGTTCCAAGGCCGGTCCAGAGGTCATGCGCAGCGAGGTCCCCAACTCCTGCGAGATGATCATGGCCATTGTGGTCTTGCCCAAACCAGGAGGCCCAGAAAGCAGTACGTGGTCTGGCGTTACTCCACGATTTTTTGCGCCCTTGAGCACGAGAGATAGCTGCTCGCGCACCTTGGGTTGGCCGATGAATTCATCTAGCGACTTTGGGCGCAGAGAGCGCTCAATATCATGTTCCTCCGAATGCGCAGTTGCCTCTACATCGCTATTGCGCTGGGAGGAATGCGCCGCATCGACTCCTTCTGGGAGGTTAAACTCGGTGCGCTCAATATCGGACATAAATCCAGCCTTCCTACCCGCCGCTACTTCTTCTTACCCAGTTGCGCAAGCGCCGCGCGCAAAAGCGCTGAAGTGTCTGCCTCACTGTTTTCAGCGTAGGCCGCCTCCACTACAGGGCGCGCCGCCTTTTCCGTAAAGCCTAGGCCGATAAGAGCCTCGGTTACGCTTTCTACCACGGCACCGCCAGCGGGAGACGCAGCGGTAACAGAATCATCCGCGCCTGCGTCCTCACCTGGGGCAAAGGCCGCCACTTTATCTTTTAGCTCCAAAGACAAACGCTGGGCCATGCGCTTGCCGACGCCCGGAATGGACTGCAGCGCCTTTACATCTTCCGCAGCTATCGCTGCCGCTAGCTCCCCAGCCCCCATGACCGAAAGCGCTGCCAAGGCAAGCTTTGGCCCCAAGCCAGACACGGACTGTAGCACCTGGAACATTTCACGATCCTCATCCGCACTAAAGCCGTACAGTGTGAGGGAATCTTCCTTGACTACCAAATTGGTAAGTACCGTAGCCTGCTCGCCGCGGCGCAACCTGCCCAAAGTTGAGGGCGTAGCCAAAAATTTATATCCCACGCCGGCACAATCGATAACCCCATGGTCGAGACCAATATGGATTACTTCTCCACGCAGTGCAGCGATCATTGCTTTCCTATCCTTCTATTTTCTTTGCTTCCCTAGCGCTTCTTGCCTTGTCCGCGCACTCCGCTCGTCTTAGCGCCTAGGCCCAGGCCGGTATTGTCCATACGCACAATGGCAGGAGCGCGCCAGCAGTGACACACGGCCAAGGCTAGTGCATCGGCGGCGTCGGCAGGCTTGGGCGGTTCCGATAGCCCCAGGATACGGGTAATCATAGTGGTCATCTGCTTTTTATCGGCACGCCCATTGCCAGAGATGGCCTTTTTCACTTCAGACGGGGTGTACATGTATACCGGAATATCGCGTTCAGCCGCAGCCAGCACTAGCACTCCTACCACGTGGGCAGTCTGCATGACCGTGGAAACCTGCCCACGTTCGAAGACGCGCTCGATCGCTACGACATCCGGCGAATAGTCATCCATCCATTCCTTAGCCGCAATAGACAGCCGTAGAAGCCTCTCAGTTAGCTCTTTATCGCTAGGCGTGCGCACTACGCCCACGGAAACGGGGAGGATTGCTCGCCCGCGACCAGCCTGAACCACAGAAAGTCCGCAGCGCGTCAAGCCTGGATCGATGCCCATTACGCGCATTCCTTCTAGGTTCATCTCTCCCCCGCTTTCATTTCTATACCGCACCTATTGCCACTAGCACCATTATGGACTACACACACGTGTTCTACAAGCGCAACGTCTCACCTCCATAGCGAAGCGCCGGCAACGCCTCCGACGAGCTGTGCCCGTGGAGCGCTACCGGCGCCAAAAATAGCCGCTATTGAAGCTAAAACCGTTTAGTCCTCATCTAGCTCTGCTAGAACTTCATCGGACAGGTTCATATTGGTATAGACGTTTTGTACATCGTCGGAATCTTCCAAAGCATCGATAAGGCGGAAGATCTTCTTCGCATCATTAGCCTCAAGTGGCACATCCACGGAAGCGCGGAAGTCATTATCTGAATCATCGACTTCAATATCAGCTTCTTTGAGGGCGTCCTTGACCGCCTGGACATCGGTAGGCGCACAGATGATCTCGAACTTTTCGCCGTGGTCCTTGACCTCTTCAGCGCCGGCCTCGAGCACGGCCATCAACACGTCGTCCTCGCTAAGCTCACCCTTTTCTACTAGGACGTAACCGGTGCGGGTGAACATATACGCCACGGAGCCAGATTCACCGAGGTTTCCGCCGTTCTTAGACATCGCGGTACGCACGTCCGTCGCCGCACGGTTGCGATTATCGGTAAGGCACTCAATAAGCATGGCCACACCATTGGGGCCGTAGCCCTCATACATGATGGTTTCCCAGTCAGCGCCGCCAGCTTCCTCACCGGAGCCACGTTTGCGCGCACGCTCAATGTTGTCATTGGGGACGGAGGCCTTTTTGGCCTTCTTGATCATGTCATCAAGGGTTGGGTTAGCCGCTGGGTCACCACCGCCAGTGCGGGCCGCCACTTCGATGTTTTTGATCAGCTTGGCAAATTCCTTGCCGCGCTTGGCATCGTTGGCAGCCTTCTTATGCTTGGTAGTTGCCCATTTCGAGTGGCCTGACATGGAGTCCCTTTCTAATCGGGTGCTGAAACTGGTGGCAATTATACGTGTGCTGCATGAACGCGTGAAAGCAGCCCCCATATAAGCGGGAAGAATTTATACTTTTTGCCAGTTACCGTGGGCGGAACCACTACCCAAACTCTCATCCAAAAAGCGAGTAAGGCCCTCTTGATTAACTAAGGCCACCAACTCGCCCTGTTCGTTAAATAGCTTGCCACGGGCGATGGCCCTTCCACCGGACGCCGAGGGTGAAACCTGCTCATATAGCAGCCATTCATCCACGCGGAAAGGCCGCACGAACCACAGCGCGTGGTCTAGGCTCGCCAATTGCACCCTATCTCCCTGATGCGGGATAAGTGCAGAACGAATCAGCGTCATATCAGACATATACGTAAGTGCCGCACGGTGAAAGCAGGCATCATCCGGAACATCACCAGTATTGCGGAACCAGATATGCCGAAAGCCCGCTCCGGTTTTCTCTGCGGCGGCGTCATCTCGCCCCTCCTCCGGCACGAGGCGGATATCCCAATCCTCCCATTCCTTGAGGATAATCCGAGTGGAATAGGGCGCACTGCCGCCCAATCGTGCTACTTCAGCCGGCCACGGCACCGCAGGCGGAGCGTCTTGGTGACGCGGACCCCTATCTCCTTCGCGATGAAAGCTTGCCATGAGAATGAAGATCAATGCGCCATCTTGGCAGACCCGCACTTGACGATGAGCAAAAGAACGGCCGTCGCGGATTCGCTCCACCCGCAACTCCATCGGGCGTTTAGCGTCGCCAGGTCCTACAAAATATCCATGCAAGGAATGCACACCTTTACCGTCTACGGTGCGCTGAGCCGCAGCCACTGCCTGAGAGGCGATATGACCGCCAAAGGCACGGTCAATCCGAGACTCAACAGCGGGACCGAGAAATTCATCTACCCCATCTGTCTCCTCTAAGGCCAATACTTCACGCATGGTCGCCATCTCGTCCCTCCTTAGGTTATTTCTCATACCAATCGCATATTGTTAGCTACATTACTAAATGACGCGGAGTCGATCTCTCCCGCAGTAGGGCGTACCCCACTTCTGGGCAATTTGGTTTAAGCATTTTCTGGAAGAAGCTATGTCTGCCCCCAATGCACACTTCCACTGAATAAAGTCTTTCGAGTGAAACGCATCGCTTCTGTTCCTGCAGTATGGCTCGGTTGGGTAGTCGCCCGCTTAGTTCTGATCTACCTACTCAAAATTGACCACAGCCCCAGAGGCGATGTCGCCTATTATTTTGCCGGTCTCTACGGCACTGACCCTACGCAGATGACCGAGTATCCCCATGCAGGAACATGGCCCACGGTGCTTTTGGGCTGGTTAACCGGTGAAGATATCACAACCTTCTATATCGGCTTCACCGTCATAACCTTGCTTGTTGACGCCGCCTTTTTAGCCCTCCTACTGCGCCATCACCCCACCCAACCGCGCGCTTTCCAAGCAGCATGGTTTTGGGTCTTTTTCGGCACGGCTGCTGGGCACACCTTTGTTTGGCGCCTCGATATTTTCCCCGCCGTAGCCGTGGCCGGAGCAGCTGCTCTACTGGCTACCCGTCCGCTCTTTGCATCGGCACTATTGGGTTTTGCCACCACCATGAAACTATGGCCTGGAGTTCTCGCCGCAGGCTTGGTGGGCCGATTCAATCAATCCAAAACCTGGCAGCGATTGCTTGCCTTCTTCTGCACCATCTTCGCCCTCTGCGGGGTCACAATCGCCACCTCAGGCGTCGATCGATTACTTTCCCCGCTTAACTACCAGGGCGTGCGAGGGCTGCAGCTAGAGTCCATCCCAGCTACATTCCTACTCCTCCAGGCTCACCACCATCCCGGCCGCTGGCACCTTGGCTATGCCCCTTCCAAGAGTTTTGAAATTTCCGGCCCCGGCGTAAATACCGCAATGCTATGGAGCACTGTAGCCATGACCGCGATGCTCGTATTCGCCATTGGCTGGGCGCTTTACCGCCTTTTCGCCGGCGGGTGGGCCACCCGCACCACAATGGCATTCTTTACCGTCATGGTCCTGCTGCTCATCGCCACCAATAAGGTCTTTTCTCCGCAATACATCGTCTGGTTAGGCCCGTTGGTGGCCGTAGTCATCCGCCAGCGCTTGCCCCGAGGTTTTGCCTCGCTGAAAGTGCTCCAAGGACTAATAGCGGTGTGCACCATCGTTGCGGCCGGGCTCGGCACCTTGGTCTACCCATTCAACTATGACTACATCTGGCATTACGTAGGTGAGAAAATGTTTCCCGTTTACGTCTTGGCTGCCCGCAATATTCTCATCCTCGTCATGGTTCTCATTGGCCTCATCTGGCTGGGGCTCGAGGTGGCCTTTAGCAAAAGGCTTGCACACGCAGGGGGAGAGCAGCCTGACTCGCCGTCCGCCCTGCCCGCCGATACGGCCGCGCCGGCGCACGCACAGCCGGTGGCCCAAGACCTAGGCGGACTAAAGCCTACGCGCACCACGCCTTAGGCGTCTGAGGCCGATAGGCTACTCCGCCAGCATATAATCGAAGTATTCCGGCAGCTTTGCAGTGCCGCCCAGGTGAAATAGACGCACAGCTGGACGCAGGCGCAGCGCACGAGTATCACTGACAGCCTCATTGTAGAAACGATGCGCAAGTTGGATGCGTCCCTCGGCGTCGGCAAGCGCTGCTGGGCGCCGATCTGCAGGAAATTCCCGCACAATGGCGGCGGATAATTCGCGCTCGGCCATCGTCCGCGGTTCGAAGTGACCCTGATAAAGCTCGGTGGACTCGGCGCGCTGGGCTAACGCCGCCAAGTCCGGGGCCACCGCCGCAGTGACAGCTGCCCTGCGATCAAGCGCCGCCTGTAACTGCGCCAGTGAGGCATCCGTGCGAATATGCAAAGAATTTAGCCGTTGGGCGGTAAAAAGTGCCCAGGAACCCACGATGATCAAGATGAATACCATAAGGGCTATCTCAATGGCCATTAGCGCTTCACCCTCACCTTGGTGCCGTCTTGAACGGTTTCATAAACCTGCATTACCGCGGCGGCTACATGATCCCAGTCATAGGTGCTGGCTCGCTGTACTCCATTGTGCACTAAGCGGGCGCGATATTCGGCGTCCTCGAGCACCTCGTTGAGAACACGAGCTAGGTCATTACTATCCTCATTGCGAAATAGCGCACCGGCAACATCATCGGAATCAGCGTCGCACACTGCGCGGAAGGCCTCCAAGTCCGAAGCAACAACGGCTGCACCTGCCGCCATAGCTTCCACCAAGACAATGCCGAAGCTCTCACCGCCAGTATTGGGGGCGACATATACATCAGCGCGGCCGAGAATTTCAGCCTTTTCGGCATCGCTAACCCGGCCAACAAAATCAACGCCTTCCACCTCACGGGTACGGCCACCACCCATAATGGTCACGCGTATATCTTGGCGTACTTGGCGCAGCGCGGCCAGCAGTATATCGAGGCCTTTGCGGGGTTCATCCAACCGCCCAAGGAAAACTACCTCTAGTGGTTCATTGGGAGCCTTTGCAGGACTGCGACGCCGAGCCTGCGCATACACCGAAGTATCCACACCATTAGGAATCAGGACTGGGTCCCCTCCCAATTGTTCTACCTGCCAGCGCCGAGCCATATCGGATACCGCGATTCCTCCCCGAATCTTTTCCAAAAAAGGCTCTAATAAAGGCTTGGCCAAGGTCAATACCAGCGAGCTCGATGCGGAAGCATGATACGTCGCTACCAAAGGACCTTGGGCCACGGCCAGCGCAGTCATGGAAAAACTCGGGGAATTTGGCTCGTGGATATGCAGGACATCAAAGCCGCCGTTTTTGATAAAGCGTTTAACCTTGCGTGTCACATGTGGACCGACGGACAAGCGCGCCACAGAGCCGTTATAGGCGATGGGGAACGCTGGTCCGCCTTTAACCACGAAATCCGGCAGCTGTGTGGCCTCCGAGGCCGGACCAATGACTTGTACATGGTGGCCTTGCTCTATAAACATCGTGGCTAGATCAAGGATATGGGCTTGAACTCCACCAGGCTCATCGAAGGAGTAGGGACACACAATTCCAATGCGCACTAGTTATCCCCTTCCTGCAATGGCCCGGCTTGGTGGGGCTCACCGGTCTTCTGGGCGGCACGCGCTTGGCGACGCCTCTCAATATCGACGTTCCACTGCGGCTGCAACATGTGCCAGTCTTCTGGATGGCGGCGAATATTGTCCGCGAAACCATCGGCCATGCGCTGGGTGGTTTCGTGCAGGTTCGTTACCTCGATCTCGGGAGATACCGATAGGCCCCAACCCTCACCCTCGAACCAAGAATGCACCACGTGGAGGGCAGCGCCCGTTTCCAAGGCTAGCTGTGCGGGACCTGCGGCCATATTAGCCTCCTCGCCCATGAAGTCGACGCTGACGCCGCTTCGAGTAAGGTCACGCTCCGCCAGGAGGCAAACTACGCCGCCGGCTTCTAGTACCTCTTTGAGGCGCTTAAAGGGCGAGGCATCGCCGCCGGTAAGGGGAAGAACCTCGAAGCCGAGGGTTTCGCGGTAGTCCACAAAGGCGTCGAAAAGCACGGCGGGCTTAAGCCGCTCCGCAACGGTAGTGAACTGGCCGTAATGACCAACGAGGAAGACACCGGCCATATCCCAATTACCCGAGTGCGGCAGAGCCAAAATAGTCCCACGCCCGGATTCAGCAGAGGCATCAAAGTGCTCCAAGCCCTCTAGGCCGCTGAGCAGACGCTCATGCAATCTTGCATCGCTATGAATCGCCGGCAGCCGGAACGCCTCCATCCAATAGCGCATATAGGACCGCATAGACTCGCGCACCAAGGCGCGAGTTACGTTTTCCGGCCCGACCACTCTGGCAAGGTTCTGGCGAAGGCCATCCATTCCGCGACCATTGTTACTGGCCAAATCCGCACCCCAGCGAAAAAGCGTGCGCGCTACCGGTTCAGGCAGCCGGCGCACCACCTTCCAGCCCGCGAGGTATCCCGCAGCGGCGAGGTCTTCTCTATCCCACAAAGTTACTAAACCTCCTGGTTTTAGGTGGTGTGGTGCGAGCTAGGACTGGTCCTGGCGAGCGGCGATAACCATTCGCTGACACACAGTGAAGATAGATCCTACGGCAAGGATCCACAGCGCTACCTCAATGGCGTGCGGAACGCCCAGTCCCTCGAGACCAATGCCGCCTAGGCCCAAGATGAGCCGCTCGGGACGCTCGATAAGGCCGCCAACCATCTTAAATCCAGATGCCTCTCCCCTAGCCTTGATATAGGAAATGACCTGGGAGCATACCAAGGTAACAAAGCAGGCGATTACCGTAATTCGGGAGGAATCCGCAGAATAAATCAACCACCATGCAATGGCGCTAAATAGTGCGCCATCGGTAATGCGATCGCAGGAGGCATCTAGGGTCGCGCCGAAAGCGGTGGCTTTGCCAGTCAAGCGAGCCATTGTGCCGTCGAGCATATCGAAAGCGGCGAAAAGGCCGGACAAGACGGCCGCGGAAAAGAGATGACCGGTAGGAATGAGGATAACCGAAATGGCAATGGTGACAATGGTTCCCACAACCGTGACCACGTTGGGGGTCAGGCCAAGCTTCAAAAAGGTTTTGGCTATAGGTTCCACCACCACGGCGGCCGGCTTTCGCCCATGCACGCTAAGCACGCGAATCCTCCTCTTCCATCTCGCGCCAACCTTCTGCCAGCACACGGCGCGTATCCTGCAGAAGCTGCGGTAATACCTTAGTCCCATCGAGGACAGTCATAAAGTTACTATCCCCGGGCCACCTTGGCACCACATGCAGGTGCAGGTGGTCTCCTACCGAGCCGCCCGAAGCGCGACCCAAGTTCAGACCCACGTTAATGGCTTCTGGGTGCGAAACTCTCTTGAGTACCCGGACTGCTTTTTGCGCAAACGCCATCAACTCATGCGATTCCTCTTCCGTAAGGTTTTCGAGCTGGGATTCCTTACGGTACGGCACCACCATCAAGTGCCCGGCGTTATACGGAAAAAGATTCAGCAATGCATAAACGGTCTTGCCGCGAGCAATGATAAGCCCGTCCTCATCGCTGCCCTGTGGCGCGTCGACGAAGGGGTCCTTAGAGCGCTTGGCAATATAGGCCATGCGATAAGGCGCCCACAGTCGTTCCAAGCGATCTGGCTCACCGGCACCCGAATCTACAAAGGTCTCCGCCGCCGAGTCATGGTTATTGACGGCGGCATTGTCGGTATCGTGCGTGTCTTTAGCGTCGGGCACTGATGAGCTCTTCAGTCGGCTGCTCGTTATTGCGCTCTGCTACCCATGCAGCGATGAGCTCCACGGCCTCATTCACCGGCACACCATTGACCTGGGTGCCATCCAGGAAGCGGAAGGACACGGCGTCTGCCTCGACGTCGCGCGCACCGGCTACCAGCATGAACGGCACCTTGCCGGTGGTGTGGTTGCGAATCTTTTTCTGCATGCGGTCATCAGAGGTATCTACATCAGCGCGGATACCCTTCTTACGCAGCTGCGCTGCAACTTCCTCAAGGTGCGGGGAGAATTCATCGGCCACCGGAATGCCCACCACCTGGTGCGGTGCGAGCCACGCCGGGAATGCACCGGCGTAGTGCTCCAGCAGCACGCCGAAGAAACGCTCGATAGAGCCGAAGAGCGCGCGGTGAATCATGATTGGGCGCTTCTTCGTGCCATCGGACGCGGTGTATTCCAGCTCGAAGCGCTCAGGGAGGTTAAAGTCCAACTGAACGGTAGACATCTGCCAGGTGCGGCCGATGGCGTCGCGGGCCTGGACCGAAATCTTCGGGCCGTAGAAGGCAGCACCAGCTGGATCCGGTACCAATTCAAGGCCAGACTTTTCGGCGACCGACTGCAAGATAGCGGTCGAGCGCTCCCAAATCTCATCGGAACCGACGAACTTATTCGGGTCCTTGGTAGAAAGCTCCAGGTAGAAGTCAGACAGGCCGTAGTCTTTCAACAAGGAGATGATGAAGTCAAGGACCTTAGTCAGCTCTTCTTCCAGTTGCTCCTCGGTGCAGTAGATGTGCGCATCATCTTGGGTAAAGCCACGCGCGCGGGTCAGGCCGTGGACCACGCCGGACTTTTCATAACGGTAGACGGTGCCGAACTCAAAGAGACGCAGCGGCAGCTCGCGGTAGGAACGACCACGGGATGCAAAAATCAGGTTATGCATCGGGCAGTTCATCGGCTTAGCGTAGTAGTCCTGCGGCTCCTTGATGGTATTACCTTCTTCGTCGTACTCGCCATCGAGCAGCATCGGCGGGAACATGCCATCGGCATAGAAGTCCAGGTGGCCAGACTTCTTGAATAGGTCGCCCTTGGTGATATGCGGGGTATTTACAAAGGAGTAGCCGGCCTGGACGTGGCGGTTGCGAGAGTGGTTTTCCATCTCCATGCGCACAGTTGCACCATTCGGATGGAAAACCGGGAAGCCGGAGCCAATCTCATCCGGGAAGGAGAAAAGGTCCAGTTCTTGGCCTAGGCGGCGGTGGTCGCGCTTTTCAGCCTCTTCCACCATGGTCTGGTAGGCCTCCAGCGCCTGCTTGGACTCAAAGGCGGTGCCGTAGATGCGCTGCAGACCCGCCTTAGACTGATCGCCGCGCCAATAGGCTGCAGAAGAACGAGTCAGGGTGAAAGCTGGAATGTACTTGGTGGTTGGGACGTGTGGTCCGCGGCAAAGATCAAACCACTCTACTTCTCCGGTGCGCGGATTGACGTTATCGTAGTGGGTCAAATCCCCAGCACCGACTTCAGCGGCCTCATCAGAGTCGGGGTCAACGTTGCCCTTGTCTTGGACCAACTCGAGCTTAAAAGGTTCCTCGGCAAGCGCCTGCTCCGCTTCCTCCGGGGACTCGTAGACGTGGCGCTCGAAGCGCTGGCCGCCCTTGATGATCTTCTTCATGCGCTTTTCAATCGCCTTAAGATCTTCAGGAGTGAAAGGCTCAGCGGTCTGAAAATCGAAGTAGAAGCCATTTTCAATGGCAGGGCCAATACCCAGCTTGGTACCGGGGAACTCGGCCTGCACCGCTTGGGCCATAACGTGGCCGCAGGAGTGGCGGATTACGGCGCGGCCGTCTTCCTCGCAGGCGGCCACCGGGGTGAAGGTAGATTCCGTGTCTGGTGTGTGCGACAAATCAAAGAGAGTGCCGTCCTCACCGCGAACGACTACGACAGCCTCCGGGCCCTTATTGGGAAGGTTGAGCTCTCGCATTGCTGCGCCCACGGCCTGGCCGGCGGGCACGGTGAAGGAATCGTAATTGACCGGTACTGCGGGGATGAGTTCCGCCATAATCGCGCTCCTTTTTGCGCTCGTGCGTCGGCGGCATACCTGGCCGCGTCCGCTATTTAAATTTACGGATAGCTATTCTACAACCCTGCATGCTCGCAGAGCGATTTTGCCCACCAAGACTCGCGCCCATCGGCATCGCGGGTGCCCGGCGGGCAGAAATACATAGCCGAACCAATATGAGTCAACCACTCGTTCATCAGGTCCGATTTATCCAATCGGGCCTGAATTGGCTCGAATTGCTTGGTGGGATCTTGCTGATAGCAGATAAATACCTGACCAATATTGGATAGCTGTCCATCCTTGCCATCGGGAGCAAGCTCATAGTTATACGGACGGCGTAGGATGCGCTGCTCTGGATGATCGGCCGGCGGGGCGGCAACGGCCATGTGCGAGTTCTTATCGATCACTGGCAGGCCGTAGTCATCCACCGCTTCAAAGTCCGCGGCGTCAAACTCTTCTTTACTGGTAAGCGGGGCACCATTGTCGAGCCTGCGCCCCACCGCATTCTCGCGAGAAGAGCGATCTAGTTTCTCCCAGGTATCCACGTTCATCCGGATGCGACGCACCACCATCGCCGTTCCTCCGTGTGCCCACTGCGGACCCTCATCGATCCAGACTTGGGCTGCGAAGTCTTCCTCGCTGCGCGGATTAACGGTACCGTCCTTTTGCCCGAACATATTGCGCGCGGTGGCGCCCTTTTCGTGGCTGCCATAGGCGTTAATAAATCCCTGTTGTAGCCATTTCACGCTGGCGTAATGCTCGCCGGCTCGCACCATGTGGCGAAGGGCGTAGGTGTTCATCAGGGGGTCATCGCAGCAAATCTGCAATACGATATCGCTTTGCCCCCACTTATTTTCCAGCTCATCGCGTTCAAAAGAACGTACGTCTCCCAACCAACGAGGCTTGTCCACTCCAAGCAGATTAAAAACCTTCTCGCCTAGGCCGCAGGTGATAGTCAGGTTGGCAGGCTGTTGCACCATTTCCGGCTCCAATGTGCCCAGCGGCGCCTCCCCTGTACACAGCGCACGAGCGTCCTCGGTCCACAGCTTCATGAGGCTGGCAAACCCCCGCTTGTCGACGCCCTCTTTAAGCTCAAACCCCACCAAATTCAGGTGGGCCTGCTCTGCGGTAGCAATGCCCGCTTGATGCTCGCCGTCAAAAGCCACTAGGGCATCTGCTAAGGGCAGTTGGTCATTGGCTTCAGCATCGGGGCTCGCCCCTTGTGAATTGCAGCTAGCCAACGCGAAGGCGCTGGTCGATACCGCAGCGCCAGTGAGAAATCCCCTTCTACTGAACCCAGACATGACTAGTGGTCGTGGCCTTCCTTATTGTGGGACATATCTCCGTGCTCCATATGGGACGTATCGTGGCCCTTCATATCGCCGTAATCCTCATCTCCGGCAGGCATGCTACGCGTTTGGATCTCGCCCAGATCGAGCTCTTCGCCGCCCTCTAGTTCCACTTTGAGGTCAAGGGATTCGCCGGGAGCAATGTGGCTTTCCATGTCCATGAGCATGAAGTGGTCGCCACCTGGCGCAAGTTCGTGGGACTCGCCAGCCTTAATCACCAGCGGACTCGACATTTCCTGCATCTTTCCATCGACGGTCTCATGCATCTGGTTCACCTTGGCGTAGAGGCTTGTGGAAAATCCAGTGATGGTCATGTCTTTATCGGAATGGTTGACTAGGTTGCCAAAGATGGCGGTCATGTCCTTGTCCTCGTTGGCGCGCACTACGGCGTCTTCGAAGGCCAGGTCCTTGGATTCCGCGGCAGCGGACTGCTCCGCAGCGTTGGTAGCAGTATCCGCCTTCGGCTCGGTGGAATCATTTTGGTTCTGCGGGGAACAGCCGGCCAAGACAAAGCTCACTGCTGCCAGTCCCGCAACGGAGTAGTTAAAAAGTTTGGACATTAGTTTTTACCTTCCGAGTCAATCCGACGGGACTTAGCAATAAATAGAGCTGCAACTGCGGCAATAGCTAATACTCCGCCAACGCCCAGGATGATTTTTAGGGACATCGGCAGCCCCTCGCCATCTTCCTTGCCTGCGTTTTCGGCATCGCTCTCTTCGGAATTTTTGGGCGCGTCGCCCTTGACAGTGAATTCCACACCACCGCGGGTAGCGTGGCCGTCGGACGACGTGATTTGGAAGCCGACTTGATAGTTTCCTGGCCCTGGGTGGACATCGTCTGGTGTTTCAATAGTCAAGTCCCGCTCATGCAGCTGTGGCTCTTGGCTAAAGAGCTTCTCGCCGGTGTCCGAATTGGTCACGGCGAAGGTATTGAAGTCCTTTTTGGGAATTCCTGAGAACTCGAGAGTAATTTCCTTGGGAAACTCATCGAGTTGATCACCGTCTTTTACCGTTCCCCCAATAACGGAATCGTGCGCAAATGCGGCTGGCATCGGCCCGCCCAGAACCAGTGCTGCAGTGCCCATTGCTGCAGCCGTGCGGCGCAGCCAAGGTACGTGGTAGCCCATGAATAGCTCCTTTTTAGTCGGAAAATGCAGATGTTGAATTGTCAGACATACTAGCCCCGCCGCTTGCCAGAACGGCAATCGCGAAAAGCAGCGCGTCGAGACATAAGTCGGGCTGTAGTGGGCACAAGTTCCCCTGCTTGAATAAAAAGAGGTATTTATCACTATTTAAGGAAGGGTAACTCAATGATTGGAGCTGGATCCCTCAGGATCCCCCAACGCGCCTGCTTTCAAACGAAGGACCCGTCAGCATCAACGCAGTGACTATCGAAACCGTACCTGCAACGATGAGGACACAGGGCCAAATCGCGTTACCGGAATTGCCACCTATATCCGCCTCCGATAGCCCCACAGCAAATAGTGCGCTTCCTGCCAAGAGTGACAGACAGCCTGAGGCACCCACCAGTAGCGGAACTAAAATATTGCGTGGCATCGCTACCCACTTCACCGTGGCGACTGCAATCAACAGCTGGTCTTCCTGCGATTTTAGCTAGAAATGCGAAAGCCGCCCTATTTCTAGGGCGGCTCACCTGAGCGGATGACGAGACTCGAACTCGCGACCCTCACCTTGGCAAGGTGATGCGCTACCAACTGCGCTACATCCGCATGCGAAACCAGGCCCGGTTTCTAGGACAAAGTCCTTGTGCGCGATACTGGGATTGAACCAGTGACCTCTTCCGTGTCAGGGAAGCGCTCTCCCACTGAGCTAATCGCGCTTAATGCCCGAAGGCATTAAGAAGTTGAGGTGGAAACGGGAATCGAACCCGTGTGCACGGTTTTGCAGACCGTTGCCTCACCACTCGGCCATTCCACCGTGGCGATACCGCCTCACACAATACAGTGCTGGAGCGGATGACGAGACTCGAACTCGCGACCCTCACCTTGGCAAGGTGATGCG
>ERZ1031327.18-NODE-18-length-48662-cov-33.514329_pt1 | contig 48662 bp, 58 predicted proteins | sample MGYA00518211_ERZ1031327 | MGnify/ENA primary metagenome ERZ1031327 (study PRJEB33718, sample SAMN03159839) | human skin metagenome | collected 2014-02-25 | study: EMG produced TPA metagenomics assembly of the PRJNA266117 data set (Human skin bacterial metagenome...
CGAGATTTACACTATCCTCTTCGTCGGCAGCGTCAGATGTGTATAAGAGACAGCCCCTTCCTCCCTCCCCCGCCTCCTTCCGAAGGGAGGAAAATTTGCGAGGAGAAATAAATAGCGAAAGTCCCCCGCACCGGCTTTCCTTTTCGAGGAACCGGCACGGGGGACTCAGTTAGCGCGGTAGCGCCAAAGTCTTAGTAGATAAAGACCTTATCGCCAACCTGCACGTTATCCCAGTAACGCTTTGCAGCGTCTGGCGGCAAGTGAACGCAGCCATTGGAGTCAACGGCCGGGTCATCCAAGTGGAAAGCGTGGCCGTTATTGGTGAAGTAAATGGAGTACGGCATCGGCGCGTTGTTGAACTCGCGGGAGATGTCTTTCTCTACCTTGCGGCTGACGTGGAAGGTGCCGCGTGGGGTTTCCTGACCGCGCATGCCGGCGGACATTGCCGGGGAGACGTAGGAAACCTTGCCGCCATCCTGCAGCCAGGTGCGGCGACCATCGAGGTCAACGCACACCTTGGCATCGGCCGGGCACGGGCCACGATCGAACTGGTTGGCGCGGCGCTGTGCTTCCGCCTTGCGTGCTGCAGCCTCAGAACGAGCCTTCTCAGCAGCGACGCGCTCAGCGTTGGCGCGAGCAGCGGCTTCGCGGGCCTTGCGTGCTTCCTCATTCTTCTGGGCGATCAAGCCTGGGAAGAGGAATTCTACGGCGCCGTCCACAGCGGTCTGGACGCTAGGAGCCAGTTCAGGGGAGAATTTCTCTGCCTGCTCCAGAATCTGGTTGCGGGTATTCCATGCCTGCTCGCGAGTCTGGCCGTAGAAATTATCCAGCTGTGCCTTAGCATCGGCAGTGAGCTTATCTAGGCCGGACTGAGAAGCGAGCTGGTTGAGATCGGAATTTGCCTTGGAGCTGAGCTGATCTACGTTGGGAATCTCCTGGGCGGTAGCGGCAGGAGCTGCAACAGTGGCGCTCAAGGCCATAACGCCAGCAACAGCGGGCGCTGCAACCGTGGCGCGGATCTTGCGGAAGCTAAATTTCGACATGGCTGTGAGTATAAACCTTTCGGGGATATATGCCTAGTTGAACAGGCAATTTTGGGAATATGTATTAGTAGCGGCGAGTGAGCATACGAGGACCATCAGCCGTGGCGGCCACCGTATGCTCCCAGTGAGCGGCAAAGGAACCATCCAGGGTGACGACCGTCCAGTCATCTTCCAGCACGGCAGAATCCTTTATGCCCAAAGTTAGCATGGGTTCAATGGCCAGCACAGAGCCTTCTTGAATCAGCGGGCCGCGGCCCGGCCGGCCTTCGTTAGCCAAGTACGGCTCCTCATGCATGGTGCGGCCAATACCGTGTCCGCCGTAGCCGTCAACGATGAAAAGATCTACGCCAAACTTTTGCTCTGCGCGGCAGGTGGCCTGTTCGAGGGCATGGGAGACGTCGGTAAGCAGATTGCCCGGAACCATAGCCTGCATGCCTTCCATGAGGACCCATTCGGTGGCTTTATTGAGGGCATCCACATCGGGGTCCAGCTCCCCTACGGCAAAGGACCAGGCGCTATCGCCCACCCAGCCGTCGAGGGTAGCTCCGCAATCGATCGAAACCAGATCCCCGTCGGCAAGGATGGTCTCCTTATCGGGGATGCCGTGAACAATGACGTCATTGACGGAGGCGCAAATGGAACCAGGAAAGCCCTCGTAGCCCTTAAACGTGGGATAGGCGCCGGCATCGCGGATGGTCTGCTCTGCCACTGCGTCGAGCTCGAGGGTAGATACGCCAGACGCCGCAGCAGCGCGGACTTCTTGCAGTGCCTTACCGACGATCTCGCCGGCGGCCTGCATGGCGTCTAGCTCACCCGGGGTGCGGGCGGGGATGCGCTTACTGCGGCGTCGAAAAGCCATGCTTATTTACCCAGTGCTTCCATGGCACGGGCATTGATTTCTTCCACGGTGCCTTCGGCCTTGATAGGGATAATGGCATCGCCGTAGTGCTCGATGAGCGGGAAGGTTTCCTCGCGGTACACACCGAGGCGGGTGCGGATGGTCTCCTCGTTATCGTCGGCGCGGCCACGGGCCATCATGCGCTCGACCACAACATCTTCAGAAACCTCGAAGTTGAGCACGCCATCAAGCTTTTCACCCTTCTTGGACAGCAGCTCCTCCAAGATGTCAGCCTGCTCGGTCGTGCGTGGGAAGCCGTCCAGCAGGAAGCCGTTCTTGGCATCCTCCTGGTTCAAGCGATCCTCAACCATGCGGGCGGTGACGTCAGTAGGCACCAGCTTGCCTGCATCAATGTAGGACTTTGCCTCTACACCCAGCGGGGTGCCCTCGCCGATATTGGCGCGGAACAGGTCGCCGGTGGAAATGTGCGGGACGTTCAGCTTCTCGCTGAGGATGGCTGCCTGGGTGCCTTTGCCGGCACCGGGAGGTCCTAGAAGTACAAGACGCATTACTTTAGTAGTCCTTCGTAGTTAGATTGCAGTAGCTGGGACTCGATCTGCTTGACCGTGGTCAAGGCGACGGAGACCATAATCAGGATGGCCGTACCGCCAAACGCGGACGTGCCGCTAGCGGAGGAGCTGCCCACACCGAGATCCAAGAGGATATTCGGCAGGATGGCGATAAGTGCCAGGTACAGGGCGCCCACGCACAGCAGACGGTTCATCACATAACCAAGGTACTCCGCGGTCGGACGGCCGGGGCGAATACCCGGGATAAAGCCGCCGTACTTCTTCATATTATCCGCCTGCTCTGCCGGATCGTACTGCACCGAAACGTAGAAATAAGCAAAGAAGATGGTCAGGACGAAGTACAGCACAATGTACTGCCAGGAGGATGGCGCCTGCAGGTGCGCGATGACATTGCGCTGCCACCAGTTATCCGGGGTACCGGGGGAGCCAGAGTTAACAATCTGGGTAATAAGCACCGGCATGTAGATGAGGGAGGAAGCGAAGATGACTGGGATAACGCCGGCCTGGTTGACCTTCAGCGGCAGGTAGGTGGAGGAACCACCGTACTGGCGGCGGCCCACCATACGCTTAGCGTACTGAACCGGGATGCGGCGCTGGCCCTGTTCGATGAAGGTAATGCCAACAACCAGGATGACCAAGCCGGCTACAACCATGGCGAAGACGAGTCCACCATTGTTCTGCAGGATGCTTGCACCATCGGTGGGCAGGCGGGTGGCAATACCGGCGAAGATGAGCAGGGACATACCGTTGCCAATACCCTTTTCAGTAATGAGCTCGCCCATCCACATCACTAGTACGGCACCAGAGGTCATGGTGACCACGAGGACGATGAGAGTAAAGAAGTTACGGTCTTCTGCCAAGACCGGTACACCCTGGCCCAGCAACTGCTCGCGGTCTGCCAGCGCCACGATGCCGGAGGATTGCAGCAGCGCTAGCGCCAGAGTCAAGTAGCGGGTGTACTGGGTCATCTTGGCCTGTCCAGACTGGCCTTCCTTCTTCAATTCCTCGAAGCGCGGAATGACCACGGTCAGCAGCTGCACGATAATCGAGGCCGTAATGTACGGCATGATGCCGATGGCGAAGATCGACAGCTGCAGCAACGCGCCGCCCGAGAAGAGGTTGATGACGGAGTAGAGATCTCCGGACTGTTCGGTCAGCTGGCGCAAGCGCCCAGCAATGGACGCATAGTCAACACCCGGGGATGGGATTTGTGCGCCGACGCGGTACGCAATGATCATCACGATGGTGAAGATGATCTTTTTACGTAGGTCGGCATCCTTGAAAGCCTGCAAAATGGCGGACACTACAAAATCCTCCTGGCCTACCGCTGCCGAACGCGAAATCTAGGGAGGGTTTCGCGTCCATTCGCGGAGGTGGAACTCATCTGCCCCTTGGAAACTGCAACCCCCTGAGCCAAATGGCTTAGGGGAAAATTAGCTTTCCTTCAGGAACGGTTGAACACTTATGACCCCATTACCCTACCAGCCCTGCCCCGCATAGCCACATTAAGACCCAATAGTGTGACCATGATTGCTTCTTCTTTCGCGCGTTTTGTATCTGGGGTTTACCATGAAGGGGTATTGCCAGCGCGCAATTCCCTTTTTAATCTCCGACCTCGCGGGTTCCTGCGCCACGAGGCCGTTATTGGTGTGAACCTAATGTTGCGAAAGAAGATCAGATGAGCAAGAAATTCACGCCGATGACCATTGCTGAGATCATCGACGTATTTATCCCTAGTCCGAATCCCTTCCGCTGGGAAGCCTTCGATGGTTCCGCTACTGGACCCGAAGATGCCCAGTACAAGGTGACCATCAATAGCCTTGAAGGCTTGTCTTTTATAGCCACCCATCCCGGCGATGTGGGATTCGCCCGCGCTTATGTCACCGACGGCGTCACGGTGCACGGTGATCACCCAGCCCACCCCTATGGCATTTTCGACGCCCTGCATGCCATGTATGACAAGTTTGAAAAGCCGGATGCGAAGACACTGGCACGCGTGGTGCGCTCGCTGGCGTCCATGGGTGCCTTTCAGATCCAGCCCGTTCCCGAGGTAGAGCGCGCCTCTTGGCTGCGCCGCAAATTGCACGATGGCCTTTCTAAGCACTCGAAGCAGCGCGACGCGGACGTCATTTCAGACCATTATGACGTGGGCAATGACTTCTACGAGCTCTTCTTGGGCGATTCCATGACCTATACCTGCGCCTACTATCCATCCCCAGACGCCACCTTGGAGGAGGCGCAGGAGAATAAGTACCGCCTCATCTTTGACAAGTTGCGCCTCAAGGAAGGCGACCGCCACCTAGACGTGGGCTGCGGCTGGGGCGGCATGGTGCGCTACGCGGCACGCCGAGGCGTGAAGTCCGTTGGCGTAACCCTGTCCAAGGAGCAGGCCGAGTGGGGCCAGCGCAAGATTGAAGAGGAAGGCCTGCAAGACCTCGCGGAGGTCCGCTTTATGGATTACCGCGATATCAGCGAAGAGGGCTTCGATGCCATCTCCGCCATTGGCATTATCGAGCACATTGGCGTGAAGAATTACAACGACTTCTTCAAGTTCCTCCACGGCAAGCTGAAGGTCGGCGGCCTGATGCTCAACCACAACATCACCTACCCTGACAACCACAAGACGCCTAAGGGCGGCTTCATTGACCGCTATATCTTCCCCGACGGCGAGCTCACCGGTTCCGGCAACGTCACCAAGGCCATGCAGGACAATGGCTTTGAAGTCATTCACACCGAGTCTCTGCGCTTTGATTACATGCGCACGCTGCGCGATTGGTGCGAGAACCTGAAAGAAAATTGGGATGAGGCCTGCGCCACCGTTGGCCTGCCGACCGCCCGCCTCTACGGCATTTATATGGCCGGATCCGAGTGGGGCTTTGAGCGAAATATCATCAACCTTTATCACTTCCTCGGCGTAAAGCTGGGCAAGGCCGGCTCCCGCGCCGGTGTGCCTGAGCGCCGCTGGTGGGAAGATAGCCGCTTTTAAGGAGGCCTTCCATGACACTCATTGATAACTTGCGCGAACGCCTCTCCGCCGCACGACCGCGGCCAGTGGATGCCATGCCCATCGAGCCGGTGGGGTGGGCGGCGCATCAAGAGGGCGTCGATAAGCTGCTGGCCAGCTTCCGTGCAGTTCCGTCCGATAAGCGTGTGCGCCTAGCTAAGAAGACGTCTAACCTTTTCCGCGGCCGCAGCGAGGAGCAAGCGGGCCTAGACGTTTCGGGCCTCGGCGGCATCATCGAGGTCGACCCGGTAGCCCGCACGGCCGATGTCCAAGGCATGTGCACCTATGAGGACCTCGTCGATGCCGCCCTTCCTCATGGCCTGATGCCCTTTGTTGTACCGCAGCTCAAGACCATTACGCTCGGCGGTGCTGTTACCGGCATGGGCGTGGAATCCACGAGCTTTCGTAATGGCCTGCCGCACGAGTCCGTCCTCGAGATGGACGTGCTTACCGGCACGGGTGAGATCCTGACCTGCTCCCGCGAGGAGAATGTGGATCTCTTCCGCCTCTTCCCCAACTCTTATGGCTCGCTGGGCTATGCGGTGCGCCTGAAGATCGAGCTAGAGCCCGTGCCCGCCTACGTAGAATTGCGCGAGGAGCGTTTCCACACCGTGGAAGAAGCCAGCCGCGTGCTTGCCGAGGTCGCCTCTTCCCACACCCACCGCGGCGAACCCGTACACGGCCTCGACGGCGTAGTGTTTTCCGAAGATGAGGCGTACTTGGTCTTCGCGCGGTTTACCGATGAGGAGGGCCCAACCTCCGATTACACGCGGGACAAGATCTACTACCGCAGCCTTCAGCACGCCTCGGGCATCCGGCGCGACCGCCTGACCATCCGCGACTATATCTGGCGCTGGGATACCGACTGGTTCTGGTGCTCGCGCGCCTTTGGTGCGCAGAACCCTAAGGTGCGCAACGTGTGGCCGCGCGAATTGCGCCGCAGCTCGTTTTATTGGAAGTTAGTCCGGCTCGACCGCAAATACGAACTGGAATATAACTTCATCAAAAAGCCCCACGGCAAGCCACGTGCTGAACGCGTGGTCCAGGATATCGAGGTCACTCCAGAAAACCTGCCGGAATTCCTCCATTGGTTCTTTAATGCTTCCGATATCCAGCCGGTGTGGCTCTGTCCTATCCGACTGCGCGATGGTGTAGACGAGCTGGTAGGCACCGGCGACATCGCCTCCGACTCGAGCGATCCCTGGCCGCTGTATCCGCTTCGCCCCGGGCAGACCTGGGTCAACGTTGGCTTTTGGTCCGGTGTGGACGGCGACCATGTGGATCCCTCCGCTCCGAATAATGGCGCGTTCAACCGCGTCATCGAAGCCAAGGTCAATGAGCTTGGCGGACACAAGTCCCTCTACTCTGAGGCCTTCTATTCCCGGGAAAAGTTCGAGAAACTCTACGGCGGCAATCTTCCCGCCACCATTAAAGCGGTTACCGATCCGGATGACCGCTTCCCTGGCCTGTACGAGAAGACCGTAGACGAGGCCTAGCCTTCCCTCCCCCGCCGCGCCTGCCCTGGTGTGAAAAGCATAAAGGGTGGAACGCCCTCCCCGAGCGTTCCACCCTTTCTCTTATCCCAGCATTGGAGTTCCCCTTTTCCACCCCCTTTTCCAGAAAAGCGCATGAAAAATCCCCCTGCCCCGCTAATGCGGAGAGGGGGACGAAAATCTACTTGAAAGAGATTACTTGGTGTTGGCGGATCCGCCAGCAGCCTCGATCTTCTCAACAGCAGACTTGGAGAACTTATCAGCGGTGACGTTCAACTTAACGTTGATGTCGCCGTTGCCCAGAACCTTGACCGGCTTATTAGCGCGGACCAGGCCAGCAGCTGCGATGTCAGCAACGGTAATGTCGCCGCCATCTGCGAACTTCTCAGCAAGGTCAGCAACGTTGACTACCTGGTACTCAACGTGGTTCGGGTTCTTGAAGCCCTTCAGCTTAGGCAGACGCATGTGGATCGGCATCTGGCCACCCTCGAAAGCAGCAGGTACCTGCTTACGAGCACCGGTGCCCTTGGTACCGCGACCAGCGGTCTTACCCTTGGAAGCCTCACCGCGACCGACGCGGGTCTTAGGCCTATTTGCTCCTGCGGTTGGGCGCAGGTCGTGCAGCTTGATGATATCAGCCATGGTTTACTCCCCTGCCACTTCTTCGACGGTGACCAGGTGGCGAACCTTCTGAACCATACCGCGAACGATCGGGGTGTCCTGCTTCACTACGGACTGACCGATGCGCTTGAGGCCAAGAGCCTCAATGTTCTTGCGGTGGTTCGGATTGGTGCCCACCAGGCCCTTTACCTGTGTAATCTTCAGAGCCATTGTTTATGCCTCCTGACCTGCGCGCTTGCGCAGCATACGGGCCGGGGTGACCTCTTCGAGGGACTTGCCACGGCGTGCGGCAACCTCTTCAGGGCGAACCAGCTGCTTGAGGCCGTCCACGGTAGCGCGGACGACGTTGAGTGCATTGTCGGAGCCCAAAGACTTCGACAGGATGTCCTGCACGCCAGCGCATTCGAGCACTGGACGAGCAGCACCACCAGCGATAACACCGGTACCAGGTGCGGCAGGCTTCATCATGACGATGCCAGCTGCGTCGCGACCCTCAACCGGGTGGGTGATGGTGCCAGCAACCATTGGAACGCGGAAGAAGTTCTTGCGAGCCTCTTCAGCGCCCTTCTGGATTGCGGCCGGGACTTCCTTGGCCTTGCCGTAGCCAACGCCAACCTGACCCTGGCCGTCACCGACGACGACGAGGGCGGTGAAGGACATGTTGCGGCCACCCTTAACGGTCTTGGAGACGCGGTTAATGGTCACAACGCGCTCGATGTACTTATCGCGCTCGTTGTCCTGATGGTTACGACGATCGTTGCGGCGGCCGTTGCCACCGCGGTTGTTCTTGTTGTTCTCGGCGGAGCGTCCGCCGTCACGCTGTTCACGGTCCGACATTAGGCGTTCCTTCCGTTGATGTTTCCGTTGACGATGATCATTAGAACTTCAGACCACCTTCACGTGCGGCGTCAGCCAGCGCAGCGACGCGGCCGTGGTACTTGTAGCCTGCGCGGTCAAATACGACGTGCTCGACGCCAGCGGCCTTTGCGCGCTCGGCAACCAGCTCGCCTACCTTGGCAGCCTTGGCCTTCTTATCGCCCTCGAGTGCACGAACGTCCGCCTCCATGGAGGATGCGGAGACCAGGGTGTGGCCTGCCAGGTCATCGATGACCTGGACGTGCATGTGGCGGGAGGAGCGGTGAAGAACCAGACGCGGTGCCTCAGGGGTGCCACGCAGGGTCTTACGGATACGGAAGTGACGGCGTGCGCGTGCTTCGCGACGACGGGAGGAGATATCCTTGCCGACTGGAGTGCGCTTGGTGTTTTCAGTGTTTGCCATTGCTTACTTACCCGTCTTTCCGACCTTGCGACGGATCTGCTCGCCTTCGTAGCGAATACCCTTGCCCTTGTAAGGATCGTCCTTACGCAGACGGCGGATATTAGCGGCGATCTGTCCGACTAGTTGCTTGTCAATACCGGTAATGGACAGCTTGGTTGCGCCGTCCACTGCGAAGGTAATTCCCTCCGGAGCCTCGATGAGGATCGGGTGGGAGTAGCCCAGGCTGAATTCCAGGTCCTTACCCTTCTGCTGAACACGGTAGCCAACACCGAAGATTTCCATCTTGATGGTGTAGCCCTCGGTTACGCCAACAACGGCGTTGTTCAGCAGGGAGCGGGACAGACCGTGCAGCGCACGGTGCTTGCGGTGGTCATCAGGGCGGGAGACGGACAGGACGCCGTCTTCCAGGTTGATGGCGATAGGCTCTGGAACGTTAACGCTCTGGGTGCCCTTAGGGCCCTTAACCTCAACGTCTTGGCCGTTGATCTTGATTTCGACGCCGTTTGGTACGGCGATTGGTGCTAGACCGACTCGAGACATGTGTCAAACCTCCCTTTACCAGACGTAGGCGAGAACTTCTCCGCCTACGCCCTTCTCCTCAGCCTGACGGTCAGTCAGCACGCCGTGGGACGTGGAGATGATAGCCACGCCCAGGCCGCCCAAGACCTGTGGCAGTTCGGTGGACTTTGCGTACACACGCAGACCCGGCTTAGACACGCGACGCAGGCCAGACAGGGAGCGCTCGCGGTTGTTGTACTTCAGCTCGAGGGACAGGGTGTGGCCCTCAACGGTGTAGTCAGCGATGTAGCCTTCCTGCTTCAAGATGTCAGCAATATTTGCCTTCAGCTTGGAGGTAGGCATCGACACGGTGTCATGGTGCGCATTACTTGCGTTGCGCACGCGCGACAGCATGTCGGCAATAGGATCAGTCATAGTCATATGAGTGACCGTGTACCTTTCTCGTTGCGGTTCCCGTGCTCACCAAAGCGTTCTCCGTGTGATTTCGGGCTACTCACGCTCCCCACGGTCAATACCGCGAGGCGCTCGCCACCCTTTGATTCAGACAACGGTCCGCTATCTACGGCGAGGGGCCTACAACAAAGTTGATGTTCAGTTCTTGCATCGGCTCGGCGCTTTCTGCAGCTCAGCGCACCAAAATTCGCAATGACTTAGGCACGCCAACGCCTCAGCGCAAGCACGAGGTACTATGATACGCCATAACCTGCGGTTTTCCAAATGGTCCCACTCCTTCATTAAAGTCGGGACCTGCACGAACGCATATAAGGAGTTAGTCATGAGCGAGATGCACGAGGACCCCATCCAATCCGCGCACGAGTGGCTCGAAGAAGCCGCCCGCCACCTCGGCCTCAACCCCGGGGAGGCGACCGCCCTCACCCGCGAAATTCTGGATTTAACCAAGGACGTAGCGCATAATCGCTCCCGACCGGCCGCACCGCTTACTGCCTTCCTCGTCGGCCTAGCCTCCAGCAACGTGGATGAAGCCCGTAGCAATATTGACGCCCTAAAGGAGGTACTACGGTAATGGCCGGCCGCAAGAATTCCACTTTCGCCGTCACTAAGGTCCGCTTGGGAGATGGTCTGCAGATCGATACCCGCGCCGATACCGTCGCCGGCGAGGAGCCACTCGAAATCCGCGTGGGCGGTCAGACCATTACCACCACCATGCGCACTCCCGGCCATGACGTGGAGCTAGCGCACGGTTTCCTACATTCGGAAGGCCACATTGCTTCGCTTGGCGACGTCGCCGAGGCCCGCTACTGCGCCGGCGCCACCGTCGATGGCATGAATACCTACAATTTGCTCGACGTCGAACTTACAAAAAAGAATGTGCTCGACCTCAGCGATCTGCGTTTGACCACCACAACTTCCGCCTGCGGCGTTTGCGGAACCTCCTCCATCGAGGCGCTAACCAAGCACACCCACTACCCGATTCCACAAGTGCCGGTGGATCCTTATGTCATTGCCAAGCTGCCCGAAGCTCTGCGCGCTGAGCAAAAAGAATTTAAGAAGACCGGCGGAATCCATGCCGCCGGCGCCTTCACCCTAGACGGAGAACCGGTGGTCATCCGCGAAGATATCGGCCGTCATAACGCCGCGGATAAGGTCATTGGCCACTTACTACTAGAGAACCGACTTCCTGCGGACGACCTTATTCTGGTCATGAGTTCGCGCGCCAGCTTTGAGCTCGTCCAAAAAGCCGCTATGGCCGGATTCGGCATGCTCGTTGCTGTCAGCGCCGCCTCCTCCCTAGCGGTAGAGACGGCCCGCGAAACTGGCATGGCGCTCGTGGGCTTCGCCCGCGATGACCGTTTTAACCTCTATTCCGGCGAGCTCGCTTAGTCGCGGTAGGCCTCCGGGCCGCGATTGAGCCACGCGTAGACGCCGCCAACCAAAAGGCCGCCGCCAATGAAGTTGCCGATCCACACCAGGATCCAATTGAGTGCCACGTTGCCGGCGGTCAGAGTTGCCGGCACCGGGTCGGAGGCGAATAGCGTGATGCTAAACAGGCAGAAGTTCGCGATAACGTGCTCCAGGCCTAACGCCACGAAAGCGCCAATGATCGGAATGATGACAAAAAACTTCGAAGCTGCATCCTTGGCGAAGATGGCACCGACGATGCCCATGTTGACCACAAAGTTCGCGGCAATGGCCTCTACCAACATGCCTTGCGGAGACTTGATGAGCTTGCCTTCAGAAACCGTTGCCAGAAGGTGCGAGGGATCTAGGTCAGCAAATTTGGCGGACATCGCCATAATGGCGGCAAAGATGATAGCCCCCACCAGGTTGAAAATGGTGGTAATAAGCAGCAAGTAAAAGGCCTTTCCCCACGCCACATGCTTATTGCTGGCGGCATAGACCATGTACATCATGTTGCCGGTAGCTAGATCCGCGCCCAAGAGCAAAATGGCAAAAAGGCCGACGCCGAAAAACAGAGCAAAAGCCACAGCCCCCAAACCCGGCGCAACACCATTGACAGCTTGGCCTACCACGCCGGCAAAGGCGGTACCGATGCACAGGTACACGCCGGCCAAGGTAGCGCGAACTGCAAAGCGAGCGAAGGATTCATCTAATAAGGTGACCTTCTTGACGGCCGCCGCCTTAGCGGCATCATTGAGAGACATCTTTTCCTCATTAATTAGAGCGAATTAAATCCCTGTAATCTTATCGTGACCACCTGATTCCGCGTCAATTCCGGGTATGCATACCCCTGCGTTGTAAGCTAGAGCTTTCCTATAACCCTTATTTTCTCTTCGGAGGTCGCATGGATTCCCACTACCGGCCGCGGCGGGAACCGAATCGGCTTCCCGCTAGTGGGCGCCGGAGCGTTCCATCGCGATCCGACCACACAGATGCTGATCGCCAGTGGCGCCGGGCCGAAACGCGCACCCGCCAACAACAGCGCCGCCGCCCGCCGCGCCGCATTGAGGACACCTCACTTCCCCGGCACCGCCGCAAACCCACCATGTGGGAGCGGATCAAAAAGGTATGGAAATCCTCCGGCATCCTTCGCGTGGTCACCGGCATCGTTGCCACCGTGTTACTCGCCAGCACGATTAACCGCGTGGTCAACCCTCCAGAGGGACTAGAGACCAATGAAGTCACCGCAGAAAAGGCACCGGCCATCGATCCTTCACCTGCGGTCGAGCTCTTCATTCCAGCCATCGAGGTCCATGCCAATTTCCAGGACGGCTCCTGCCGCGTAGTCAATGGCGCCATTAATCCGGATTCTATGAATAAGGCCTGCACCTATACTGCCGAAGACCGTCCTTATTCGCTGCCGAGCACAACGGCCCAAGACATCGTGGTCATCGCCGGGCATACGGGTGCGGGCGTGCCGGGCGTATTCAATAATCTCTACGATGGCTCCGCCAATGAGCACAAGGTTCATCTGGGAGACAAGCTCTACGTGCGCACCCAAGACTCCGGCCAGAACCGGCTCATCTATACTGCTACCGACTTACACGACCCAGATAAACAGGGGCTTTCTGACGACGCCTCTATTTGGGGCGAAGGCCCCATGCCCGGCCGCCTTCTCGCCATCAGTTGCATTCAACCTGCGAATCCGCTGGAGCCAGCGGTGCGTAACGCGGTCGTCGGCTGGCAGTATGAGGGCACCACGCACACAGAGACCGAAAACGCCTAAGCCACACCCGCACAAGCCGGCGCCTGCGCACCTTTGAATTCAAGCTGCTCGGTAAAACTAGAAAATCCCAACGCCCCTTCCGGGGAGTTGGGATTTCTTAGCGCTCTATTTACTTGAATGGGAAGCCGAGCTCGCGCAGGAGCCTGCGGCCCTCGTCGTCGTTAGTAGCGGTGGTAACGACGGTGATGTCCATACCACGGGGGCGATCGATCTTGTCGATGTCGATCTCGTAGAACATGGACTGCTCGGACAGGCCGAAGGTGTAGTTGCCATGGCCGTCGAACTGCTGATCAGACAGACCGCGGAAGTCACGGATACGTGGCAGCGCGATGGTCAGCAGGCGGTCTAGGAACTCCCACATGCGGTCGCCGCGCAGGGTAACGCGTGCACCGATGGGCATGCCTTCACGCAGCTTGAAGTTCGCAATGGACTTCTTAGCGCGACGCAGCTGCGGCTTCTGACCGGTAATAGCGGTCAGGTCCTCGAGTGCGCCGTTGATGACCTTGGAGTCACGTGCGGCTTCGCCAACACCCATGTTGACAACAACCTTGGTGACGCCAGGGATCTGCATGACGTTGTCGTACTTGAACTCGTCATTCAGGGTCTTGCGGATTTCCTCGCGGTAGCGAGTCTTCAGACGCGGGGTGTAGTTCTCGCTCATTTTTAGATGTCCTTCCCGTTGCTACGCGCGATACGGACCTTCTTGCCGTTCTCGTCGAAACGGTAGCCCACGCGGGTCGGGTTGCCTTCGGAGTCAACGATCGCAACGTTGGACACGTGGATCGGAGCTTCCTGGGTAACGATTCCGCCGGACTCGGCGCCACGCTCGCCAGCAGAGTTTGCGACGTGCTTCTTGATGCGGTTAACACCCTCAACGAGGACCTTGTCACGCTTTGGGTATGCCTCGATGACCTTGCCCTTCGCGCCCTTATCTGGGCCCGAAATGACAATCACCATATCTCCCTTATGGATCTTCATAAGACTAGATCACCTCCGGTGCGAGAGAAACGATCTTCATGAAACGCTTGTCACGAAGTTCGCGAGCAACCGGCCCGAAGATACGGGTACCACGAGGCTCGCTATCGCCCTTGAGAACAACTGCAGCGTTCTCGTCAAAGCGAATGTAGGAGCCGTCTGGACGACGGGTTTCCTTCTTCGCACGGACGATAACCGCCTTTACGATTTCGTTTTCCTTAACGTTTCCACCTGGGACAGCGTCCTTGACAGTCGCAACGATGACGTCGCCGATGCCAGCGGAGCGTCGGACAGAGCCGCCGAGAACGCGGATGCACAGCAGTTCACGTGCACCAGAGTTGTCGGCGACGCGCAGACGCGATTCTTGCTGAATCACTATGGGTCTCCTGACCTGGATTGATGTGCGGTAAGATTTCCGTCCTTGCCACACGCGGTCTACAAACTTGCGATGCTCAAGCCTTTACAACGGACTGTGCCGAAGGGTCTCGGACCGGCGGTTCGGAAACGCACCGCTACGGGCCGACCAGCTTTTGCAACCTGTACATTCAACCACACGCGCGCACCATTACCAAAACACTGCCTTTCGCTTGCCGACGCCCCCTCCAACGCAAAATATTCCCTACTTTGCCCCCGAATACCCCCATAAAGCCTTGTTTCGAATAGGTCAATTCTCCTCGCCCGTCGCATTTAACCGCTCTATCCGGGACTTTAGTTCGCACTTTCAACCCTTCCGGTGCAAATTTCCGGGCACAAATGTTCTAAAATTCCCCAACTTTCACACGCGTAACACATGAAAATTCCAGTTAATTCATATTTTTTGGGGTGCCAACTGTGAATGCTGTGACTAATGCGGTTTGCGTCAAGAAAGACATCTGCTTTTTGGCGCGTACCTATATTTCCCGAAAGAGAAACACATGAAGCGTTTGCCTTTGGCGGCGCAGCTGTTGCTCAGGCTCAAATCGGCGACCCAATGTCCGTTACTAAAGACGGCGAGGAATACGTTCGCCAAGACGATAATGGTGGCTCCACGTACATTTACGATAAGCGAGACGATGACGGAAACCTCGTTGAGCGTAAAGCGATTTCCCTAGAAGAGGCACGACAGATTCGCGACGCAGAGCTCGGAAACGACAATGCTGGAACCACCGACGGTGAAGCCGGCACTGACGGTTCGAATGTCTCCGAACCAGACAACTCCGAGGGCGCAAGCGACTCTGAAGGAAACGGTTGTGAGGGTGGAAATTCCGAAGGCTCTCAGGAAGAAGGCATTCCAGCCCCAGCTACCATCGAGCTTGAGGATGGCACCGTTTGCTACCAGCACATCCAGGATAAGAGCGTTTACGTCGAGAACAGCAACGAGGTAAACACCGAGATTACCGACGAGACCGTCGGCAAGTGCAAGGATGCCAATGCTGGCACCACCGATCCTGAGGGCTCTTCCGAGCTGAGCGATGCTGCTAAGGCCGGCATCGGCGCTGCAATCGCTCTGCCAATCCTGGGTGGCATTGTGCACTACTTCCTGAACAAGGGCGGCAAGACTTGGGTTAAGAGCCAGGACCGTGTAAACGCTGAGCCTACCCCTGAGGAGAAGGCTGAGTCCGAGAAGATCGTCGCTGAGCACGAGGACGAGATCAATGCTCAGCTCGCAGAGCAGGGTCAGGGCAACAACGCTGAAGGTACCGCTCCGGCTGCTGGCGAGTCCGCAGACTCCGCACGTGGTATGTCCGCTGAGACCGGCTCCAACTCCGTTGCACAGGCTCTGGCCGTAGCTGCAATGGTTGCTGCTGGCGCCTTCGCTGCGCGCCGCAAGTTCTTCGCGTAAGCGAAACTCGCGCACACGGTAAGACCGTAAAAGGATTGGCTGTGCCGGCCGGGATCATTCCCCGGCCGGCACAGCCTTTTTATGTACATCGAGAATTCCAAGGCCCAGTATATGAGATCTTCACAGCGGACGAGCTCAACGCCTAAAGCTCAATAGCCCTACCCTGATCTGCCCCGGTCATATCCTCCACCAGCCAAAAGCCGCAAATCAAAGCTGTTTATGCCTGTCACACTTTTAAACTGAATTGTACGGATTTACAGATAGAATCCTATTAAATTAATCCAATTGAGAACGCAAGTGCTATAACGACTACCTGCAGCATATGGACAGGTAGTTTCCACCACCCGAGTTAACCGAGAAACACACAGGTTTCTATTTCATACCGCTTGGTCTAAATAGTTGAACCAGGTAGTCTATGAGGTGCCCACTTCTACGACTACTGCTTAAGGGTTCCTCATGACACGCTCTCTATTTACAAAAGTCGCCGCATCGGTAACAGCTGCCGCAACCGCACTCTCCCTGAGCGCTTGCGCTAGCGATAGTGAAGATACGGCTAAGGCAGACACGATTCAGGTTGGTACTTCTCCAGGACCGTATTCCGAACTTTTCAAGGACGGTATCGAACCAATCCTTGAGGATGAAGGCTTCGAGGTCGATTACACGGACTTCTCTGAACTACGGCAAGCAAACGTCGCTTTATCTGAAGGCCAAATAGATCTCAACGTAGATCAGCACACGGCGTATATGAAGGTCTATAACGAAGAGACTGGATCCGAGCTAACCAACCTCACTGACGTCCCTACCGTCAAGACCAAGATTTACTCTAAGTCCCATAAATCCATTGACGATGCGGATAAAGGCCACACCGTTGCCATCCCTCAAGATGGTTCTAACCAAACCCGCGCATTCCGCCTCCTGGTCAAGCTCGGCTGGCTCACGATGAAGGACGATGCTGACCAGAACCTCTTGACAGTCAATGACATTAAGGACAATCCGCACGACCTCAAGATTCAGCCGATGGATTCTGCCACCATTCCCCGCTCCATGGACGATGTTGACTGGGGCGTTATTCCGGGTTCCATCGCTTATTCCTCCAAGGTCGATCCATCCCTGGCTCTAGGTGAAGAAGATCTTAGCGATGATCTCATTCTCCAGGCAGTGACCACGCAAGACAAGAAAGACACTGACTGGGCTAAGGCAGTTATTGATGCCTATAAATCCCCGGAATTCCTCGATCACGTCGATAGCGTGAACGAGGAAAACTATTGGTTCGTACCAGACTCGCTCAGGAACTAATCCGGAAATTTTCTCCATGCTTGATGTTGAATTACATGACTTAGGCAAGACCTTTCACACGAAGTCGGGCCCGGTGACAGCCCTGGAAGGTATCAACTTAGACATCGAAAAAGGCTCCATTTTCGGGGTGGTCGGCACGAGTGGCGCTGGCAAATCCACCTTGCTGCGCACCATTAACGGACTGGAAAAGCCCACCGCTGGGTCGGTCAATGTTCTAGGCCGGGATCTTAACGCGCTGTCTAAGAAACAAATGCGCGCACTTCGCGGAGAAGTGTCCATGGTATTCCAGCACTTCAACCTGCTCGATACGCAGACGGTGGCCCAGAACGTGGCAATGCCGCTCATCCTGGCAAAAACCCCGAAGAGGGAAATCCAGCAGCGCGTCACCGAGGTGCTAGAGATGGTGGGCCTTGAAAGGCGCGCGAAATCGCTGCCTAAGCAGCTTTCCGGTGGTCAACGTCAACGCGTAGGCATCGCCCGCGCCTTGATTACCAACCCTAAAATCCTGCTGTGCGATGAACCTACGTCAGCCCTCGATCCGTTAACGACAGCCCAAATTCTGGATCTTATCGCCCGCGTGAACCAAGAACTGGGTATCACCGTCGTCATCATCACGCATGAGATGGGTGTTATCTCCCGACTTGCCGACACCGTTGTAGTCATGGAAGACGGTCACGTCATCGAAAACGACTCTGTTAGCAGAATCTTTTCTGCCCCACAGAAGCCGCTGACGCAGCGGCTGGTGGAGACCGTACTCCCGCAGCACCTTCCAGCGCCAGTGCAAGAAACGATCAATGATTCCCAATATGACCGCGTCCTGCGCGTCACGCACCATAGCGGCGCGGCGAAAGGCCTTGTCAATGGCCTCGTACAACGGGGCATCACCACCGACATTATCCACGCCTCCGACGTGGCCTTGCGCGATGGCACGGTTGGCTCGTTAGTGCTCGGCCTCGTCATTAAGGATGAAGCTGCCCTTGCTGATGCCGTGCAATGGATACAGGAGCAGGGGCAACTAAATGCAGAGGTAGTGAACTAATGGAGTTAACCGAAATTTTCGATACCAAAGTTTCAATTGATCAATATCTAGAAGCCGGCTGGCAAACGCTCTATATGGTAGGTATTTCCCTCTTCTTAGGAACGATCGGCGGAGTCGCCTTAGGAATCATCTTGGTGCTTGCTAACCCACAAGGCATGTATCCCAACCGCGTACTGTTTAGGTGCACGGACTTCCTAGTCAATACGGTGCGCTCTTTGCCGTTCATCATCTTGATGGTAGCGATCGTCCCGTTCACGCGCCTTATCGTCGGCACTTCCATTGGCATGACCGCGGCACTGGTACCACTGACCATCTTCATCGCGCCGTTTATGGCCCGCCTCATCGAGCAATCGGTGCTGGAAGTTGGAGATGGCATCCTAGAAGCCGCAGAATCCATGGGCGCTTCCTTGTGGCAAACCATCCGCTACTTCTTGCTGCCAGAGGCCAAGGCCTCGATCATCTTGGCGCTGACTACCTCCACTATCACCCTGATTTCTGCCACCGCGATGGCCGGAACCATCGGTGGTGGCGGAGTCGGTGACTTGGCTGTCTCTTACGGTTATCAGCAATTCGATACCGTAGCCATTATCCTCACCGTGATTATCCTCATCGTGGTGGTACAAGCAATCCAAGGCTTGGGCAATGCCCTCGCCCGCCGAGCGCGTAGCGGTGCTTAATCAATGTAAACAAGCACGAAAAGGCTGGGGTCTATCCTCTCCTAGCCTTTTCGTCTATTAGAAAGTCCAGTTTTAGGACGCTGCCTTCTTCGCAGAAGGTTCCGAAGCTTCCTGCTGAGCCTTGGGGTCCACGGTGAAGATGTCAGTGCCAGAACCAATGAGCTCACCCTCATGGAAAGCCGCAGTAGGAATGATGGGGCCGGTCTTCTTCGAATTGGAGACCACTACCGGGGTGGTCACGGGAAGGCCAGCGGCCTTAATGGCCTCGATGTCGAATTCGGCGAGGACATCGCCCCGCTTGACCTCATCGCCTTTGTTTACGTGGGAGGTGAAGTGCTCGCCCTTGAGGTTTACCGTATCGAAGCCGATATGCATGAGGATATCGATATTTCCCACCGCCGGGTTCTTGGTGCGGATGGCGTAGGCGTGGTGGGAGGGGAAGGTGACGGTGATTGTGCCGTCGGCAGGCGCAACCAGCTTGCCCACGGTGGGCTCAATCGCCACGCCTTGGCCCAGCTTGCCACCGGCAAACATGGGGTCACTGACCTGAGAAAGAGGAACGGCGGTGCCCTCCAGCGGGGAGAAGATGGTGCAGGCACCGTCGGCAGCTACCGCAGCGGGGGTGGCAGCGGCAGCCTCAGCGGCCTGGGCTTCGGCTGCCGGAGGGTTGACCTCATCCGGATCAATGGAGCCATTCTTGCGGATAAGCACACGGCCGTAGAGGTACGCGCCCACAAAGGCGACCACGAAGGAAATAACGCCGCACAACAGGAAGGTCGGGACGAAGCGGGGGACGGAGACGAAGCCGATGAAGCCGGCGGCACCGAGGGCGTCGGCAAGTACGCCAAAGATGGCGATGAAAGCAGAAGCAATAGCAGAAGCTCCCATGCCTATATAGAACGGCCAGCGCAGGCGCAGGTTCACGCCGAAGATAGCGGGCTCGGTAATGCCAAAGAGTGCGGAAATGCCGGAAGCACCGGCCAGGCCCTTGAGCTTTTCGGAGCGGGCCAAGAAGTACACGGCGAGCGCGACGCCACCCTGGGCGATATTGGCCATGGAGGCAATCGGGAAGACGAAGGAGCCACCCTCGTTCCACAGCATCGTCTCAATCGGCGGGAAGGATTGGTGCAGGCCGGTAATCACGATCGGCGAGTAGACGAGGCCGAAGAGGAAACCTGCAACAGGACCGGCAAAGTCATAGAGGTTAGCCAAGCCCATGCCGAGCCATTCACCGGCAGTGCGCAGGATGGGGCCTAGACCCATAAAGGTAAGGAAGCCGGTAATGAGAAGCGTGAGCAGCGGGGTGAGCATGAAATCCACCGTGCCCTTGAGGTGCTTGTGCAGGAATTTCTCTAAGGTGGCGAGGATCCACGAAATCACCAAAATGGGCAGGATAGAGCCTTGGTAGCCGGCCTGGGCGACGTCGACACCGAAAATATTCCAGTAGGACATCTCGCCGTTGTCGATGGCCTCGGCCACGTTGTAGCCGCTGACCAAATCGGGCATAACCATCGCCATGGCCATGCCGGCGCCGAGGAACTCATTGCCGCCAAAGCGCTTCGTCGCGGTAAAGCCGACGAGGATGGGCAGGAAGGCAAAGGGCGCGGAGGCAAGCAGATTAACCAGGCCAGCAAAGCCTTCCCAGGCGGGGAACATCTCGATGACGGATTGGTCGCCGAAAAGGCCCTCGGCCGTCAAGACGTTATTGAGTGCCATGAGCAAACCGCCGCCCAGCAGGATGGGGATGAGCGGGACAAAGATATCCGCAAGCACCTTGACGGCACGGCTGAACCAATTGCCGGATTCGGCGGCGATGTCTTTCAGGCGGTCAGTGGATACGGCCACGTCCTTGGAAATGAGGTTGGTCATTTCTTGGAAGACGATATTGACGTCGCCGGGGCCGACGATGACTTGGAACATGCCGCCGGCCTCAAAGGTGCCCTTGAGGTCGGGGTCATTATCCAGTGCGGCAGTGTCTACCTTGTCAGAATCTTGCAGCACCATGCGCAGGCGCGTGGCACAGTGCGCGAGTGCGATAATGTTGTCTTCGCCGCCGAGCGCCTCAAGCGTACGGGCGGCTACTTCTTTGTAGTCCATAGAAGAGCCCTTCAGTGTAGTGGCTCACATCCGAATACCGGACGTGACTGCTTATTTCCATTACAGCTAGGATTCGGACCTAAGTCCACACATTCGGGCAGAGTGTTGGCAACTTCACCGGTCTGGGTGCACCTACCCGCGCGGCTCCCATCCCTGCCAGGGGGACTCGCCGAAAACCGCGAAAGAGGCGGCGATGCGACCGCCTCCGGCGTAGACCTCAACGGCGCAGCCATCAGCAATCAAGCGCATTTCCCCATCCGGACAATCGATGGGATTGCCGCCGTTAAAGGCAATGGTCCCTTCGCGTTGGGTGACGCGGAAGGCTTCGTCCCCGGCGGCGTCGATAAGAGCAAAGGAGCCTTCGCCCTTGATATCGGTGGTGGAACCAAAGCCCTCGCGCCCGTGGGTCTCCGGCAAGGCGGACCACAGCGGCTCCTGGTGCAGGTAATTATCTTCCAACCAGATGCGGCGCGGCAGGGTCAAAGTGTGGACCCAACCTTGCGTCGGGGTGTCATCCTGGGCGGGCATGCCCATCCAGCCCAGCAAAATGCCATCCTCGGTGGCCTGCGGCGCATAGAACTGAGTGCCATGGTCCAAGAGGGTAAAGCCGCGCTCGATATGGAAGTCTAAGCCATCCAGCGTGCCCACGATATAGCCGCAGCGATCCGTTTTTGCCTGTGGGCAGAAGATAAGCACCTGCTTGTCCCCTAGTGTGAGGAGGTTGGGGCACTCCCACATATATCCCTCCGGCAGCTGCGAAGGATCGTCGAATGAAATCTCGCCCTGAAACTCCCACTGCGCTAGGTCTTGGGAGCGATACGTCACGATGGTGCCGCGTTCGTCTTCGGTTTGGGCGCCGATAACCATCCGCCACCCCTCACCGTCGCGGGTGATCTGTGGATCCCGGAAGTGCCCGGTATAGCCCTCCGGGGAGTCCGGAATTAGGGGATTATTCTCGTCGCGGAGGTAGATGCCACCCTCCGGGCCCGAAGGATCGATGGCCCGCACGCGATTCTGGGACGGAATGCGGCGACCGTCCTCTTTCAGATTGCCCGTATAAAACAGCCAGACGTCGGTTCCCTCCACCACCGCCCCGCCTGAGTAGCAGCCATCCTTGTCATAGGGCAGGTCCGGGTACAAGGCATCGGGGTGGTGCTGCCACGGTGTAGGCACGGAGACACTCGTGGTCGCATGCCCCCAGCCAGTACGCTTGGGCTTGCGGGGAAAGGCAGGGTCGTGCTGGTAGTACACGTGCAGGGTATCGCCATCAACAAAGACGCCATTGGGATCATTAAGACGGCCTTGCGGCGGGGCGAGGTGAAAATTGGGACGGTAGTTCATATCACCGATACTATGAAAATATGACTATTCATGTGTGCGGCGAAGGCCTGGTGGACCTAGTTCCAGTGGCCCCAGGCAGCTTGAACGACCACACGCCGGCGCTGGGCGGCGGACCATTTAACGTGGCCATCGCGGCGGCGCGACTGGGGGCCGATGTGGAATTCCAATCCCGTATCTCCACCGATGGTTTTGGGCAGGAGCTCGTTGCCCGCCTCGAGGCCGAGGGCGTCACCACCACTCACCTGCAGCGCGGCGATGAGCCCACCACTTTGGCTGTGACCACCATCCATGAGGACGGCTCGGCCTCTTATAACTTCTATATCGAGGGCACGGCCGACCGCTTGGTCGAACCACGTTTAGTGCCGGCCGATATCGCGTGCTTCGGCACGGTCTCCCTCGCCCTTGAACCTGGTGCCTCCCGCTATGCGCAACTGCTGAAGGATTTTGCCGCCCAAGGCACGTTGGTCGCCCTGGATCCGAATATCCGGCCGTTCTACGCCACCCCAGAGCACCGCGCGTTCTTAGTGGACCTACTCCCCCACGTCACCTTGCTTAAGCTTTCCGACGAAGAGGTGGATTTCCTCGGCCCCGACCTCATCTCCCAGGTACCCGTTGTAATAGTTACCCGCGGCGGGGAGGGACTTAGCGTGCAGGCCGGCGAGACCTCGCTAAACGTGCCGGCCGCCCAAGTCCCCGTTACCGATACCATCGGCGCCGGCGATACCATCATGGCCGCATTGCTGACCCAAATTGACGAGCGAGGGCTCGACTCCTCCGCGCTCGCCCAACTGGGCGCTGCAGAGTGGAAGGAACTGCTTTCCTTCGCCGCAGCCGCTGCAGGAATCACCGTCTCCCGGAAGGGCGCCAACCCACCGCGGCGCGAGGAAGTAGAGTCATCGCTATGACCTACATCAAGCGCACCCTGTGGCTGCACGCCGCGCTCTTTCTCCTCGCGTTTCTCGCCTTCATCCTGCCCGTAGTCTTTGGTACCGCCGCCCTACTCCCCGTCTGGTTGACCGGCGGGCTGAGTCTGGGGCTTGCGGCCTGCGTGCTTGTCGACGCCGCCTATAAATTCTTCGCCCCCACTTCCCCTCGTAGCCTCCGCCTACTCTCTGGTCTTGCCGGCCTCGTTCTGCTCATCGGCTGGGGAATTTGGGTCTATATCTACGGCAATATGGCGGCCGTCGGCACAGGCTCCTATCGAATCGGCACCTTTTTGCTCGGCGCGGGATGTGTGCTCAACCTCTTTGTAGTGGCAATTTCCTTTCTAGATTTACAACGAAAGGTCAGCTAGAGAGTCTGGGAAACAGCCACTATCGGCAGGTTTCCGCTACTACGCCGCTACGACGCGTCGGGGAACGATGATGGGGGCATCACTCTCCGGATCGTCCCAAACCTCAGCTTCGATTCCGTAGGCCTGCGCCAATACCTTCGGGGATAGCGCTTGTTTCGGCGCCCCGCGAGCGATGATATCGCCGGCTTTCATCACCATCATGGAATCTGAATAGTGGCCCGCCAGCATAAGATCGTGCAGGACTATTACTACCGTTTTGCCCGCCTGCGCCTGCGCGTGAACCAGCTCCAGCATGCTCATGGCATGAGCAGGGTCGAGGAAAGTAGTGGGTTCATCGAGAAGCAGCACAGGCGTATCTTGTGCCAGCGCCAACGCCAGCCAAACGCGCTGGCGCTGCCCACCCGATAGCGAAGCGATATCACGATCGAGGAAGTCCACAATTGCGGTAGCCTCGCAGGCCTGCGCGATGATCTCCCGGTCCGTAGCGGAAAGGCCGCGCATCCTTCCTTGATGGGGATGACGCCCGCGTGCGACCAGCTCGCCTACTCGCAGCCCATCGGGGGCCACGGGGTGCTGTGGCAGCAGCGCCACCTGCTGCGCGGCATCTTTCGCGGACATCGCATGTAGGTCAGCTTCCCCGACCATGACGCTGCCCCGCCGCGGGGCCAGGATTTTCGAGAGAGTTTTCAGCAGCGTGGACTTGCCGCAGCCATTGGGCCCAATGAGCGTGGTGACTTCGCCGGCGCGGGCGTGCAGATCAACGCCGGCAAGGATATCCCCGCCATCCTTATATCCAGCATGAATGCCGGTGGCTTGGAGGCTGCACCGAGGCTTCGGGCTCGTGGGCTGTTTAGGCTGATTATTCGTCATATTTTTTCCTTCATCCACGTATGACTATGTAGCACCATCCGGCGCCGTACTTGTCCGTTTCCCCGCTGTGCCGGGGTACTACGTTTAGCTGCGCCCGGCCGCATTCCACACCAATATCACCAAGGCGCAGCCGCCGATGACCGAGGAAACCGCACCCACCGGCGCATTTACCGGGATAGCACCAGCGATCACAGCACACACGGTCAGCAATGCCGCACCCGCGGCTGCCGATGCCAGCGGCGATGACGTCGGAGTACGCGCCACCATCCGTGCCAGGTGCGGCGCTAGCAGCGCGATAAACCCAATGGGTCCCACCACCGAGACCACCACGGCGCTGATACCGGTTGCCGCAATAAGCAGGAGGGCGCGCTGGCGGGAGATGTTCACGCCCAGGGTGGTTGCGGAGGAATCATCATGGGCAAGCAGCGGCAGCTCCCGCGCGCACCAGATGCCTATGGCGAGAAACGGCGCTAATGCCGCCAGGAGGGGGAGGATGACCTCCATGTGCACAAATCCAGTCGATCCCGCGAGCCAAGTTTGCGCCTCCGCAGCGCGCAGGATCTGGGCGCTGCGCATCAAATACGCGACGATGGCTTGAAACATCAGCGATAAGGCGATACCGACGATGACGATGCGGTTACTCGTACCGATGCCACCCAAAACGGCGAGGAGGATGACAACGAGGAGGGCGCCGATCGTCGCCAAGCATGCCCGCCACCAAAACTCCGGGATACCCTCGGCGAAACTGGGACGCGAATGCACGGTGCCCAAGACCACCAGCACCGATGCCCCTCCGGTAACGCCTAAAATATCCGGTGAGGCCAGCGGGTTACGAGCCATGGTTTGCGTCCAAGAACCGGCCAGGCCGAGGGCGGCGCCCACGATGACGGTGGCGATGGCAACCGGCAGGCGCAAGTCCCACACCACCCTGATGTGGTTCTTGCTGCCGCCTCCGGTGAGGACGTCGATGACCTGCCGCGGACTCAATGCCATGGGACCTTGCCCCAGTAACACTAGGTACGCACTAAGGGCGATGAGGATGAATGCCAGCGTGGAAGCGAGAACGCGCACGTGCCGGCGGCGTTGTTGCGCTTTTAAAGCAGTACTGATTGCGGTCATACGTTATTGCCCCACGCCCTGCCCACGCCGCGGTGAGCAGCCCAAATGAGGAAAGGTGCGCCCACTATCGCGAGAACGATGGACATCTCCAGCTCCGAGCTACCCGCAATGAGACGGCCAATGATATCGGCGGCAAGCACAGAACAACCGCCCAAGATTGCGGAGGGCAAAAGCAAGGTGGCAACGTTAGGGCCCACCACTCGCCGCACGATGTGGGGAATGGCAAAGCCGACGAAGGCAATGGGGCCCGTTGCTGCCGTTGCGCTGCCGGCCAGCACCACGACGCTGAGCGCCGCACCTACCTGTGCGGTGGTGGGTGATCCGCCCAAGGCGAGGGAGGACTCCTCCCCCATGGCCAAAAGGTCAAGGGGTCTAGCCGCCATCGCCGCACACGCCACGCCGATAGCGAGCCCTATGCCCGCGATCGCGACATCTTCTGGGCCGCGGCCAAAGGTCGAGCCGATAGTCCACCGTCGCATGCTATCGAGGACGTCCGTGGAATATAGACCGATGATCATCGCGCCCGATCCCAAGGCTGCGGAGACGCCGGCGCCCACCAGAATGAGCGTCAGGGGATCCTCAAACCGCCGCGAGACGGCTAAGACCAGCAACGTAGTGATACCCGCACCAGCGAGCGCGAGGGTAGTCCGCATGGTGGTGGAGGTAGCAATTCCAATGGCCGTGCCTAAGGCAACGAAGAATGACGCGCCTGCGGTAACGCCAATAAATCCTGGATCCGCTAGCGGGTTTCTGGTCCACGATTGCGCCAGCACACCGGCCACAGCAAGGGCCGCGCCGGCGAAATAAGCCAAGAAGGTGCGCGGCAGGCGCAGGTTCCACACGATATCGCGGATATCCTGCTCCCCTGCCCCGTGCAGGGCAGCGATAACCTCCCCGGGCGGAATCGAGCGGGATCCCACCGCCAAAGACGCCGCCGCCAACACCAGGCTGGCGAGGATGAAGGCGACAAGGAGCATCTTATGACTCTGTGCCCGCGCCACTATCGGTGTGGGGGTGCCGGTGGTCGTAGGACTATCTGCTGCGGAATCCGATTGGATTTGTTGGCCGTCCATCGTGGTTGCTGACAATTACAGCTTCTCTTCAAATTTATCTACTGCCCAGGGGATAGTCACCGGGTTCGGCATACTCATGGCATTGCCGGTACCCGTATCCAAGTAGCGCACGCGACCATCCTTGACAATGTCGATGCCTTGGAAGGTCTTATCCTTCTTCAAGGCATCGGAGGAGCCGTTGTAGTCCAGGACAAAGAGGTAATCAACCTGGTTAAGCTTCGCGTAGTTTTCTGGGGCAATGTCGACGAAGAAGCTGCCTCCATCGCCCTGCAATGCCTCGGGGATCTCCATGCCAAGGTCCTCGATAAATTGTCCACGCCCATCCTCCTCGGTGTATAGGCCAATTTTGCCGTCATAAGGCATGACGATGGCCGCAGACTTATCCTGCAATTCCGCGTGCTCGTGGCGGAAGTCCTCGAAGGCCTTTTCGGTGTCATCGATAAGCTTATCGCCTTCGTCTTTTTTGCCCACCGCATCCGCGATGGTCTCTACTTGCTTTTCCCAGGGCACCTGCCAGTCTTCATAGCCGTTCGGCTTCACGGTGGTAGGCGCGATTTCTTCCAGGGATTCCTCCGTGCGTGCATCCACCGCCTGGTTCACCGCAATGATCTGGGTGGGGTCAGCCGCGGTGACCTGCTCAAAGGTATCCGCCGTAAATCCGGTTGCGGTATTATAAATAACCTCAGGCTTTGCCTCGCCCAAAAGTTCCTCTGCCCAGGGGCCGACGCCAGAAGGGTCGCCATCGCCCTCAGCACCCCACGGCGCCACCGTTACGGGAGTGATCCCCAGGGCAAGCAGCGTGTCGGCATCACCTAGACCCAGGCTAGCCACGCGCTGCTCGCTGGCAGCGTCGGTCGCCTGAGCTGTTTCATCGCCCTCACCGCGCGAGCAACCGCCTAAAGCTACGGCTCCGGCGGAAAGCATTACTATTGCACCCATAGTGCGACGGCCGAAAATCTTCATGAGGCTAAGCCTTTCAATAAAGGAGGAAAACAACCTTGCTTACCCTATAACGCATAGGGACGATTAGGCAAGGCTAAACTTAATAGGAATTTATTAGCCACATGAACCCTTCTCTACAATCGGCCCCAATGTCTGAGCACGAACTCATCCCCGTTATACTGACCGCCAACAAGCGGATCCGGCCGCGTCTGCACCGACTCACGTTCTATGCCGAGGTGTTCCGGACATACACCCTCTGCGGCCCCGATGAATTCTTTGGACTCGTCATGCCGCAAACTGGACAGGAATTTACGCCCTTTCCCGTCGACGGCATAAACCTCCGCTCGGCTGTGAGCGCGATCGACGAGGAGAGGCGGCCGGACCTGCGCTGGTACACCATCCGCGCGCTCCACTCGGAGGAAGCCACAGTCGATGTCGACGTGGTCACCCACGGCGATTCCGGACCTGGTTCGCGGTGGGTCCACCGCGCACAGGCCGGCGATACGGCGGGATTCTTTACCTGCAACGAACTCTGGCGGCCAACCGAAACGCCACAACTTCTAGTCGCCGACGCATCCGCCCTGCCCGCGCTGCGGCATATTCTTGCCTACCAAGAAAATCATAACCCGGCGCTGCTTCACTCCACCGCCGTTGTGGCCGTGGTGACCAGCGCCGATGAGGTAGAACCTGGCCTCGCAGCTCGCTGGGAGACGAGGGTCCGCAGCCTGCAGATCATTCATACCCAACCCCACGAGGAGGCGGAGGCTGTCGTTGCCGCCCTGAGAGCGGACTATACCGGTGCGCCGGGGCCAGGGTACGTATGGGCTTCCGGCGAGGGGAGGCTAGCAAAAAGCGTGCGAGGCCTCGCGGTGAATGAATGGGGTCTTGATGCCAACGACGTCACATGGGTTCCCTACTGGTTTTATGGCAGGGCCCGGCCGTAAAGAAGTCCTAAAACGGCGAAGGCCCCCACCCCGAACCCTAAGATTCGAAGCAGGGGCTGCGCTGGCCAATTTTTACTTAGCCTTCTCGATAATCTCAACGAGACGGAAGTGCTTGTCCTTGGACAGCGGGCGGGTTTCAGCGATGCGTACGAGATCGCCGATGCCCGCAGTTTCTTCCTCATCATGCACCTTAACCTTCTTGTTAGAGCGCATGATCTTGCCGTACAGGGCGTGCTGCTTGCGGTCTTCCAGCTCGACAACGATGGTCTTGCTCATCTTGTCGGATACTACGTAGCCGGTGCGAACCTTAGGAGCGCCCTTGACCTTCTCCTTCTTCGGAGTAGGTGCCTTCTTGGAATCAGTCACGTTAGCCTCACTCATGATTAAGCCTCAGCTTCCGGAGCAACGGACAGGCCCAGCTCGCGCTCGCGCAGAACGGTGTAGATGCGGGCAATGTCGCGCTTAACCGTGCCGATGCGGCGGTTGTTAGTCAGCTGGCCAGTGGCCTTGTGGAAACGAAGGTTGAACAGTTCTTCCTTCGCCTCCTTCAGGCGGGACTGCAGCTCAGCGTTGTCGAGCTCACGGAACTCGTGGGCGGGGGTACCGGTTGCCATTAGAACTGGTCCTCCTTCTTGATGATACGGACCTTGCAAGGAAGCTTCTGACCAGCGCGGCGCAGAGCCTCAATTGCAACGGCATCGTTTGGATAGCTCATCTCGAAAAGCACGCGGCCCGGCTTAACGTTAGCCACCCACTTCTCAACCGGGCCCTTACCGGAACCCATACGAACGCCGAGCGGCTTCTGGGTCAACGGACGGTCCGGGAAGATGTTGATCCACACCTTGCCACCACGCTTGACGTGGCGGTTGATGGCAATACGTGCGGCCTCAATCTGACGGTTGGTGATGTACGCCGGCTCAAGAGCCTGGATAGCGTAATCGCCGAAGTTGATGCGGTTACCGCCCTTGGACACGCCGCGACGGTTCGGGCGGTGCTGACGGCGGTACTTAACACGCTTAGGAATCAGCATGGATTAGCCCTCCTGCTTCTGCTGTGCACGCTGGCGGCGCTGGCCACCGCGGCGGGAGCGACCATTGCGGTCACGGCCACGGCCCTGTGCCGGAGCGTTCAGTTCGGACTCGCGTACGCCACCGACGACGTCACCTTTGTAGATCCACACCTTGATGCCAATGCGGCCGAAGGTGGTGTGGGCCTCTGCGGTGCCGTAATCGATTTCGGCGCGAAGAGTGTGCAGCGGAACGCGACCCTCGTGGTAGCGCTCAACGCGGGACATTTCTGCACCGCCCAGGCGGCCGGACAGCAGGATCTTGATGCCCTTAACCTGTGGCTGGCGCATGGCGGACTGGATAGCCTTGCGCATTGCACGACGGAATGCGACACGGTTGACCAGCTGCTCCGCGATGGAGTGAGCAACCAGGGTTGCGTTTGCGTCTACTTGCTTGACCTCGAGGATGTTGAGGGCAACCATCTTGCCGGTCAGCTTTTCCAGCGAGCGGCGGATGCGGTCAGCCTCAGCACCGCGGCGGCCAATCACGATGCCCGGGCGGGCGGTGTGAATGTCCACGCGGACGCGGTCGCGGGTGCGCTCGATAACGACGTCGGCGATGCCGGCGCGCTCGAGGCCCTTGTTGAGGTAGTTACGAATCTTGATGTCTTCGGCTACGTAGTTCGCGTAGTCCTTATCGGCGAACCAGTGGGTCTTCCAGTCGGAAGTGATGCCCAAACGTAGGCCGTGAGGATGGATCTTCTGGCCCATTACTTGGCCCCTTCCTGCTGGCTTTCGACAACCACGGTGATGTGGCTGGTGCGCTTACGAATCATGAATGCACGACCCTGTGCACGCGGCTGGAAACGACGCATAGTCGGGCCCTCGTTGGCATAAGCCTCGGAGATGACCAGGGTGCGTGGGTCGAGGCCGAAGTTGTTCTCAGCGTTAGCGGCTGCAGAAGCAACGACCTTGGCAACTGGCTTGGAAGCACCCTGCGGTGCGTACTTCAGGATAGCCAGGGCTTCGCTTACGGACTTGCCGCGGACCAGATCGAGCACGCGACGTGCCTTCATCGGGGTGACGCGGACGTAGCGGGCCGTGGCGGATGCGGAGGTGATGGTCTCACTCATCGCTTATCGACGTCCCTTCTTGTCATCCTTGACGTGACCCTTAAAGGTCTTGGTTGGTGCAAACTCGCCCAGCTTGTGGCCGACCATGGAGTCCTCGATGAAAACCGGCACGTGCTTACGGCCGTCATGGACGGCGAAAGTGTGACCGATGAAATCGGGGAGAATGGTCGAACGGCGAGACCAGGTCTTGATGACCTGCTTGGTGCCTGCATCGTTCTGAGCATCCACCTTGTTGAGGAGGTGCTCATCGACGAACGGGCCCTTCTTAAGGCTGCGTGGCATTGTTTACCTCCTCTTAGCGCTTCTTGTTCGGGCGACGACGGCGCACGATCATGTTGTTGGAGTAACGGTTCGGGTTGCGGGTGCGACCCTCCTTGTGGCCCCATGGGGACACAGGGTGGCGACCACCCGAGGTCTTACCCTCACCACCACCGTGTGGGTGGTCAACCGGGTTCATAACGACACCGCGGACGGTCGGGCGTACGCCCTTCCAGCGCATGCGGCCGGCCTTACCCCAGCGGATGTTCATCTGCTCAGCGTTGCCAACCTCACCGACGGTGGCACGGCAACGGATGTCCACACGGCGGATTTCAGAAGACGGCATACGCAGAACTGCGTACTTGCCTTCCTTACCCAGCAGCTGGATGGAAGCACCAGCGGAGCGAGCCAGCTTAGCGCCGGCGCCCGGCTTGAGCTCAACAGCGTGGATGATGGAACCGGTCGGGATATTGCGCAGCGGCAGGTTGTTGCCAACCTTGATATCTGCGTTTGGACCGGACTCGACGATGGTGCCCTGCTTCAGGCCCTTCGGGGCGATGATGTAGCGCTTCTCGCCATCAACGTAGTGAAGCAGTGCGATGTTAGCGGTGCGGTTCGGGTCGTACTCGATGTGAGCGACCTTTGCCGGGATGCCGTCCTTGTCGTTACGACGGAAGTCGATCAGACGGTAACGGCGCTTGTGGCCACCGCCGATGTGGCGGGTGGTGATGCGGCCGTAGTTGTTACGGCCACCAGTCTTGCTCAGCGGGCGCAGCAGGGACTTCTCCGGAGTAGAACGAGTGATCTCGTCAAACTCAGAAACGGAGGATGCGCGGCGACCCGGAGTTGTCGGCTTGTACTTGCGAATAGCCATAATTCTTCCTTTTCCTTTCGGCTCTCCGGTGGCGCTTAAGCGCCGCCGCCGAAGACGTCGATGGAGTCGCTGCCTTCACGGAGCGTCACGTATGCACGCTTGGTGGACTTACGCTGGCCGTAACCGGTGCGGGTGCGCTTGCGCTTACCTGCACGGTTCACGGTGTTCACGGAGTCAACCTTAACGTCAAAGATCTGCTCTACGGCATCTTTAATCTGGGACTTGTTGGAATCCGTGGAGACGTAGAACGTGTATACGTTCTGCTCCATCAGACCGTAGGACTTCTCGGATACAACCGGGGCGATGATGATATCGCGTGGGTTAGAAATCTTAGCCATTAGTTCTCCTCCTTATCCGCGCCGGTTGCGCGGTTGATGAAGGTGTGTAGCGCCTCAACGGAGAACACAACGTCATCGGAGTAGAGAACGTCGTAGGTGTTGAGCTGGCCAGCGTCCAGGATCTGGACGTTAGGCAGGTTATTAGCGCTACGACGAGCATTGATGTCCTCGCGTCCGATGACCAGCAGCACGTTCTTGCGCTCGGTCAGGGACTCGAGGAAGGCCTTGGCCGACTTGGTGGACGGCTTCTGGCCCGGTACGAGCTCTTCGATGACGTGGATGCGCTCGTTGCGAGCACGGTCAGACAGTGCACCGAAGAGAGCAGCCTTGATCATCTTCTTAGGGGTGCGCTGTGCGTAGTCGCGTGGCTGTGGTCCATGGACGGTGCCGCCACCGGTGTAGTGCGGTGCGCGGATGGAGCCCTGGCGTGCACGGCCGGTGCCTTTCTGGCGGAACGGCTTGCGACCACCACCGCGGACGTCGCCGCGGGTCTTGGTTGCGTGGGTGCCCTGGCGTGCAGCAGCAAGCTGAGCGTTAACAACCTGGTGCATCAAAGCAATGGATGCCTCGGTGTCAAAGATTTCAGCTGGCAGGTCTACAGAGCCGTTGGTCTTACCCTCGGAAGTGTGGACGTCTAGCTTGAGGTTGCTCATGCGTGTGCACCGCCCTTCACTGCGGTCTTAACGGTGACGAGGCCGCCGCGCGCACCAGGGATAGCACCCTTGATGAGCAGCAGGTTGGACTCGGCATCGATTTTCTGAATCTTCAGGTTCTGGGTGGTCACGCGGTCGTGGCCCATACGGCCAGCCATGCGCTTGCCCTTGAAGACGCGGCCTGGGGTAGCAGCGCCGCCGATGCCGCCGACGCGGCGGTGAGCGGCCTGGTTACCGTGAGCTGCGCCCTGGCCTGCAAAGCCGTGGCGCTTCATGCCGCCGGCGTAGCCGTGGCCCTTGGTCTTGCCGGTGACGTCAACGAAGGAGATGCCCTCGAAGATGTCTACCTTGACCTCTTGGCCAACCTCGTATGCAGAGGTGTCGTCCATGCGGATTTCCGCAACGTGACGGCGCGGGGTGACGCCAGCCTTCTTGAAGTGTCCACCAACCGGCTTATTTGCCTTGCGTGGGTCGATCTCGCCAAAGGCGATCTGGATGGCGCTGTAGCCATCGGTTTCGGGGGTGCGAATCTGGGTGACAACGCATGGCCCTGCCTCGACGACGGTAACCGGTACAACGCGGTTGTCCTCGTCGAAGACCTGGGTCATGCCGAGCTTCTTGCCCAGAATGCCCTTGATCTCGTTTTCACTCATTATTTGTTCTCCACCAAAGTCGCTTACTGGATGTTCACGTCGACGCTTGCCGGAAGATCGATGCGCATCAGAGCATCAACGGTCTTCGGGGTTGGGTCGAGAATGTCGATCAGGCGCTTGTGAGTGCGCATCTCGAAGTGCTCGCGAGAGTCCTTGTACTTGTGCGGAGAACGAATAACTGCGTATACGTTCTTCTCGGTTGGGAGCGGCACTGGGCCAACTACACGAGCGCCGGTACGGGTAACGGTCTCGACGATCTTCTTTGCAGAAGCGTCGATAGCCTCGTGGTCATAGGCCTTCAGCCGAATGCGGATTTTTTGTCCCGCCACGCTTATCCTCTTCCTCGCTTCCCCACTTTCACATTCCCGGCGTTTCCGGGGCGTGAAGCGGTGGGAAATTGCTTCTCGATTTCTCTATAACGTTGTCCGGGCTTGGGGCCTGACACAACGCCAGTGGTCTGACTGTCATGACAACCAAGAGTTGCGGTACATGGCAAGTGCCAGAACGCAGTGCTCTCGACGGGGTACAAGACCCGAAGTCAAAGTATTGTGAAGAGGACGGTTTTCACGCATTACACGTGGAGAGTGTCCAATTCGTCTACTGCCGCTGTTTATTTGCCATGCCCCTTCTCCGGTCCATCTTCTCGGGGTGTCACTGCTCTAACGCGGACCTAGCCCGATCGGATGACCTTCCAGTCAATGCCTCAGGTTTCCCTAAAGCATGGCGACAACGAAGGTGTCATGTTCGCTTTACCAGCTCAGCGTCTCCCCGAGCCTTTGCTTGGCGACGTCCGCCGTTAGCACCGAATCTCGGTTCTCGCTGCCCTGTTAAAGCAACCTTTGTATTTAAGCACGTTGGGCTGCAGTTTTTCAAACCGCACATGAAACCGTGCCAAAAATCACGTTTTGGAAAACTTTGTTGTCCCGCACCCCACGTTTGCCGGAAAAGTATCTAAGCTCGGAGGCAATGGCCTCGGACAATTTGTCCAGCCTAGATATCTAAATATCGCGTTCACGCATCACCCTATAGAGAAAGGCACAATCGCCCATGTCTGACAACAAGACTCCTGCACAAAACCCCGAGAATCAGGTTCCTGCCTCCGAGGAGCGCGAGGTCAATAACAACCTGGAGACCCAGTACGGAACCACCACCATCGATGACGTCGTCGTCTCCAAGATCGCCGGCATTGCTGCCCGCGAGGTTTCCGGCGTGGATTCCTTGGGCGGTGGCGGCGCCCGCATGATCGGCAATATCCGCGAGTCCTTTGGTGCCTCCGAAGATGTTCGCCAGGGTGTGGACGTAGAGGTAACTGAAGGCACCGCTCGCATCGAGATCGCCATCAGCGCTGAGTACGGCGTAGCCATCCACGAGCTCGCCGAGGCCATCCGCCGCAACATCATGAATGCGGTAGAGCGCATGACCGGCCTGAGCGTCGAGCGCGTCAACGTTGTTGTTCACGACGTTAAGCTGCCGAAGGAAGAGTCCGAGGCTGAGGATCAGGCCGCTTTGAACCAGGGTCAGGCTTAAGCCCAATGTCTGAACCCCGAGCACGTTTTGAGCTCGAGGTAAGCCACGCCCGTGCTATTGCGGAGGCAGTCCAGCAGGTCCGCGGCGTCGCCGCGCTCGACGGCGGTTCGTTTGGTTCGGTGAGCTTGTACTTTCCAGGCGAGCGCATCACGGGCATGCGGCGGCCTAATCCACGCGATGACCGCCACCTGCAGATCAATATCCGCGTAGATATCAGCGCCGAGCCGGATCTATACGCCCTAGCAGAGGAAATTCGGTCCGCCGCTCGCAGGGCTTGTCCCGAGCTCCAGCGCATCGACGTCGAGTTTTCTGACGCCGTAGATGGCTTATCCGCTGCTCCATCGAAGGAATAGATTATGAAGAATTACACCACTTTGGGCATCATTTCCGGCCTCATTCTTGCCTTCTTTTTGCACCTAGGCTGGGGCCCTACCTTGCTCGCCGTACTCCTTGCTGCCATTGGCGGAATTGTGGGAGCACACTTTGATGGCCGTATCGATCTCACCTCTGTGTGGAATGGCCTCATTGGTAAGGAGAAAGGCCAAGGTTAATGACAGATAGTTCCACTCAGGGCCACACGCGTATCTCGCTGCGGACCATGGAACACATCGTTACCGCCGCGATTGCTAGCGTGCCCGGCACCAAGGCCATTGAGGCCAAGCTAGCGGGCATCGGCGGCCGCGGTTTTCCACGGGTCTCGGTCCAAATGGACCCCGAGCGTGAGGTAGCCGCCGTCAACGCCACCATCGGCGTGGTCTGGCCCTCCCCAGTAACCACGGTGGCCGAGCACACGCGCGCCGCCATCGCAGAGGCCATTGCCGCACACACTGGATATTCCACCACGCGCGTCAACGTCACCGTGGGCGGTTCCGTTCCCGGCACCCGCGTCACGGCGGCCCAGGTAGAGAAGCGCCAGGTTGCTGCTACCGTAGCGCCCAATATCATGCCTTCGCCCGTGTGGCAGCCGGTCACTGCGGACTCGGTAGATGTGCGCAGCGTTGCTACCCCGCGTGAGGCGGCGGTGCACCATATCGCTACCCCGAGCAACGATATTGCCGTGCGCTCGATTGATACCCCGCGCGAAGCTAAGGTTCGCAGCGTTTCTGCTGATCTTCCCGACCATCAGCTGCGCGAGATCTCCTCCCCGCAGCCGGTGCGTGTGCGCAGCGTCGAGGCTCCGCGCCCGGCCAAACTGCTACCTAGTGGTGAGGTTCGCCCGTTGGCAAAGAAAACAAAGGTATCTACCCCGCGACCACTGCCGCTGCGAGAGATCGAGATTCGACACGAGTGGACCCCTCGCCGCGTGCAGGCGCCCAAGGCCGTGTCCCCACGGGGGGTAAATGTCCCGCAGCCGCAACCGCTCAAGCGCATCGAGATAACCTCGGCCAATCCTCGCTCGCTACATGTAAATGCGCCACGGCCTGAACCGTTGCGCGCCATTTCCATTAACCCGTACCGCCCACAAGGAGGCAATAATGGCTGATCAGCATGCGGCAGCGCACTTTGGGCAACAACCCAAGGCTTCCCCGGCGGTGCGTACCTGGGCTGTAATTTTAGGATTGTTATTGATTGCCGCGGGCATCGTCGGTGTGCGCGAGACTTGGCTGGTGGGTTCTGGTTCCGATGCGCAGTCTTGGGTACAGCCGGTGCTTGACCTCATTGCGACCAAAGACCTCCAAACCTGGATGATTTGGGCCGGCGTGGGTTCCATCGTCGTAGGCCTCATCTTCGTCATCGCCGCACTCAAGACGCGGCGGTCAACGCACCTCCAGTTGGCTTCGGATACTGCCTCGATGTGGATGCGTCCGGTGGATATTGCCCGCGTGTCCTCCGCCACCGCTCGCCGCGTACCCGGCGTTGCCTCCGCGCAAACCTCGGCAGATAGCAAGACTACGAAGGTCACCGTCCACGGCGATACCGATGACGCCGAGCTGCAGGATCGGGTGGAGACCGCTGTGACGCAGTGCCTGGCTCCCTTGCAGGACCCGCCGCAGGTCATCGTCACCGTAGAGAAGATTCCGGAGTTGGATAATAATGTCTAGAAAACTTGCGACCTTTGACCGCATCCTGCTCGGCCTACTCGGAATCATCCTGATTGCCTTGGGCGTGTGGCCCATTCTCATCCATTTTGACGTGGAATTTGCCAAGTACTTGGCCCTGTGGGTGGATCACGATACGTGGAAGAGCTTGGGGGACAATGATTGGTGGGTCTGGGCGCTAGCCGGCAGCTCCGCGCTGCTGCTCATCGTTGGGCTGTGGATCGTCGTGGCAAATCTGCGCCACCGCCGCTTCAATAGTGTCGAATCTGCAGCATCGGATGATAAGGGTTCCATTACCACCTCCATGAATGCTATCGCCGGTGCGGTAGCCCAGGACCTAGACGCCGTGAAGGGCGTAGAGCGTGTAGAACGCCTCCTGGCCTATGACCGCGCACGCCCCACGCTGCAGTACACGGTGACAGCGAATCCGGATACCCCGGTGGAGCGGCTTACCGGCGCGGTGGAAACCAATGAGCGCGATTTCCGCGCAGCATTTCCCGACGCCGATTTGGACACTATCTACAAGCTGCAGTTCAGCAAGGTAGGCCCAATGAAGGACCTATCCGAATAGCGGATTCGGAGTTTCTGCCACCAAGATATCTTTTATGGCCCCGAAGCTAGCCAACTCGCCGCCCCCGAGGATCATTTTTAGGTCCTCGCCGGGGCGGCATTGTTCTATGCGTTGCCAAGAATAGTCCTGGCGGGAAACGCGGCGATTTTCCTTGGCAAATATGTGCAGGCCATGGTCCAGAACCCCAATAGCCTCGCAAAAGCGCAGAATAAAGACATAATCACCGAGCTCTTGCCGCTTGAGGCCTTCAAGATCTAGGCGCTCGGTGCTAAGCCGCATGAGGCTGGAGACTACTCCGAAGCGGTGTTCAAACCCCTCCGTATCACGAATGGTGAAGGGACGGCCGGGGCCGGTAGGGCGAATAGAATCGTAGGCCCACACCACGGGCTGGGTATCGGGCCGCCGCACAATGATGTGGGTGGGAGTGGCGGTAATGCGGTAAGTAGGGGCGTCTGCAAGCACGAGCCACTCACCGGCCGCAACGCGGCCGCCTTCTAAAGGTAGCAGGGGCGGGTGGACGTCCGCCTGGCGCTCCAATTCTGTTACCAGCTCCGTATCGCTGGCACCCCAACCGATTCCTCGATTAGCCAGCATGGCAAAGAAGGTGGGAAGGCTCAGATCGGGTTGGCCCTCCCAGGCGCGGCGGAGCGACTCGAGGGTGGGGTCGATGCGGGTGGGATCATCCATATCCCTACAGACTATACCGGCCCAAGGATACCGGCCCATCGCAGCCCAGAAGAATCGTACGGACGGCAGGACCACCATATAGGGCGAGCGTAAAATATAGATCAAAAAATCCGCCGCACCCGAAGGTGAAGCGGATTCTTCTAAAGCTCTACTGAGCGGTTACGGGGTATCGATTACTCGATAACCTTGGTAACGCGGCCAGCGCCGACGGTGCGGGAGCCTTCGCGGATAGCGAAGCGCAGGCCCTCATCCATAGCGACCGGCTGGATGAGCTCAACGGACATCTCAACGTTGTCGCCAGGCATAACCATCTCGGTGCCCTCTGGCAGGTGAACAACACCGGTAACGTCCGTGGTACGGAAGTAGAACTGCGGACGGTAGTTGTTCATGAACGGGGTGTGGCGGCCGCCCTCGTCCTTCTTCAGGACGTAGACGGAACCCTCGAACTTGGTGTGCGGGGTGTAAGCGCCCGGCTTGATAACAACCTGGCCGCGCTCAACGTCCTCACGCTTGGTACCACGCAGAAGCAGACCACAGTTGTCGCCAGCCTCGGTGTAGTCCATCATCTTACGGAACATCTCGATACCGGTAACGGTGGTGTTCTGGGACTTGTCCTGGATACCGATGATCTCAACGTCCTCGTTGACGTTCAGACGGCCACGCTCAACACGGCCGGTAACAACGGTACCGCGGCCGGTAATGGTGAAGATGTCCTCGATAGGCATCAGGAACGGCTGGTCGGTAGCACGCTGCGGATCCGGGATGGAGTTGTCGCAGGCTTCCATCAGGTCAACGACGGATTGTACCCACTTCTCTTCGCCCTCAAGAGCCTTCAGAGCGGAAATGTGGGTGATAGGAGCTTCCTCATCGTAGTCCTGCTCTGCGAGCAGCTCACGGATCTCCATCTCAACGAGCTCGATGATTTCCTCATCATCAACCATGTCGCACTTGTTCAGTGCAACGAGGATGTAAGGAACGCCAACCTGGCGAGCAAGCAGAACGTGCTCGCGGGTCTGTGGCATCGGGCCATCGGTTGCAGCAACAACTAGGATAGCGCCGTCCATCTGAGCAGCGCCGGTAATCATGTTCTTGATGTAGTCGGCGTGGCCCGGAGCGTCAACGTGTGCGTAGTGGCGCTTCGGGGTGGAGTACTCAACGTGGGAGATGTTGATGGTAATACCGCGCTCCTTCTCCTCAGGAGCCTTGTCGATCATGTCGAACGCGAACGCTTCGTTCTCCTCAGGGTACTGGTCAGCCAGAACCTTGGTGATCGCTGCGGTGGTGGTGGTCTTGCCGTGGTCGACGTGTCCGATGGTGCCGATGTTCACATGCGGCTTCGTACGCTCGAACTTCTCCTTTGCCACTGTATGTCCTCCTGGACTATATGGTGGCTACGACCTTCGCAGCCACGTGGTTGACAGTTGTCATTGGCACCCGACCCACAGTCAGTGGGACAAAGCGCTAATGACGCTTTCTTTACGTGCCAGTTACACGATCCTAGATTTATGTCGCAGTTTTTTCAAACCGCCATTATAGGAGGTGACCCCGCGAAAAATCGCGGCCATTTCCCTCGACAAGAATCTTTTTAATGGATCCTGGGAGGGTAACGGCCGGCTCAATTCACAACCTAAAAACTAAGCTGCAAACTCAGCCCGCCGCTACCCTGGCCCAGTTTCCCGCCCCGCGGCGGGTCTGGCATCTACTGGCGAAGATTACCAGCCCGAACAAACCGCGGAAGAGACGGGGCTAACTCTTAGTTAGCAGCGCCGGTACGCTCTTCAATGATCTCCTGCGCCACGGAGGAAGGAACCTCAGCGTAGGAATCGAAGACCATGGTGAAGTTTGCGCGGCCTGCGGTGGAAGAACGCAGGTCACCGATGTAACCGAACATCTCGGACAGCGGCACCTTAGCCTTAACAACCTTCGCACCGGAGCGGTCTTCCATAGCGAAGACCTGGCCACGGCGGGAGGAGATGTCACCGTTCACGGTACCCATGTACTCCTCAGGGGTGACAACCTCAACGGCCATCATCGGCTCCAGCAGAACCGGCTTAGCCTTGGCCATAGCTTCCTTGAATACCTGGGAGCCGGCCAGCTTGAAGGCCATCTCGGAGGAGTCGACGTCGTGGTACTGGCCGTCTTCCAGGGTGGCCTTAATATTGACCATCGGGAACCCTGCCAGGTAGCCGTACTGCATGGCGTCCTGGATACCCGCGTCAACGGAAGGAATGTATTCCTTCGGCACGCGGCCACCGGTAACGGCATTCTCGAAGGCGTAGGTTGCGGACTCGCCCTCTTCCAGGGTCTCCGGGTCCGGGTTGTACGGCTCGATGGTGCAGATAACCTTTGCGAACTGGCCGGAACCACCGGTCTGCTTCTTGTGGGTGTATTCCATGGACTCAACCTTCTTGCGGATGGTCTCACGGTAGGCAACCTGTGGGTTACCGATGTTTGCCTCGACCTTGAACTCGCGCTTCATACGGTCAACCAGCACGTCAAGGTGGAGCTCGCCCATGCCGCCGATGACGGTCTGGCCGGTCTCTTCATCCAGTTCAACGGTGAAGGTCGGGTCCTCACCGGCAAGCTTCTGAATGGCGTTACCCAGCTTCTCCTGGTCAGCCTTGGTCTTCGGCTCGATGGACACCTTGATAACCGGATCCGGGAAGTCCATAGACTCGAGGATGATCTGGTCATCCTTGTCACACAGGGTGTCACCGGTGGTGGTCTCCTTCAGGCCAACAACTGCGTAGATGTTGCCGGCGTCTGCCTGCTCAACAGGGTTCTCCTTGTTGGCGTGCATCTGGAAGAGCTTACCAATGCGCTCCTTCTTGCCCTTGGTGGAGTTCATAACCTCGGTGCCCGGGGTTACCTGGCCGGAGTACACGCGGATGAAGTTCAGCTGGCCGAAGAACGGGTGAGCTGCAATCTTGAAGGACAGTGCGGAGAAGGAAGACTCCACGGAAGGCTTACGGGTAAGCTGGTTATCCTCATTGCTCACCTCGTGGCCGATAACCTCGCCGACGTCCAGCGGGTTAGGCAGGAAGTCAACAACAGCGTCCAGCAGTGGCTGCACACCCTTGTTGCGGTATGCGGTACCGCAGTAAACCGGGTAAACCTCAGAGTTGATGGTCAGCTTACGGATGCCGGCCTTGAGCTCATCAATAGTGAGCTCTTCGCCGCCGAAGTACTTTTCCATGAGCTCTTCATCGGACTCAGCAACGGTCTCAACCAGCTTCTCGCGGTACTCCGCAGCCTTCTCCTTGAGGTCCTCAGGGATATCTTCTACAACAGGCTCTGCGCCGGTCTCGACCTTGCCGCGCCAGGTCAGTGCCTGCATGTTCAGCAGATCAACGATGCCGTCGAAGTCATCTTCAGCACCAATAGGAAGCTGCATTACCAGCGGCTTAGCGCCCAGGCGGTCCTCAATGGTGGATACAGTGTAGTAGAAGTCTGCGCCCAGCTTGTCCATCTTGTTGACGAAGCAGATACGCGGAACGTCGTACTTAGCAGCCTGACGCCACACCTGCTCGGACTGAGGCTCAACGCCTTCCTTACCGTCGAAGACTGCAACGGCACCATCGAGAACACGGAGGGAACGCTCAACCTCAACGGTGAAGTCAACGTGACCTGGGGTGTCAATGATGTTGATCTGGTTATTGTTCCAGAAGCAGGTCACGGCAGCGGAGGTAATGGTGATGCCGCGTTCCTTCTCCTGTGCCATCCAGTCAGTAGTGGAAGCACCGTCGTGGGTCTCGCCCACCTTACGGTTGATACCGGTGTAGAAGAGAATACGCTCGGTGGTCGTCGTCTTACCAGCATCGATGTGGGCCATGATGCCGATGTTGCGGACCTTGTTCAGATCCTTAAGCACTTCTTGTGCCACGTTTATACCCCAACTTAATAGTCGTCGACGCCGTGACCAGGTTTCTGGCTATGACGCCTGCATGGATAAGGTCATGTATATTTTTGCCACTATTTGGCCGTCCTCGGAGCAGCTAGCCCCTAGACTTCCATCGCTTCAGTGTACTGGACAGTCCACGATGTCGCTGGACTGGGCGGGCATACCGCTCAGAATTCACACCCATTAGGGCAAAAAATAACCCAAGCAAGAGATATGGAGTTTTGTGTTGCCGCAGCAGCTTCTCTGCCGACGGCCAGCGCGAAACTTGTTTCTCGTTGCTTGGGCCATTGGTGTGGGTGCTGAAATTACCAGCGGTAGTGGGCGAAGGCGCGGTTGGCCTCTGCCATCTTGTGAGTATCCTCACGACGCTTTACGGAAGCGCCGAGGCCGTTGGAGGCATCCAGGATCTCGTTTGCGAGACGCTCGATCATGGAGTTCTCACGGCGCTGACGGGTGAAGGTCACCATCCAGCGCAGTGCCAGGGTGTTAGCACGGTCAGGGCGAACCTCAACCGGCACCTGGTAGGTAGCGCCACCGACGCGGCGGGAGCGAACCTCGAGGTCTGGGCGGATATTGCCCAGTGCCTTTTCCAGGGTGCCAACCGGATCGGTACCGGTCTTTTCACGGCAAGCCTCGAGAGCGCCGTAGACGATGCGTTCTGCGGTGGACTTCTTGCCGTCCTGGAGGATCTTGTTGACGAGCATGGTTACCTGCTCGGAGTTGTATACCGGGTCCTTGACTACAGGACGCTTCGGAGCAGCATTCTTACGCATTGTTTATTACTGTCCCTTCTTTGCGCCGTAACGGGAACGTGCCTGCTTACGGTCCTTGACACCCTGGGTATCCAGAGCGCCGCGGACGATCTTGTAACGAACACCAGGAAGGTCCTTCACACGGCCGCCGCGAACGAGGACCATGGAGTGCTCCTGCAGGTTGTGACCCTCACCCGGAATGTAGGCGGAAACCTCAATACCGGTGGTCAGGCGAACACGAGCAACCTTACGCAGTGCGGAGTTCGGCTTCTTAGGAGTGGTGGTGTACACGCGGGTGCATACACCGCGACGCTGCGGGGAACCCTTCAGCGCAGCAGTAGACACCTCAGAACGCTTGCTGTGGCGGCCCTTACGGACCAGCTGCTGAATAGTTGGCATTTAACAGTCTTTCTGTCGAATCGCACCGAAACCAAAAGAAAGGAACCAAACATGCAAAAATGGGCGCTCTTTCCCGGGGCGCTGCCGCATGTCCAGAACTCTTTCCAAGGCCGGTGCCTTGTAAAGGATCAGACTCTTCACCGCGCGCCTAGAAAGGTGCGCATAGTGAACTGCGATTTAGACTAGCAAAACCACCGCGCCAGATACAAAACGCGATGACGAAGGGACCGCAGCAATCCTCTCTACCTTTTGCCTAAGACCATTCCCAGCGCAAGTCAGGTTCTTCCGCCAGGCTGGAAAAGTACGCTTTCTCTTGCTTTTCCCAAGTTTCAAACCACTGCTCATATTCCGGTTCGCGGGCAATGGCACGCTCATAGCGCTTATCGCGCGGACCATCGATGACCACGCTGACCACCGTGCCCCTCTCTTTAGCCGCAGCAATATTGGCGGCCGTTACGGAGCCAACGCCTTCCACGATGAGATCATCGCGCACGTCTAAGCTGGCCCACTCCCCCGGCGCACTGGCTTCCCAGTCCCAGCGCCAATAACCCGGATTCATGGTGCGCAGGACCTGTTCATGCACCATTTCTGAGCCCTTTTCTAGCCCATGCCAGCCCGGGTAGAATTCATCGAGGTGTACTACCCGCCAGTCGGTGCGCTCTGCCAGTGCCGCAGAGGTCCAGGTCTTACCTGCACCGGAAGGTCCATCAATGAGCACGGTCACGGGCTTAAATGCCCGCTTGCGCGATGCTGCCAGCTTGATGACGTCCTCTAAGAGGCGTTCTTGCTCGCTATCAATGTCCATAATGTGTGCATCACTGCTTTCGCGGTTTTATAGGCCGAAGAATCTCCAGGCCCCAGTCCCTACCGAAACTACCACCGGTAGGAATGCTAGGAGGAGCCCTAGGGCCATTATCCACATGTCACGAGCATGCAGCCGCGATTCGCGTGCCCAGGTGCGCTGCCCACCACCGGGTGGGGTGCGGCCAAACCCTCGGGCCTCCATGGCCGTCGCTAGTTTGCCACCGCGGCGCAGCGCAATCACCAAAAGCCCGAAGGACATGGTCGCAAGATGCTGCAGCTTGCCGACGTCCGTCAGCCCCCTCGCCCTGCGTGCCATGGCCAACGAGTGCCAGTCGGATTGAAAGAGCGTCATCATACGCACCCCGGCTACCGCACCGATGACAAAGCGCGAGGGCAGCTTCATAATCTGCGAGAGCGCATCCCCCAACTCCGTGGGATCAATATCGCGGGTGAGAACCACCATGGGCAAGGCCACGGCAAAAACGCGCAGCGTAATGGCGATCGCCAGGGCAAGCGAATTCTCAGTGACCTGCACCAGCCACCAACTGAAATACTCTTTGCCACCCGGCTCGCCGTATAACAGCATGGAAATGCCGGAAATCGGCGCGATGATAAACAAAAACCACCCGGATTTAAAGAGCCGCACCCACGACACTCCGCAGAGCGGGGCGAAGGTCAGTGTCAACGCCAGCGACACCGCGGCCGAAACCCAGTCTATGGAGGCCAGTAGTGGGGTAACCCAAATGAACATCAAGTAGATGCGGCTTAATGGATTGGCTCCGCACAAAAGATTAGGCACCGCGCACCTCCACCCGGTGATCCCCCAAGGCTTGAATGAACAGCGGGTCGTGCGTAATAGACGCAATAGTGGTGCCATCATCGGCCAACTGTCGCAACAGGCGCACTAGCTCCACAAAGGTCTGCGGGTCCTGCCCAAAGGTGGGCTCATCCAAAAGCAGCACCTCCGGCGCGGTTACCAGCGCCGTCGCCACCGACAAACGGCGCTTTTCCCCACCAGAGAGCGTAAACGGGTTAGCTTCCAGTAAATGTTCCAGCCGCAGCGATTCCACCAGCAGCGCAATCCTCTCCTCCGGCGGGGCTACCCGCAACACCTTGGGTGCCACACGTAGCTCCTCGGCCACCGTGCGGGCGACGAATTGGTGCTCCGGGTTTTGAAAGACAAAACCAATGCGGTCTGCCAGCTCCCGCGATTTCCACCGCAGCGGCGGCCCTTTGACCCCACGACGAACGAACTCGGCGACACCAATCTCGCCCGATTTCGCCGGCAATAACCCGGCCATAGTCATCAGCCACGTGGATTTACCTGCGCCATTCGGCCCAGTGATAACGGTCGACGATCCCGCCGGCAGCGAAATCGTGCGCGGCGGCCCATACCGAGTCACTAGGTCCGTACTCCACAGCGCGGCTTCGCGCCCCGTCAATTCGGCCTTGCCCAAACGGCGTGCCTGCGGCAATCCTTCAACCTGGCGTCGCTGGGCCACCTCCGCGAAGGGACCATCGGATACAATGCGCCCATGGTCCAACTCCACCGCGCGCTCGAGCACACCTTTCCACGCCGCATGCTGGTGTTCTACCACCACTAGCGTCGCACCGGTTTCCTCCACCAACGCGGACACGGCGCGCACCACATCGCGCGCGCCGGCGGGGTCCAGGTTGGCCGTAGGCTCATCCAACAGCACCACACCCGCACCCATCGCAATGACGCCGGCCAACGCCAAGCGTTGTTTTTGGCCACCAGAAAGCCTCTCGGTGGGAAAATCCAGCGGTACAAAAGGACCCACCAACTCCTTGGCAGACGCTACTCGACGCCAAATTTCCTCACGCGGGTAAGCCAGGTTCTCACAGCCAAAGGCAATATCATCCCCCACACGCGCGGAGATCACCTGCGAGTCTGGGTCCTGGAGCACCAGCCCCACCGGGATGGAGCGCCCCGGTTCCTCCACCATGCCGGTGGAGTCTTCAAGAAGAATCTCGCCCGTGCGAGTTCCCTCCTCGTCGGAGCCGAGCACCCCTGCCATCGCGGCGAGCAAAGTGGACTTACCCGATCCCGAGTCACCACACAGCAGTACCCGCTCGCCTGGCTCAATGACCAAATCAATATCGGCCAACGCCGGCTTCTTTCGTCCCGCATGGGTCCACCCAAAGCCCCGGGCGGTTATCTTGGTGGCGTTTCCCGCCAGCGTTGAAAAATCAGACACCGAAACAACACGCCCTAAGCGCGCTGTTCACGGCCTGCGGCAAAGCGATCCAAGGCGCCGGTCTTAGCCAACGCCTTGACCACAAAGTAGCCCAACGCACCGGCCAAAATAGCACCGGAAGCGCTCAGCGTAGCAAGGTAAATAACTTTGAATTCAAAGCTACGCGCCAGGTTGCCGGAGAGAAATAGCTCCAGAACAAACGCACCCCAACCGGCAGCCATGCCGGCCAAGATAGACACGCCCAGACCAAACTTACGGTAGAGGAAAATTGCCAGGATGATCTCCACACCAATGCCTTGCGCGAGGCCAGAGTACAGGGTGCTAATGCCCCACTGGGAGCCCAGCACCGCAGAAACGGTTGCGGCAAGAACCTCCACATAGACAGCCGCACCTGGCTTGCGAATAATCAGGCCTCCAAGCACGCCACCGATAAGCCAAATACCCGTAGCGATACCACCCAGGCCTGGAGTCACGGCATCCATGGCCTCAAACCAGGCGTAGCCCACCGCATTCCACCCCAGGAACACAAAGCCACAAGCCACACCCAAAACGGATGCCACCACAATATCGACCACGCGCCAATTCAGGCTGCGCTTCGGGGCAGCGGACACACGTGTATTAGTAGTCATAATTTCCTCCCTCTCGCCGGCACTATCCGGATCAGGTTCAACGGTTCACCGCGCATACGGCGGCATCTCAGCCCGACACAGCTGCAAAACAGAGCAGCGCGCAAGCACCCGTGAAGTGTGCAATTTTCAATTACTTAGGCCGCACTCCTTTAAAGGTGGCTGGCCAAAAGCTGCATTAATACTAGCAAAGTAGTTTAGCGGTACGCCTAGACATCGAAACAGCCCCGCCTTCCTACTGTTCAGGAAGGCGGGGCCATTTATTTCCCGCGTTAACGCAAATTGAACTGCACGTTAGAAGGTGAAGTCTTCATCCAACGGGACGGAAGCGCCGGTGAACTCACCGAAGCCGTCATCGCCGTAGATGGAATCGCCATAAGTTGGAATCGAGTATGCAGCATTGCGTGCAGCCTCGGTCGGCTTGACGGAGATGTTGCGGTAGCGGGAAATACCGGTACCGGCCGGGATGAGCTTACCGATGATGACGTTCTCCTTGAGGCCGATGAGCTTATCGGAGCGCTTGTTAATAGCGGCGTCGGTAAGCACACGCGTGGTCTCCTGGAACGATGCAGCAGACAGCCAGGACTCGGTAGCCAAGGAGGCCTTGGTAATACCCATAATCTCCGAGCGCAGCTGAGCCGGTTCGCCACCTTCTGCCACCTGGGCAGCGTTGAGCTGCTTAGCCTCAGAGAGGTCGATGAGATTACCCGGCAGCAGGTCCGTGGTACCCGCATCAATGACGGTACCGCGGCGCAGCATCTGGCGGATGATGATCTCGATGTGCTTATCGTGGATAGCCACACCCTGGGTACGGTACACAGCCTGAACCTCATTAATGAGGTGCTGCTCCACGCCGCGGCGGCCGAGGACCTCGAGCACGTCGTGCGGGTTAGCCGCACCACGCATCAGGCGGTCACCAGTCTCAACATGGTCGCCGTCCTTGAGGGAGCGCTCGATCATGGCATCCGGGTTGGACTCCATTGGGCGACGGACCTGAGCCAGGCCCTGACGCTTGGAGAGCTTCTCATAGACCACGTCATCAGAGCCGTCATCCGGGGTGACGGTCAGGGTCCAGAAGTTGCCCTCATCGGACAGGGAGACGGTGCCGTCAACGGAGGCAATAGGAGCGCGGTTCTTCGGGTTACGGGCCTCGAAGAGCTCCTGAACACGCGGCAGACCGCCGGTAATATCGCCACCGACACCACCCTGGTGGAACGTACGCATGGTCAGCTGGGTACCCGGCTCACCAATGGACTGTGCAGCCACGATGCCGACAGCCTCGCCGATATCGACAAGCTGGCCGGAAGCCATGGACTTGCCGTAGCACTTGGCACACACGCCGGCGGGGGTCTGGCAGGTCAGCACGGAGCGAACCTTGACATCGGTGACCTTAGCGTCAAGCAACTTCTGGGTGAGCTCTTCGGTGAGGTCGGAGCCGGCCTCGGCCACGACTTCGCCGTCCTCGCCCTTGACATCGGTAGCCAGCACGCGGCCGGACGCGGAGGTCTCCCACAGCTCGGAGAGAACAACCTTGTCGCCAGACTCCTCACCGATTGGCACCTGGACGCCGAGGCGGGTGCCACAGTCCTCTTCGCGGACGATGACGTCCTGGGCCACGTCCACCAGACGGCGGGTGAGGTAGCCAGAGTCAGCGGTACGCAGTGCGGTATCGGCCAGACCCTTACGCGAACCGTGGGAGT